>ENA-UPTA01003936-UPTA01003936.1-activated-sludge-metagenome-genome-assembly--contig:-NODE-3936-length-14301-cov-6.152815_pt1 | contig 14301 bp, 14 predicted proteins | sample MGYA00238184_ERZ773361 | MGnify/ENA primary metagenome ERZ773361 (study PRJEB29100, sample SAMN05720205) | activated sludge metagenome | isolation source: anaerobic digester from wastewater...
TTAGTTTTATTAAACGGTTAAATTTTTTAGAAAAAAAACAACCTACTTCCATGAGCCCCAACTGAATCCCCACGATATAACTTATCAACAATACAATCCGGCATTACAAAAATAATTTTTTGCTCTCTGAAAAACCGGTTACTGTTTTTGCAGGGAAAGAAAAAAACAGAAAAAGAGTATAAAAAACACGCACTAATCCCTGAACAATTCAGGACATACAATCATTATGTCACTTATTAACTTCATATATTCCGGAAATGTCATATTTTTGTTTTTAATCATACCGATGGTTATTATCACCTTTAAAATTATACTACAATTGTATTTTTTTGTGGATAGTGTGGATAAATATGTGGATAACCCCGCCGATGACACATAACATAATTTTCATTTCGTTGATTACAATACTTTTCCAACTGTTTTTATTTGTGACCTTTTCGGTATTATTGTACAATTACGTGAAGCCGCCATGATCGAAATAATTAATCGGTTACAGGTGTCCCGCAATACTATCTCCGGACCGGAATATAATAAATTAAAAAAATTTTTCTATTTTACTTAATTTTTTACATTCCGTTGTCGATTATTATGAAAGGGGAAAAAATAATTGGGAACTGAGTAACTAATATCAATTTTATAAAAAAAATTGTTGCTTATACAAAAACAGTTGCTTATAATATCCCAATTATTTACAGGTAGAGCATCTAGAGAGCACGGAAGCTCGACATAAAAACCTTGATCCGAAAGGTCTATCAACATAAAGGAGTGTAACCATGAAAGTCAAACAACTCAGGTCTGTCTCTATCATCGCGTTATGTGCAGGAGTTTTAATATTATTACCTATTATCACAAATGCCCAGCAGGCAGGGCAGACGAATCAGGCGACAACTACGGCTGATTCGAATTATGACCCCGCAAAGGATCCTGATTCCAGAATGCTGCGTTCAGATAACTATCTCAAGAGATTCGAAGCCGTCGAAACGGTTGAAAATCTAATGAAAGACAATCTTGAGCGGATTTATCTGCTGAAGGTAATCATCTCAAACTTCAATGAAGCCGGATGGAAGGATGAGTATACCAATATTTACAAAAAATACAGAGACGGTCTGCAGAATTTCTATAAAAGGAAAGTGATTACTTCACAGAATGTCCTTACTGAAAACAAAAAGGAAATCCAGGATCTTTTCAAAAAAGTTGAACTCAAATATAGAAAAGATTCAGAGGAAATGCTTGATGTATGCGCAAAGGCTGTCCTCATCGTATCACTGAACAAGCTTACACGGTACGATCCCGACAAGAACAAACAGCTCATGGAAAACATGATGCGCCTGAGAGTGGCATACGGGGAAATGGATGATGCGTACGAAGCAAGGGTGGACCACAAGTACATGTACAGCATTTTCCATTACAGAGTTGCCAAAACGTATGCGATTTCAATCATGAATGATCTCATCAACAATGAAATGAAGCGTAAGGACATGCCTGATCCCGATGAAGAGAAAATGATTGATGAACTCATTCAGAAGAAGAATAGTCTTGAGCTCGCACGGCATCACGCAGATAACCTCAACAAGATATATTCACAGCAGCAGCAACAGCAAAGCAAATAACAATACATAAATATATCATTAACAAAAAGAGGGGTATCACTCCCCTCTTTTTTGCTAATATCCCGAGAATAAAAATATCACAGTGAACAATGGGGAACAAACCGCCATGCAAACACCGAAGTATCTGTTTATACTGCCCTTCATTTTTGCGATAATCGTCCTCCCGAACAGCATTCATCACTCTACCGCAGCTCCCGTATACCGCGTTGTTCTGGATCCCGGTCATGGAGGAGTCTGTATACCGAATAAGCAGAAACACGGGGACCGATATGATGTTCTTTCCGGAAAGTATTTAAGCGAGTTCGCCATGGGCGCAGCCCACAAGGGTTTATGGGAACATATTCTCGTATATCAGATCGCAGCGAAAACAAAGAAAATTCTTGATCTCTGCTCCCCCGATGCAAATGAAAATGATTTTGAAAAATTTAATCAAATACTCAAACGATATTCATCAAAACCCGCCAAACGGGTCCATATCGTCGCACATCTGAGCAGGGGTAATTCCGCAGACATTGATGCCATAAAGAAAAGAAAGGACCCCAACGCGGGATTCCGGCTGTATGATTATCCGGACAGCAACGGAACAATGCAGCCGGGAAGGATATCGAAAATCAACGCATTGAAGCCGCATCTCGTTGTTTCGCTGCACATGACCAGAACGTATTCCAAACATTATCAGGGCATGAGCGCTGTTATTATCGCCCCGCACTCATTCATGCATAATGGCCTGCTGCACCTGTTAGGCAGAAAAAATTCTTCCTTTTTCCGGAACAGTAATTACACCGACTGGTTTCAGGAATCGAACACACGCAGCAGCTGGGAATGGTTTCTCAATGACTCTGTGTTTTATTTTACGAGCTTTCCAATGACGCGGAAACGTGAAATGAAAAAAACATTCAGAGGATACCGCTACAATATGATTCAATGGGCATACCGTGATAAGAAAGGGTGGGAGAAAACAGCGGCAAAGCACCCCGCAGGAACACAGTACGCAAATTCCTTCAGGACCTTTGTCCCGGAAGGTAAATTCTGGGAGCGTGAAAAAACCATGTATGAACGCTACCGGCGCCAGGACGGACCTGAAGGATTCGGAGGCGACAACTACTACGCCGCAGCCGAAATTATTCGTTTCATGCTCTATTCACTGAATATCCGCGGCGAACATCACCCCCACCAGAAGCTCACCCGCCCTTTTATATCGACATGGTCGATACCAATGCACGTAAATGCCGTATCGGCATATATTGAGCTCGGATCGCTCTTAAATACGCGCCACCGACATCTCTTTACAAAAAAACAGAATGAACTGGCGGAAGGAATCGCGGTGGGGATATACTCGCTGTTTACAGGAATTGAGCCGTCGACGAAAAAATTCCGGTATACTCCGAAGGGTAAAGAAATTGACTATACCCGGTACATGATTTCAAATGAAAAAAGCTATTTCGATCTTGTTACTGAAGATTAACTTCAGCAGCGCTGCGGAACAACTATTGTTACCACATAAAAAACCCCGCACTGCTGTTTCTTTATCCATGAAACAACAATGCGGGGTTTATATCTCAAAAAAATAAAAAATCGGTTCTTAAAGCAGGGAATTATTTACTCTGTTCCGCTGTGCCTGCACCGGCTGCTCCCGCTTTATCCGCTCCTTCAGTATTACCCGGAGCTATCTCTTCCCTTCTTATGAAGGCATTGTTTTCGAAAATACCTTTAAGCTCAGTACCGTTTGAATATGTATACACGCCTTTCCCGTCCATCAGGCCTTCTTTCCACTGGCCGATATATTTATCACCATTCGGCCAGATATATGTCCCCTGGCCATGTCTCCTGTCACCCTTAAATTCTCCGGTATATTTGGCTCCGTTAGGATACACGTACATTCCGTTTCCGTCACGCTGGTTCTTGCTCCACTGCCCCGCATACGTCTCCTTATTGGACCATGAATAGGTGCCTTCTCCGGCCCTTGCGCCTTCATTAAACTGGCCGACATACTTTGAACCAGATTTCAGCTGAATAGTTCCTTTTCCGTCAACACAGTCTCCGTCAACGCACTCAACAGGCTGATTTGATTTACACCCGAAAAAAAGTAACGGAACCACGCATCCGAGTAACAATATCTTCTTCATGTGAATCTCCTTCATTATACAAAATATTAATGCAGCTATACATGCCTCCTGCTACAATCCCGGAAGCACCTGTCACGAATTACAATACAATATGGCATTATATCACTACTTGCGGGCGCAGTGCAATTACTTTTTTAAAAAGCCATTTATTCTGACAGGAAAATATCAATTATTTTGTGATTATTTTTTTTCCGGAGGATATTTTTCCGGCCACAGCGTTGCAAGTCTGGCCCGCACCGCCTTTTCCGTACCCTCCACTGAAGGATCATAATATACCGCTTCTTCAAGACCACGGGGAAGATACTGCTCCCTGACAAAATGCCGGGGAAAGTCATGGGGATACCGGTATCCTTTCGCATATCCCATCGATTTCATAAGTCCTGTGGGGGCATTCCGGATATGCATCGGCACACTAAAAGACGGGTCAGCTGCGGCGTCCTTCGCTTTTTTTATTGCAAGATACGATGCGTTGCTTTTGGGAGCAGATGCAAGAAATGTAGCGCAATGAGACAGAACAATTTCCACCTCCGGCATACCGATATTCTTCACTGCGGTCAGTACCGATACCGCAAAGGGGAGCGCCTGGGGTGCCGCGTTGCCGATATCTTCCGACGCGAATATCACCATCCTCCTTGCGATAAATTCCGGGTCTTCACCGGCAATAATCATCCGTGCAAGATAGTATACCGCGGCGTTGGGGTCAGAGCCTCTCATCGATTTGATAAATGCGGATATTGTATCATAGTGCCTTTCGCCGGCCCTGTCATAGTATACTGAAGAACGGTCATAGGCCTCCTGCAGTATATCAGCGGTAATAATACCATCCTCTGAAATAACAGAAGCGGTTTCAAGTATATTAAGAAGCCGTCTGGCATCACCGCCGGCAAGACCAAGAAGCCCTTCGCGTACACCTTCCCCGAATGAAAGGTCCATTTCATTCATAATCCCGTCTTTAGAAAGAGCACGTTCAAGGATTAGTGCAAGTTCATCATCGTTGAGAGTGTTGAGCTTCAACACCCTTGTCCGTGACAGAAGCGGCGCAATTACCTGAAATGAAGGATTTTCCGTTGTGGCGCCGATGAGGACAACATCGCCGGATTCAACGGCGCTGAGAATGGAATCCTGCTGTGCCTTATTGAAGCGGTGTATTTCATCTAAAAAAAGAAGGGTCCTCTTCCCCTCTGCACGGTTTGCCACACCCGACACAACTACCTTCCGCACATCCGCGACACCGGAAGAAATTGCGCTGAGAAAGTGCGCTTCCATGCTGCAATGGTCCGCAATGAGCTTCGCGAGGGTCGTTTTCCCTGTTCCGGGGTCCCCCCACAGAATCATGGAAAAAACCGAGTCCCGTTCAAGCATCTGCCTTATTATCTTCCCCTGCCCCATAAGGTGGGACTGCCCGACAAAATCCTCAATCACCGAAGGACGCATCCGTTCCGCAAGGGGCTGCAGGCTCTTTTCAGTATCCATCACATCACACCAATACACAGCATATCGTAAGATTGATAATTAACTTCCGATCCTGAAGTCTCCACCGACAACGCGTGGAACGTGCCGGAAGTTTGCAGTATGTTCTTCTCATCTCAATCATCTCAGGTTAACGATATTAAATCCAATAAAAAAATCCGGGAATCCCGGATTTTTTTTATGCTTCATTTCTCTGCGAAATTAAATTTTCAGTTCACATGTACATGGTCACTGGCGGTTGCTACTGCTCAAAAAATGGTTTATTTGTCGGAATCAGCATTGTCTCTTGACGATCTGACATTAACCACTTTTTTGCCTTTTGACTGAGCGGCAAACCTTCTCATTTTCTTAAGCCGACGCCTTGCTGCTTCTTCACGTTTTCTTTTCTTTTCAGCGCTCGGTTTTTCGTAATATCGTCTTCTCTTCAGCTCTTTGAAAATTCCTTCAAAGGCCATTTTTTTCTTAAGGTTCTTAAAGGCCCGCTCAAGGTCACCATTAACCTCAACTTCAAGTGGATTAGGCATTATGCAGTTTACACCCCCTTTTTTCGATGATTTTATGCAACGCTATGATGTAATCAATATCTGTCAATAATAAATTAATATAAAAAACATGAAAAGGCCCACTGCGGACTCCGCAGCGGGCCTTCGGATACCTGTAAGTATTTCATTTCAAAATAAATTATTATTTTGCCATTTCAGCTTTTACGATGCCGATCAGCTTCTGCAATTCCGCTCCGCTCACCTTACTGTTTGAAATATATCTGACAACCCTGTCTTTTCCAATCACAATAACAACATCCTTGTCATTGCAGTTGCCGAGATTCCAGGCTTTTTGAAGAATATGACTCGGATCAGTCAATATCACAGAATTAAACTTCCTTTCCTTTTTCCGTATCATCGTTCTTACCAGAGAATTCGGTTTCCATGTATCATCAAGATTTATTACACCCATTCCCCGGTATTTACTTTTATCAAGATTCTCAGCTTTTAACGCATCGCGCACCGATTCATTATATGTACTGTCCGGGTCAACATAAAAAACAGTAAGGACCTTTCTTCCAAGGTCAGGAATATATTTCCCCGGATTATTATTTGAATCAAATAATTGTACATTCCCCACCGCCTGCCCAACAGATGCTGCATTTACATATACTGTAAATGACCCGGCAACCAATACCGCTAAGGCAACCATAATAACAACCTGCATACGTCTTTTCTTGTGAACCATAAAAAACCCCCCATCCCATTTTAGTTAATATATGTCCGGCTTTAATTGCAAAACCTGGAAAAACGTATCTTTCAGACCATCAAATGTCAACAATAATTATTTATTTTTGATTGGTTTAACGGTGCAGTTTTTGGGATCGGCGCTTCAGTTATAAACTACAGCACACCGCAGGGCAGGCAAAAAAAAGGGGCACCACATGGCGTCCCTTTTTTTCGTCGTGTAAAGGAACTCTATTTCGCAATTTCCGCATTCACCAGATTCAATACTTTCTGGATTTCAGCGCCGCGAACGGTTCCCGTGTTATAGTATTTAATTTTTCGGTCCTTTCCAATAATAATAACAATGTCCTTCCCGCTGGCATCTCCCAGTCTCCAGGCATTTCTCAATGAATAGTCCGGGTCAGTAAGGATAATTGAATTAAACTTTCTCTCTTTCTTCCGTATCATCGTGCGGATAAGAGAATTTGGCTTCCATGTGTCCTTAAGATTAATAACACCGATAGCACGAAATTTGTCTTTCGGAATTTTTGCAGCCTTCAGGGCATCCCGGAGAGGTTCATTTCTGCTGCTCTCATCAGGATCAACATAAAACACTGCTACAACTTTTCTTCCGAAATCCGGAATTGTTTTCCCCGGGTTATCATTTGAATCCCTTAAGCTCACATTGCCCAGCAGCTGTCCCACTGATGCCGCATTGAGGTACAGTGAAAAAACACCCACCATAGAAACTATGCTCAGCGCAATAACAACATGTTTTATTGTACGAGACATACAAAACCCCCTAAAAAAATAAAAATATAAGTATGATGACATTATATCATATCGCCTTCTCCAATGTCATTTTAATTTTTACATAAATCTTATAATTTTTTGTACCCATGCGGGAGGATCATTGTGTCCCCTCTTAAATATTTTCTCCATCCTTCATGTTACACTATTCCATGATTTTTTGATTGACCGCACAGTAACGCCATGTCACACCTATTGCAGTGGGCAATGATTCATGCAACAAGGGGAAATATATTATGGTTAAGAAAAATTTAGAAGCTGCTGCAGGGGAAGCAAAAAAAGTATCATTCACGGAAAACCTCAAAGTTAAATTCACTGAACTGATAACCAGAGCCCGTCACATTCTCAACCAGATATACCTGGGAGAGGATACATTCAACTTCTTTACAAAAAAGATGATAAACGCGGTCAAGGTATTCATTGTCGCCACAAGGAAGTTTCTGAAAGACAACTGCACCACACAGGCTTCATCCATCGCCTATGCCACAATTATTTCTCTTATTCCAACCCTCACTGTAGCGATCACGTTCTACTCTATTTTCTCCGGCGTCGGGAACAAAAAGGAGGAAATATTCAGGAAAATCACCCTTTTCATGCTGGAACACAATATCAGGCTCAATATTGATCCGGTCCTCGGGGCGATATCGAGCCTCATTGATAACGCGGGAAAAATTGGAGGCGTGGGAGCGGTCATAATGGTTTTCACTGCTACCGCAGTGCTCCGGACACTGGAAAAATCCCTGAACGACATCTGGGGAATAAAAAAGAACCGCCCCCTGATGCTGCGGATGATATATTACTGGGCAGCCCTGACCCTCGGCCCTATCATGCTGATATCAGGAACGACGGTTGCGACACAGATATCAACCACATTCTCCTCCCCCAATTACACTACCGCAGCATTTACCGAGAACAGGATTTGGTTTGCGGGCAATCAGGGACAGCTCCAGTACAGCAGCCCTTCCCGGCTGAAAACCCAGAAGGTCAACATTGAAAGCTTTGATTACGTAAATCAGCGTGTACACAATTTTGACGCGGCAACGAAGACCTTCATTGAAGATGAATTCCGCCTTGAGCCGATGGACCTGAAAAAAGCGACATATCTCGACATGCAAATGATGGGGAAACGGGGATGGATTGTCGGGAAAAACGGTCTCATACTTTCAACTGAAAGCAGCGGGCGGACATGGGCTGTGGAAAAATGGGGCTTCCTGAATTTCACCGACATTCACATGCTGAGTCCGCAGAAAGGTTTTATGGTTACCGACAACGGATATCTGCTTGCAACAAATGACGGCGCGAAAAGCTGGGAAGTCCGCGAATGGGAGGGACATTCCACAGGCTTCAATAAAATTGTCTTCAACCGGGAACATGGAATCATTACCGGTGACAAGGGGACAGTTCTCACCACGATTGATTCCGGGAAAACATGGGAGCTGAAAACGCTTCCCGAAGCGAAACGGAAAAACCTTTATGTAAATCTCAACAGCGCCCATTTCGTCAATGCTGCAACCATCTGGATGGTGGGCAGTGAAGGTGTGATGCTGACATCCCGTGACGGCGGTAAATCATGGAACAGCAGGTTTTTCCAGGAAAACAATTATAAAACAGCATATTTTATGAATTCCGAAACAGGGTTTGTCGCCGGAGACAACGGTATACTCCTTAAAACAGTCGACGGCGGCAAAAAATGGCGGCGGATATCCATCACTGACAGCAGGATCAACCTGCTGACGTATGAGAATAACAAGCTGTGGTTTTTCGGAGAAAACGGCCTCATTATGAGCTCAGGAAACGCAGGTTCCCGGTGGGAAGGGGTTGAGGGAAAAAGTTTTATTGTGTTTCTGCTGAATTTCTTTGCGCCATTTGTTTTCATCTGGTTTCTCTTCATGCTGACATATATCATACTCCCCAACACGAAAGTTCCCTTTAAACCGGCTGCGATCGGTGCGGCGTTTACCGGAACAGTATGGGTCACCTTCATTCTGCTGTTCATTGTGTACGTAAAATACTTTGCCGGGGGATCAGTTGCGATTTACGGCGCCCTCGCGGCGATTCCGATATTCCTCCTCATGGTATACGCGTCATCGCTTATCATACTGTACGGCGCCGAGGTATCCTACACCCTTATGCACCCCCACACCTATATCCAGCTCAAAAAAACCTTAAAGGATATCAAGGACATTCACGTGGTGTACGGCATTGCGATTCTGCATCATATCTATAAAAAATTTGAACGCGGCGCCGGGGAAACAAGCTACGGGGAACTGCTGAAGCTCACGTCCAATAAAACAGAAGAAGTGGACCATTTCATTGATGTCTTCGAGAAGAAGGGACTGATACAGGGAAATGGCGGTGACAATTATATTCCATCAAATTCATCAAAAAACATTTTAGTCGCGGATATCATCGAGCTGACGCACAATATCAGTCTGGCGATCCCGCCGATGATGCCGTCATCAGGGACAATTAAAAAATTTATGCAGAAATTCCTGAAAGATATGGAGTCATCACGTAAGGAAATAATCGGCCCCATGACACTGCAGGACCTGATAGTTGAGAAGTGACGGAATAAGGAGCCCCCGGGACCTTTCCTATTCACGGTAGATCGTGAAGATATAATCGAGGAGCTGGTCCCGCTCCTTTTCGTTCATTCCGGTGAATTCTATCATGTATCTGCCGGATGATCCGTTTCCAAGGGGGACGAGTTTTCCCATTACAGGGATATCCCCCCCCTCAAGACAGATGTGGCCTTTAACAAAAGCATCTTCGTCAACCGTTCCGCTATAAGCGACTACGGCCTCCCTGTCCCCCAATGTTACAATCCGCCCCGGGAGAAATTCCACATCCCTGGTGCTGAAAACTTTCGCGGTATCATCAACGCTGAAAGTAAAAAAACTGAACGGGATATCGACCTCCGCGGAAAGACATTTCCTCTCTTCACTCCATGTGATATTATCAGTATGTTTGAAAAACAGGAGCTTCAGGTCAATTTCAAACTTCCCCAGGACCTCCAGGGGAAACTCATAGGAGGCATTGTGCTCCACCCAGTAATACGCCTCCACGGTATCGCCTTTATCGACATGATTGATGAACTCATTATTCGCAGACACCGAAAGAAAGTGTTCCGTGTTATCAATAACAATAATTTTTGAATACCCGAAGCCTTTTTTATACACACGTACTACACTGTTAAGCTTTAAATCTTTCGTTGTCCGGATTTTTTTCATTGATCACATCCTGTATTTTTCCATGCCTCCGCGCAGAGTGAACCGCAATGATCGCTGCACAGACCCCGGGTATGCCGTATCCGCCGGATAATTCATTCCCTGACAATACTTTATATATGTTGCAGGCGTTCAATATATAAAAACGGCGCAATATAAAAGCAAGTCATTATTTTGTAACTGCACCGCAAAACAGGAAAAACTGCTGCACCCCCTTACCGGCACCTTGCTCCAGAGACATACACCAGTAAAAGAACCGGCGGGAACACAATTTCTGCAAAATAGCCTGGAAATCAAAAAAAAGTATTGAAATAAATGCCCGAATTTTCATTGAATCAAATATACCTGCAGTGAGATAATCAGGGAAATTCATTCTGATCAGATTAACACGCACCACAACGGGAGTAATTATGCATATAACCACAGAAGACCTTGCACTGATAGCAAATACTGTCCGGACGCTTTCCATGGATGCCGTCCAGAAAGCAAATTCCGGTCACCCCGGAATGCCTATGGGGTGTGCCGATATCGCCGCAGTCCTCTGGGCACAGGTGATGATATACAACCCTGCCGACCCCGGATGGGCCAACAGGGACAGATTTATCCTTTCCGCAGGACACGGATCAATGCTCCTTTACTCCATGCTGCACATGTCCGGATACGATCTCACCCTTGATGACATAAAAAATTTCCGGCAGCTTAACAGCAAAACACCCGGTCACCCGGAATTCCGCCATACTCCCGGAGTAGAAACCACCACAGGGCCCCTGGGGCAGGGATTTGCGAACGCCGTAGGCATGGCTTATGCAGCAAAGATGCTGGGACGGGAATTCAACGCCCCCGGCACACCACTCATCGATCACCGGATATACGCAATTGTCAGCGACGGTGACATCATGGAAGGAGTCGCATCGGAGGCCGCGTCCCTGGCCGGTCATCTGGGGCTGGGAAATATTGTTTTTGTCTATGACTCCAACGGCATTTCCATTGAGGGCTCCACAGACCTCACTTTTTCCGAGGACGTTGCCGACAGATTCAGGTCATATAACTGGCATGTCCAGAAGATTGACGGACACAACTACGAAGAAATATTTGACGCCCTCACCGTGGCCAAACATGAGACGGAAAAACCATCAATCATTATCGCGCGGACCGATATCGCGAAAGGCAGTCCCAACAAACAGGGTACTGCCGACTCCCACGGAGCTCCCCTGGGTGATGAAGAAATACGGAACGCCAAGGAGTGCATCGGCTGCTGCGTGGATGATTTTTTCTGTGTTCCGGAACGGGTATATGAAATTTTTAACGATAGAAACAACGATCTGAAAGAACTGTATACACAGTGGCAGGAATTTTCTCAGAAAATTCTCCGGGGCGATACCGGGGCACGATGGAAATCTTTTTTTGCAACACCGGACATTAACGCCCTGCGGGAAAAACTCCCCTCTTTCGAAACAGGGACTTCAGTCGCTACGAGAAACGCCGGGGGGAAGATATTAGAGGCCCTGTTCAAAGAACTCCCCAACCTCATGGGAGGCTCCGCAGACCTTGGACCAAGCAACAAAACCTTTGTGAAGGGATTCGATGAATCAGGAAAGAACGCCCTCGGGCGCAACATCCATTTCGGCATCAGGGAACATGCCATGGGCTCTTTTATGAACGGCATCGCGTACTACGGCGGATTCATACCATTCGGGTCCACCTTCTTTGTCTTCATGGACTACATGCGCCCCCCGGTGCGGATTGCGGCGCTCAGCGGGCTCCAGTCCGTGTTTGTCTTCACCCATGACTCGATCTTCGTCGGTGAGGACGGCCCGACGCACCAGCCCGTGGAACAGCTTGCAGCGGCCCGCGCCATCCCCAACCTCACCGTGATCCGTCCCGCTGACGCCGAGGAGACGCGTGAGGCATGGTTAGCGGCAATCGCGAACACATCCGGCCCCACTGCCCTTCTCCTCACCAGGCAGAACCTGCCGGTACTTGAACGTTCAAAAGGCGCTCCAGCAACAGATCTCCATAAAGGGGCCTACATCGTGTACAGCGCGGGAACAACACCTGATGTACTGATTCTCGCGAGCGGTTCCGAAGTCCATCCTGGTGTGGAAGCGGCGCTGAAACTGAAAGATCAGAATATTAATGCCGCCGTTATATCATTTCCTTCCTGGGAGCTCTTTGACAAACAGAGCGGTGACTATAAAAAAAGCATCCTTCCCCCTTCTGTTACGAAACGTGTCGTCATTGAAGCGGGAATCTCCATGGGATGGGAAAAGTATGCCGGACCTGACGCCCTCTTCATTACAATGGAAAGTTTCGGCACCTCCGCGCCGGCGGAACTTCTTGCTGAAAAATACGGATTCACAACGGAACACGCGATAAAAAAAATCTCGGCATACTGCAGATAAATATCATCATGAAAGAGCAGCCCCCCGGAAACAAATTCCATCCGGGGGGCTTTTTATATTTTTACCATGAAAACATGTCGCAGCAGCTTCCGGCATTTCCCATTGTCCCGCTTTTATATCGCCCCGTAAAAAGACGTATGCTTTATTTCTGACCGCAAGAAAAGTTATTGACACTCCTGCGTTTTCCGCGCAGAAGTTGGATGATCGTCCAATATTGCAGCATGGGGGCATTTCATGATAAAGATACTGCACAACCTTCATGAAAAATACGGTGAAGGGAAATCCATTGAAGAACTATCACAGATTGAAATTGACATCAGCGACGAAAGCGTAAAAGAAAAAATGAAAGAAATTCTAAAGGAGGCATACGAGGAACGCATGCCCTTCAACAAGCTCCTCGGTGTGAAAATTGAAGAAATGACCGAGAGCCTCTGCAAAGTCCGAATCGATAAAAAACCTGAACTTGTGGGCAACTTTGAACAGAACATACTGCACGGAGGCGTTATTTCCTCTGTGATTGACCTCACCGGAGGCATCGCCATTCAGATGAGCGCTCTGGCAAAAATGGGGAAGCGCACCATCGGGGAATTTCTTGTTCATTTCGCGAAGATGAGCACCATCGATATGCGTGTGGATTACCTGCGCCCTGGATCGGGGGAATTTTTTATTTCTTCAGCGTATCTGGTGCGTACGGGGAACAAGGTCGCCGTGACCCGCATGGAATTTCACAACAACAGGAACCAGCTCATTGCAACGGGTTCCGGCGCATATATGGTGGGATAACGTTCCATCCTGTGCGGAAATATTGTTCTTGATTTTTCGCTCCTCTTTCGCATGATTATAAATCATATTTATAATATTCCATACATGCCGGGTGCCCCATGGATATTCCTTTCAAAATTACACCCATAATACCAATGAACCATGTCGGCACACAGGACCGGTGGATTGTCGTTCCAAAACCGCCTCCCGGGCATCGACGTGCAGCACTCAGAGGCCTGAAGTATAAAAAAGGAAACTGCTTTTTCGACAGCGCAGTGCCGAAGGGTATCATTAATTTTATATTCCGTGCGGTCGTGCACCTGCGGTTACAGAAGCATCCTGTTGTCGTCGTGCGCGGGACGGTAAAAAAACAGGGCCGCCCGGTACGGCATGCAGTGTCACGTAAGGAGCTCCCCTGGGGAACCGGCACCCTGATTGTGATACCGAGAAAGCTCAGATACCGCGACACGATGAAGCTTCAGATTACCGGCAGGGAATATGAAATACGGATAATGGAAAACATTGTCCTTCAGGCGCTCCTGGGTCTCGCACGGCCGGAAATGCAGAAGGAATGGTATCCCCCGGCGGCGGCTGTTATTCTTTCCTCCGGATGGAAACATCTCAGCGACGAGATGCCGGCAGACATTGTCCACATCGGGAAAGGCCATGATGCCTGATGCCGTATC
>ENA-UPTA01003943-UPTA01003943.1-activated-sludge-metagenome-genome-assembly--contig:-NODE-3943-length-14288-cov-5.127310_pt1 | contig 14288 bp, 19 predicted proteins | sample MGYA00238184_ERZ773361 | MGnify/ENA primary metagenome ERZ773361 (study PRJEB29100, sample SAMN05720205) | activated sludge metagenome | isolation source: anaerobic digester from wastewater...
AGATACCGCTATGTGACTGGAGTTCAGACGTGTGCTCTTCCGATCTCTGCGCCGCATCTCAAGAACGTCGACTCCGAGATGCGGCGCAGGCAGTCGGCCTACCTGGAAGACCTGCTGCGGGTCAACCGGGCGAGCGACGCCGGGCTGATGATCTACGATGTCGACCGGGACGAGCGACGACGAGCCATCCACGAGAAGGCCGTCACGTTCAGCATCATGAAGTACGGGCGGGAGGGGCTGGACAGTAAGGCGCTCGACACCGTTCTGGTGCTGGAGCCACAGGGGCAGAAGGAGTGGATCCAGCAGGTGATGGGGCGGGCGCTCCGCCTCCACACGGGCAAGAAAGAACCGCTCATCATCTTCTTGGAAGATGCTGTTGGCGTCCTGATCGGCCTGTGCAACAAGCTGCGCAACCACCTTCGGAAGTGGCCGGTAGAAGAAGGTGGTCCGTATCGCTTCGAACTGACCGGCAACAGACCACACAGAGGTTGGAGATGAAAGAAGAGAAGAGCCACAAGGAACGATGGGCAGGCTGGGAGCTGGTGGTATCGAAGAGCGGCAGCACCTACCTGGGCAAGCGGGTGCCGGATCAGGACCCGACCTTGAACTGCTACCAGCCGTGCATACGCATCGTCGAGCAGTTCCCAGTCGTGCCGGGTGAGGGCGGCCCCGTCATCCTGCCGGTCGTCGCACTCGTGACGATCGGCATGTTCGTTTCGCCCGACGTCCGTCAGTACGTCGACGTCTGCGAGGTCGTCTACATGAGCGACGAGCATGTGACCGAAGAGATGCTCGAGCCGTACTCGAAGGCGTACGACCGGATGATGGAACAGTCGCGCCGCAACGAGGAAGCAAAGCGCCACAAGAAGGCAGCGATAACAACCCCGAGCGGGGACGATATCGCCCGCTTCGGAAAGGGAGGTGACGGTGCGTGTCACTGAACAGTACGAACTCGACGCGCAGAAGAGCCTGCAGCAGCTCAGGCGCGAGTGGGATGGCTGCATGCGGTGCGCGTCAGGCGAGCGGCGGGCCAACCTCGACACCCGCACGGTGCACGGCGAGGGGGTGAAGAGGGGCATCATGCTGGTCGGGGAGGGGCCGGGCGAAACCGAAGAGGCGATGGGCCGCCCGTTCGTCGGCAAGTCCGGCTACCTGCTGCGCGAAGTTCTGCGAGCCCTCAACATCGAGGACCTGGTCTACATCACCAACATCGTCGCCTGCCGGTCGGCCATCCAACGGATGGACAACGACGGGCAGCCGATGTTCATCCGCCGCGGCAAGGGCCCACCGCTCCCCAGGTGGGAAGACGTCCCGCCGCCCAAGGCGTCGGTAGAGGCCTGCTGGCCCCGCTTCCACCAGGAGCTCTACATCGTCGACCCGATCGTCATCGTCGCGATGGGCAACCCGGCGGTCGAGGCACTGCTCGGCCACTCGGTGTCCATCACCAAGGCGCGCGGTCAAGTCGAGGAGGTGTCGGTACCCGGCGTCGGATACAAGCCGTCGCTGACCGACAAGAAGGCCGCGTGGATCAGGTCGTACAGCAAGGAGTCGGGCTTCGTCATGCCAGTCGCGCCCAACGACGTCTGCTACACGATGGTCCCGACTCTCCACCCAGCGTTCGTGCTCCGCAAGGCGCGCGACGACTCGAACGACTCACCCTTCAAGCAGTTCACCGACGACGTGCGCCTCGCGGTCCGTACCTACGAACGGTACATGCTCGAGGTCCACAACACCGTTCCGACATGCAACAGCAACGCGGAGGTCACCTATGACACTGAAGACGACGACCAAGAAGCTGGCGGTTGAAGAAGTTCCTGCCGTGCAGGACTTCCTCCACGCGCAGAACGAACTCTACCAGTTCATGCAGCAGCATCAGCAGATCTTCGACCGCTACGTCGTACTGGCCGAGCAGTACAACAACACGCTCGAGGCTGCCGACAAGGACCTGCGAGCCCGGTGCGAGCAGGACCTGTGCGGCATCTCGTGCGGACCCTTCGACTTCAAGCACTTCGCCACCAAGTACGATGCCGACTCGCTGCTCGAGCAGGTGGGCGAGCAGACGTTCCGCGAGTGGGGCGGCACGACCGTGTCGGTGCCGACCAACAAGGTCGACCCCAAGATGATGGAGTCGCTCATCACACGGGGCGCCATCCCGGTTGACCTGCAGCGCACGTTCGTCAAGCGGGCGGCCAACTACGACAAGCCCAAGAAGGTTGGCCTGCCGTGAACGTCTCGAGGCGAACAGAGCGAGGAGACGGCACGGTGAACAACGAGTTCTTCAAAGGGGAGGACCCGGCCGGCCTCATCCAGCGCGACGGCGCTGCACAGGTGACGGTCTCGGCCGGGTACTCCATCGGGTACGGCAACGCCAAGTGCACCGTGTCGATCACGCTCACCTGTGACCAGAACACGGAAGCGCTCAACGCCGCGTATCAGGTGGCGTTCGAGGCAGCGAACAACATGGCGATTGACGGGATGCGTCGCCTGGACCAGCATGGCGAGTCCTTCTCGACTGCCCCCGGGAGGCCAGGATGATCAGAGGACAACTGCGTGCGGATGGGATCGTCGTTGCAGCCTTCAACGCCACGTTCCTCACGCAAGCTGGCTTCGAGATGAAGGCAGAAATCAAGCTGGTCGACACCAAGAGCGGTCGCACTCTCGCAACTGCTTCTGTCGTCAACTGGCCACCCGAGGTGGTCGAGAAGGTGAAGGAGCTGACAGAAGCGATGGAGCGAGCGGTCGGCAGCGCCCTGTTCGTATCGGGCCCGGTCGACGCGTCAATGGAAGGGAGCAAGCCGGGCATCAAGCCGAGCTCTCAGGGCTCGGGCGGTCTCGGCGAATTCCTCGACGGACAAGACGCTCCACCCGTCTGATCAGCGTGTGGCGGGCGCAGCCAAACGCCTCCACACGGCCCCACCAAACAGAAGGAGACGAGTGGATCGATGAACATCGAGCAGCAGCTCATCAGCCGAATTGTCAGAACAGGGAACATCGCCGAAGTCGTCGAGTGGGGCATCACATACGACGACTTCAAGAGCGAGCACACCAAGGGAGCGTTCGCCCACCTCTACCAGTTCTACACCCACCCGGCATCGCGCGGCGCCGTGATGGGCGTGGAGTCGTTCCGCGTCTACATGCCCACCTTCGTGCCGTGCGACGACCCGTCGATGACGACCGCCGCCCTGTGCTCAATGGTGCGGAAGAACCGGTTGGCCATCGAGGCCACCAACGCGGCTGGGCGCCTCATGGAAGGGGTGCAGATCGACCCCGAGCAGGCGATCGCGGAACACCAGCGGGCCATGCAGACCTTGATCGAGCTTGGCGCGCAGGGCAACCGCGACATCAGGTTCTCGGACGCGATGCCGCGTCTGTGGAGCCAGTACCAGCAGGCCGAGCAGGGGTTCGCCACCAACCCCATCGTCTACCCATGGGACGCGCTCAACCAGGAAACGCTGGGCATAGCGAACGACGACTTCATCGTCTTCTACGGAAGACCGAAGTCGATGAAGAGCTGGGTGCTGGCCTACCTGATCAGCCATCTGTACGAACAGACCGTATACGGGAAGAAGCTCCGCATCCTCGTCTATACGAAAGAGATGGGGCCGGACAACATCTTCAAGCGCATCGCAGCCTGCATGGCCAACGTACCCTACCAGGCGCTGCGCGGCGGTCGGCTGACGCACGAAGAGAGGGAGGCGTTCAAGTTCGTACACGACCAGTCGCAGCAGACCGGCAACGAAGACCGGATGATCTGCCTGCGTGGTTCGACTGCAGCATCGTCAGACGGGGTCGGGACCGACACGGTCGCGTGGTTCAGAAGCAAGTGCGAGAAGTACCGACCCCACGTGGCGTGCATCGACGGCGCCTACCTGATGAACACACCCAAGGCCTACCAGAAGGACAACATGCGCGTGCAAGCCATCAGCCGCGAGCTGCGCATGATTCCCTTGGACTTGGGCATCCCGCTCATCATCACGTTCCAAGCGACCCGCTCGGCGTCCAAGCACAACGCAGCCGAGCTCGACGAGATCGCATTCACTGACGCGATCGGCCAAGACGCGACCGCCGCCTTCCGGGTCATCAACGAGAAGACGAAGCGCAACGTCAACGGCCGGGACGTCAACACGCTGCTGCTGGGGGTGGCGGGCTCTCGAGAGTGGACGATGGACGGCATGAGGATCGTCGGCGAGCCGGCGACCGACTTCAGCTTCGTCGAAACCGTCACGCTCAACGACATGCTCAAGGCCCGGGAGGCCGACGCAGAGGACAAGGCCAACTCGACCAAGAAGAAGTCGAACGGGCAGAGCCACATCAAGCCGTCTGCCGTAGCCGCCGCGCAACGGGCGGTTGATGCGCAGGAGCAGAGCCTGATCCAGCAGCAGATCAACAAGACCATCGGAGGAGTCAAACCCACCAAGAGAACGCCGAAGAACACAACAGCATGAGCGACTACGAAGAGGTGCTGGCGATAGCCAGGCAACACCTGCAGCGGGTCAAGCGGTCGGGTCCCGACAACATCATGGCGTCGTGCCCGTTCCACACATCGGACGACGCGCACGGCTCCGTGACGTTTTCGATGTCGCTCTCGCGCGGCATCTACTTCTGCTTCTCCTGCCACGCCTCGGGCACGCTCCGCACGTTCCTCAGGGACGTCGGCGTCGCGCCCTACGCTGTCGAGCTCCAGTACAAGGGCTTGATCGAACGACTTCGGGCAGCGGCCCCGCCACCGAAGGACGTGCGGAAGTTCAACCCCACGGCCATCGACCCGCTGCCCGAAAACCTGCTCGGCATCTTCGACTACTGCCCAACCAAGCTGAGAGAAGTCGGGTTCACCGAGCGAACACTGCGCTCTTTCGACGTCGGCTACGACCAGTACCACAACAAGATCACGTTCCCGCTTCGCGACATCGAAGGCCGGCTGGTCGGCATCAGCGGTCGCAAGCTGGAGGGGGAGGGGCAGCGCTACAAGATCTACACGAACGAGTACGCGACCTGGGGGCTGCCGAAGCGCAGCATGAACGACTCGTCTCGCAAGGCGCTGATCTGGAACATCCACCGAGCCATGCCGGAGTGTGTCGTGGCCGGCAAGCCCATCATCCTGGTGGAAGGGTTCAAGGCATGCATGTGGCTCTGGCAGTGCGGCTACACCAACGTCGCTGCCATCATGGGGTCACTTGTAACAGACGAACAGAGGTGGATTCTAGAACAGATGGGTGTGCCGATCATCTTGATGCTTGACGGCAACGAGCCAGGGCGGGATGGTACATACCGAAGCGGGCGAAGGCTCCAGGATTCATTGCACGTGCGAGTTGCCCGCGTACCTGAAGACGAACAACCAGACGACTTGTCACAAGAACAGATTGCTCACGTCTTGGAAGGCTCGGTGATCTTCCAACAGTGGGCGTCGAAACAGAAGGGAATCAAGAGATGGAACGAAAGCCAGCAGTGGGGTCGCACGCCTCGTTGAGCCAGATGGGCGGCGTGCAGACCAAAGCGACCAAGAGGGACAGGGCGTCGGGACCGCGCCCGGTGTGGATCGACCAGTTCACGCCGACCAAGGATCACCTGCGACCGGACGTCGTCAGGCTGATCGACGCCAGCTACCCGACCGAGCTGCCCGACGACAACGGCGAGAACCTGATCAAGGTCAGCTTCCCGTGGTTCAGCTGGATCGAGCACCGCGACAACTTCCACGAGAAGAGCGGCGTCTGCTCGGCCGGTCCGTGGCACAACTACAAGAAGAAGGCCCAGCCGTGCCGTGGCTGCGAGCTGTTCTTCCAGCTGATGAAGCGCGACCCGACGACGGGCAAGATGAAGCTCGGTCCGATGTCGAAGCGCGAGATGTTCAGCTTCAGCGTCATCCACTACCACCCGTACCACCAGGTCGAGCAGCTCGACGAGGACGGGAACATCAAGGTCAACAACTCGACCGGCGAGCCGTTCTGGCGCTGGGTCCGTTGCGAGATCGAGGGGTGCCCCCACTGCGCGGCCGGCAAGCTCACGCTCCCTGCCCGCAAGCTCCACTGGGACATGGGGATCGGCCACCGGGCCAAGCTGTTCGAGAAGGACGAGATGCTGCGCAAGAACTGCAAGAACTGCGGGACGCGCAACAGCATCTCGTGGGAAGCGTTCGTCTGCTCGAACGACAACTGCGAGCACCCGTTCTTCCGCCACGGCGACACCAAGCTCAAGACGGACGACGTGTTCAAGGCCGTGAAGGAGCGGATGCTCTGCCCGGTCTGCGGCAACTTCGACGTGCCCCGGCAGTACGACAAGTGCTCCAAGTGCGGCGACGCTGCCCAGCCGGCCACGCTGTTCGATGTCGTGCTGCACGTCCACCGGACGTCCAAGGAAGGGATGAACGGCACCGAGCTGACGATCGACGACTGGCAGGAGGGGTACGGCGGCATCTTCGTGCCGCCCGAGATCGCCGCGTTCGACGCCGACACGGCAGCCAACTTCCACGTGCCGCTCGACCTTCCGAAGATGATCCAGCCGACGCCCATCGCCCAGCAGATCAAGATGTTCGGCGCCGGCGGACCGTCGGGGCCCGACTGGCAGGGTCAGCAGGGGCAGCGCAGCCCTGTCGCGTCCGAGTACGGCAAGGAAAGCACCGGAAGCGGCGGCGACTCCGCCTGACAGATGAACAACCGGGAGGGGCGGGTCGCCGCCCCTCCCGCTTGCTCGTGGAGACGCCATGCCCACCTGGAACGTAGACCTGCCGGACGCGCAGTGGATCGACATGGAGAATGCCGCAGCCCTGAACCGGGTCATCGGCGAGCTGCAGCACATCTACCTGATCGCAATCGACACCGAGACGACCGGCCTGGACAAGATGCGGGACCTGCCGCTCTTCTGGTCGCTCGCGTGGAAGGACTTCAACGGCACACCCCAACGGGTCTGCATGCCGGCCGAGACGCTTCTTTCTTTCAACCACCTGTTCCAAGACCCAGAGCGCCAGTGGATCTTCGCCAACGCGAAGTACGACTGCGCGATCTTGGGCAACGTCGGCATTCACGTGGCGGGCGACATGATCGACGTCATCGTGATGCACAGCCTGCTCTACGAGGACATGCCTCACGACCTCAAGAGCATGGCGGAGCACGTACTGGGGTACAGGTGGGAGGACTTCAAGGACACGTTCTCATTCGCCAAGAACGGCAAGCTCACCAGATACTCGACCCCCGAGCAGGTGAAGGCCGGGGGCAAGTTCCAGACCGTGCAGGATGCCATCCTGTGGTGTAGGCAGCACGACCTGCAGCGCCTGGTCGAGTACGCGACCAACGACGCCTGGGGCACCTACCAGGTCTACGAAGAGCTGTTCAAGCGGATGCGCAACGCCCCTACCCGCTCGTGCATGTCGCCCAACGAGCCCGAGTGGGTGCGCAAGGGGTTCGAGACGATCGCCGACCTGTACTTCAACAGCGAGCTGCCGTTCACACGCGTGCTATTCGAGATGGAGCGGGAAGGCGTGATGGTCGACGAGGGGTATCTCCTGTCACTCGACAAGCCCATGCTGGCCGAGATGGCCGAGATAGCGCGCGAGGTCACGCACGAGTCGTCCAAGCACGGCGCGCCCATCATCAACCTCAACTCCGACAAGCAGCTCCGCCACTACCTGTTCGACGTCAGGAAGTACCCCATCCTCAAGTGGACAAAAGGCGGCAAGAAGGGCATCCGGATGCCGTGCGTCGACGACGCGACGCTCACACGGTTGATGGACATGTACGACGACCCCGTACTGAACCTGATGCGCGCGCACGGCGACGTCGACAAGCTGCACGGCACCTACGTGGTGGGGATGATCAACCGTCGTGGTGATGACGGACGCATCCACACCGACTTCAACCAGCACGTAGCCGTGACGGGTCGCCTCTCATCATCCAACCCCAACCTGCAGAACATCAAGCGGCCCGACGAGGACAAGGAGGCCGACAAGTACAACATCCGCCGCGCCTTCGTCGCCCCTCCTGGGTACAAGCTGATCGTCGCCGACTACGAGCAGCTGGAGATGCGACTGCTGGCCATCATGTCCGGCGAGCAGGACATGATCGACATCTTCCTGCGTGGCCACGACATCCACATGGGCAACGCCAGCTTGGTGTTCGACCTGCCGTACGACGACATCAAGCGTGCCAAGAAGATGAAAGAAGAGGAGTGGGCGGTCCTGTCTAAGGACGAGGCCGACTACTTCCACTACTGCCTGAAGTGCAGGCAGGACGCCAAGACGATCGGCTTCGGGCTGAACTACGGCATGCAGAAGTGGACGCTAGCAAAGCGCCTCGGCTGCACGCCCGACGAGGCCCAGGAGAAGATCGACGCCTACATGCGCCGGTACCCGGCGGTCGCCCACTACTTCGCCAAGTCGCTACGCGACCCTGCCGAAACCGGCTACTCGTTCACGCTACTCGGAAGACGCCGCTACCTGCCCGACATCCTGGCGGCCAACAAGGAAGAGCGGTCCAGGGCCGAGCGGCAGGCATCGAACGTGCCCATCCAAGGCACGGCAGCCGATGTCGTGAAGACGGCAATGATTCGATGCCACAAGGCTGATCTACGGAAGAGGTTCGACTGTCGTATGCTGTTGCAGGTGCACGACGAGCTGGTGTTCCAGTGCCCGGAAGAGACGGCGGAAGAGGCAGCCGCGGTGATCCGCGACTGCATGGAGCACGCGTTCCCCACCGACTTCGCCGTACCACTGGGCATCTCTCTCGGCATCGCCAACAACTGGTCGGAAGCCAAGTAGGAGACGAAACATGCGCGCACAGGAGATCAACAAGCAGGTGGCGGAAGTCCTCGAAACCGATGCGGACGAAGCAGTCCAGGCGGTCACGGGGGCGTTCGAGATCGCGATCGTCCACCAGCTGCTCAACCCGGGCGGCCACGTGGAGCTCGAGAACCTCGGTACGTTCGACAACCAGGACGGCGATATCGTGTTTCGCCCGTCCGCCTTCCTGTCATCTGCAGCCCAGGTGTGCCGGAAGCGCTGACCGAAAGAAGGAGACGACATGCCGAAGAAGTGTCCCTGGTGCAAGCAAGGCAACTACAAGAAGGGCCAGCAACATAGCTGCGGATTCAAGGAGAGTGACATGGAGAAGTACGGAGTCGACGAGCGGCAGGAGAAGGACGACGCCAAGCTGGAGAAGCAGGCGGCTGAGGGTTGTCCGAAGTGCGGAGGCAAGCTGGAGCGCCACGGGCGCACCATCATCTGCCAGAACTGCGGCAGCGAGCCGTTCGAAGGGGAGAAGCGCTGATGGCAAGCAAGCGCCAACCGAAGGTAGACGACAAGCCCAAGCGCGAGCCGCAAGCCCAGGAGTACAAGGACCTGGCGTCCAAGCGCCGCACCCTGGCGGCGCTCATGCACAAGGCCAACGAGGATGCGGGCCACACGGTCATCACGACAGCCGACCACGTGCCCGACACGTTCGGCCTGCGGCGACCGAGCGGCATCATGCAGTTCGACCTCGACATCGGCGGCGGCTTCCCGGCCGGCTGCCAGGTGAAGATCAGCGGCCCCGAAGGCGTGGGCAAGTCCATGCTGCTGTACTTCTTCTACGCGATGCACCAGCGGATCTACGGGGAAGAGTCGTTCATCGACCACGTCTTCACCGAGAGCTATCCGGACTTGTGGTTCATGCGCAAGTGCGGCGTAGCGGTCGCCATCCCGGACAAGATGATCGAGGAGAAGGAGCGCGAGCGGGTCGCGCGTGGCCTGGCCAAGTACACGAAGGAGGAACGGGCCTGGTTCAAACACCAGGTCGGTGAATTCGTCGTGTCGGGCGGCATGTCGGGCGAGCTGCTGCTCGAGAACGTGCTCAACATGACGGAGAAGAACATCTTCGGCATCATCGGGCTCGACAGCATCACCCGCATCGCCCCGGAGGCGGAGCTCAACAAGGACCTGGACGATGATGCCAAGATGGCCGCCAAGGCTGCGCTCAAGAACAGGTTCTTCGACCGCTACCACAAGCTGGTCTGCAACCTCGACCAACCCAACTACACCACCCTGATCATGACCGGCCAGGCCCGGGCCAACATGGGCGCCCAACAGTTCGAGCGGAAGTGGAAGCCGGCCGAGGACTACTCGGGCAAGCACGGCTACCAGATCTCCGTGCTGGTCTACGACGGCAAGAACATCGCCAAGGAGATCCAGGGCAAGCGGGTCGTGCTGGGCAAGTGGCTCTGCTGGGACATCGAAAAGGGCAAGGCCGGGACGCACGACAACATCCGCGGGGAGATCGAGCACTTCTACACGGAGCCCGGTGACTTCGCCAAGGCACCCATCGACGTGCTCAAGTCCATCATCACGCCAGGCTTCCGGTACTCAATCTTCCGCGAGAGCCGGGGCGTCATCAACATCTACGACGCGCAAGGCAACGAGATGGCCAAGGGTGTATCGGGGCCCGACCAGCTCATCGAGCTGCTCAAGTCGGACTTCCCGTTCGAGATGAGGGTGCGGCATCAGATCCTGGCGGCGGCGAAGAAGGAATGCCTCTACAAGCTGTGACGACAGAGCCGGCGGAAGGCTGCGACCTGTGCGGCAATCCGGGCTTCCGGCTGCGGGCGGGTGACTCGGTGTCGAACGCACTGTGTGCGAGCTGTTCGATGGCCGGGCACCCGTTCGTCTTCCCCCACACGACCCGCACACCGGTCACGAAGCGCATGAAGCGCGCCTCCGACCGACAGGAGAAGAAGATCGCCAAGACGATCGGGGGCTTCAAGCAGAAGGCCTCCGGGTCGATGGCGCACGCAAAGGGCGACGTGCGTAAGCACGGGCTGCTTCGCATCGAGGCCAAGTACACGCAGTCCAAGTCCTACACGGTGCACTACGAAGACCTGGTGAAGATCAGGTCGGAGTGCGCTTCGCAGGAGACGCCCGCGTTTCAGATCACGTTCATGAACAGCCAGCTCCATCCGATCGACGAGTGGGTGCTGGTCCCCTACGCCGTATGGAGGAAGCTGCATGCCGCTTCTGAGAATCGCTGACCTCGACACCGCCCCTCCGTCGTTATTCGAGCTCGCCCAAGAGCTGTCGACCGACTTCGAGAAGTGGGAGGGGCAGGACGAACACGACCGGCCACCCGGCATCCACGCCTCGGAGATCTCGGGCTGCCCGAGGCGTGCCGTCTACACGATGATCGACACGCAGAAGATGGAGAAGCCCGACCCCATGTGGCGCAAGAAGTTCAAGCACGGCCAATGGGTCCACTCGGGGCTCCAACGGGACATGCACCAGTGGGCGCGCAGCCTGGGGGGCAAGCTGAAGTTCCAGGACGAGGTGCCGATCAACCCATACAACAGCCACGTCGCGCGCGAGTTCGAGATCTTCAGCTCGTGCGACGGCATCTTCATCATCCGCGTGCCAGACCAGAACGGCAAGCTGGTCGACGCCGTACGGGTCGGGCTGGAGATCAAGACCGCCAGCCCGGCCGAGTACGAGAAGATCACCGAACCGAAGGAAGCCCACATCGAGCAGGTCCATACCTACATGGCGTGCCTCGATGTCCCGTGCTTCTGGATCATGTACTACAACAAGGGCAACGAGAACACGACCCCCAGCCGCGGGCGGTTCTTCGTTCGCTTCCAACACGCCATCTGGGACCGCCTGGCCGAGCGGTTCAACAGGTGGCACGAGCTGGTAGAACAGACGGTCCTGCCCGACCGTGAAGAGGGGATCGGTTGCGAGTGGTGCCCCTACCGGTGGACGTGCAACCCGCAGAACGTGCGGAGCCGCCAGCCGAGGACGCTGCAGTCGACCTCCATCACCGCGCGCAAGCACTGGGCGCGGAAGGAGTAGCAGATGGCAGAAGGAAGACGACCAGTACACGGCGGGCTGCGCATCCCACAACCGGCCGCCGTATCGGAGAACGAGTACGACACGATCGTGCGCAAGTGGGCGGAGGCCAAGGCGTGGGCGGAGGCGGAGAAGAGCCGACTGATCGGAACCGACATCCCACCGCACCTCTCCGGCCAGGAGCTGATGACCATCAGCCCGACCGAGTACGCCGAGATCTACACGCGCCGGCTCGGGTGGCGCAACGAAGTCAGCCGTCAGCTGGCGGGCGTTCGGGTGGCGCTCAACATGCACGAGTGCGCGCTCACCGACCTGGGGCGCAAGATCCGCCACACCCACCGGTCGCTCGGGTCCAAGAAGTCGGCCGACGAGCTGAAGGACCACGTGGGCCTGCAGCCCCACCACGAGCAGGTCGAGCTCGAGGTCGAGAAGTACCGGGCGCTCAAGATCCTGCTCGAGCAGGAGTTCGACGAAGCCGAGCAGAACCTCAAGGCCATCAGCCGCCAGGTGGAAGTCCGCAAGGAGGAATTCAGCGGAGAGCGGCGTGACGGCAACATGCCACGGGCGGTGGCGCGCGACCAGAAGTGGGTACGGCCGTGATCCGACTCTCCATCCCCATGCTGCCGCCGACGGACAACAACGCCTACGAGAACATCCCGGTCAGGCGGATTCGTGGCAAGCCGATCGGCGGCGGCAGGCGGCTGTCGGAAGAAGGCAGGGCGTTCAAGCTGGAGGCGACCAACCACCTGGCACGCCACCACACGATAGAGATTGGACTGCTGAAGAAGAACGTCCTGTACGTCGTGTGGTTGGTCTTCTGGTTCCCCGAGCTGACCAACAAAGGGTGGCCAAAGAAGACCGACACAAGGTACAAGAAACTTGATGGGACCAATAGGGACAAGCTGCTGCTCGACGTGTTGGCAGAGCTGACCGGAGTCGACGACTCGCAGTACTCGGACGTCGTGGTCAGCAAGCGTGAAGGCGAGCCGCGGGTTGATGTCTGTTACTGGAACACCGAGGAGGAAGAAGCGGTCCTCGTGTTCGGAAAGGAGACGTGACGTGTTCGACTGGAGCCGGGCGAACGAGACGGAACTGTTGCAGGTCTGTCGCCAAAGGGGTATCAGCGTTTCGCCCGGGACGCCGAAAGAGACGCTGATCAAGCTCATAGTTGGTGAGGTGGAACCAGAGGAGGTAGAACCGAATCCGATCGATGAGTGGCGCGACGCCCTCATGGAGTTTCTGCTCGACTACTGGTCGGTCGTCAGGGGACAGACGGGCTGCCCCGCAAAGGACCTCGAGCAGTGGACGGAGCGAACTCCGGGTGAACTGCTGATTCGAAGGAAGCCCGGCCTGCCGCCCGGGCGCATCGCATGCCGCACGTGCACCGACACCCAGGTGATGTGCTGCATCGTCCAGAATGCGGCGAATGAAAAGCTGGTACAGATCAGAAGGAGAAAGAAGACATGACCAACGCTGCCATCCGTGTGCTCGAACTCGAAACCGCCCCTCGCGACGTGCCGGGGCTCTGCCAGTTCGGGTCCTACGCGCTCTACAAGTTCGCCGAGAAGATCGGCATGATCACCGACCCCTCGGTCGACGCGGCCTTCCAGCAGCTCGGCAAGTCCGAGCGGGCCGAACGGGTGGCGGAGGCGCTCAAGGCGTTCGACGCCAAGAACGGTCGGGCTCCTGCCGCGCAGGCGGCCGCGCCCGCCCAGCCGGCACCCGCAGCGCCCGCCACGGCTCCGGTTGCCGGGCCCACCCCGGTCGTGTCGGGCGCACCGGCTCCGGCCGTGACGGGCCGCAAGCCCCGCAACAGCGCGGCTGCCGCGCCTGCGGCGCCGGCGGCTCCCGCCGCGTCGGCACCGGGGGTCGACTCGCTCGGCTTGCTGAGCCAGCTGAAGGACGAGCTGGCGACCATCAAGGCCAACCAGGATGGGTTCGGCAAGAACCTGCTGGACCTGACCAAGCAGGTCGAGCCCGTGCAGGCGCTCAACACGAAGCTCGACGCGATCGTGTTCATGCTGGCCCAGCTGGGCGAGGCCGTGCTGGGCGCGCCCGCGCAGGACTTCGTCAACGACGCGTTCAAGGCCGCCCAGGCCCAGGGAAAAGGCTGACCGGCAGCACCTGGCCCGGAACCCGCCCGCCCCGACCCGACGAGCTCGTGGAAGTCGGACGAGACGTGCGGGCCGGGCTGGCGGCCGCCGGCCTGCCGGTACCCGACGGCGACGACGAGACGGTTCGTCGCTACGCCGAACGGTATGCCATCCCAACCGCGTCCTCTTGAGCCCGTGGTCAATCGGTGTGCTGGAGCGCGTAACCGGTCACGAACACCAGCACGACCGTCGACACCACCCCCACCCCCACCCCGAACTCGAACGAGCTGTACCACGGGCGCTCGTTCTTCTTACGCTCTGCCTCCAGCTGGTCCTTGTAGTAGGTCAGCACGGCCGTGCTCCGCTACTACTCGATCCGAAGCCGATCGTTGCCGAGCTGC
>ENA-UPTA01003946-UPTA01003946.1-activated-sludge-metagenome-genome-assembly--contig:-NODE-3946-length-14282-cov-5.860055_pt1 | contig 14282 bp, 12 predicted proteins | sample MGYA00238184_ERZ773361 | MGnify/ENA primary metagenome ERZ773361 (study PRJEB29100, sample SAMN05720205) | activated sludge metagenome | isolation source: anaerobic digester from wastewater...
CCCGTCATTGCGGTCGCCGCGCTGGTGATCAAAAAAACCTCTCCGGGGCCGGTGTTTTACAGGCAGGAGCGCTGCGGCGAGCGCGGCAGGGTTTTCAACCTCTACAAACTGCGCACGATGCACTGCGACGCCGAAAGCAAAACCGGTCCGGTCTGGGCCAGTCCGGATGATCCGCGCCGGACGCGGTTCGGGACGTTCCTGCGAAGGTTCAATCTCGACGAGCTCCCGCAGTTCTGGAACGTGCTGAAGGGCGAAATGAGCCTCGTGGGGCCGCGCCCGGAACGCCCGCATTTCGTGGAGCAGTTCAAGGAGGACATTGCGCGCTATATGTGGCGGCATGTCTCCAAGCCGGGGCTGACCGGCTGGGCGCAGGTCAACGGCCTGCGCGGACAGACGAGCATCGAGGACCGCATCAGCTATGACCTTTTCTACCTCGAAAACTGGTCGCTCTCGCTCGACTTCAAAATCCTGATCCGCACGCTTTTCAGCACCAAAAACGCGTATTGATTGCCGAGCAATCCCCGTTTGACATTCGGGGCCTGATTGCCTATGTTTTCCCACTTTAGCAAACGGTCGGAAAGGCCGGATGTTTGGAGAAAAATGCCCACGTACGAATATGAATGCCAGAAATGCGGACTGCGCTTTGAGCTGTTCCAAAGCATGAAGGACAAGCCGCGCCAGCGCTGCCCCGAGTGCCGGGGCAAGGTGACGCGCTGCATTGGCACCGGCGCGGGCATTATTTTCAAGGGATCCGGGTTCTATTCAACCGATTACCGCAGCCCGACTTACCACGCTGCGGCAAAGAATGAAAAGGCCGCGCCGGCTCCGTCCGGCGGCGAAACAAAATCAAGCGGAAAGGCAGAGAAAAGCCATGCCACCAATAGTTAAATGCAAAACCTGCGGCAGCGAAAACATCCTGGGACAGCTCTTCTGCAAACAGTGCGGCGCCCGCCTGAAAATCGGCGGAACGGTTGAGCAGAAAAAGGTCAAGGGCGCCGGCGGCCGCATCATTAAGACGCTTCTCCGGATCGCCGTGCTGCTGGCCTGCATCGCGCTGGTGGGCGCCCTGCTCTGGCCCGTGCAACCGTCGGGCGAGTTCGGGTCCGAACGCCACGCCGATGTCTACCAGGAAAAAGTGGACCGCCTGGAGCAGGCCGCGCGCGAGGGCTACAGCACAACCGAGGAAATCGCCGAGATGCAGATCAACGGCTATTTTGCCCGCGTGGTCTCCAGCAGTTCCGGCGGAGAGGGCGGAGCCAGCCAGCTGGGCATCGGCGAGGTCAACTTCGCATTCCGGCAGGACACCGTGATCGTTTTCATCCTCGCCCGCCGCGGGCCCCTGACGCTGACCTACGAGCTCACCGCGCAGCCCTATGCCGATAAAGGGCTGAAGCTGAATGTCCGGCAGGTGCGGCTCGGGCACGTTCCCCTTCCAAAATTCCTGAGCAGCCGCGTCCTGCAGCGCATGGCCACGGTGTTCAGCCAGATGGAGACGGAACAGACCATTCTCAAGCATCTGCAGAAGATCAAACTGGACGACCGGCGCGCCTCGCTGACCACCTGAACGCATCAAGGGGAAACCATGAGAGACAAAAAAGAGTTCCACAGCATCCTCACGCAGATTGCAGGCGGACTGTTCAAGGAGTACGGGCGGCTGGCCGGCGATTTCGACTTCAACCGCTATGTGCTCAAGATCCATTTCATCCAGGACTCGACCGACGCCGGCCCCACGCTTTTCGTGGTGCGGGTGCCGCAGTTCATCTCCGAGTTCCCGGAGCGCCTCTTCAGCAATGCCGTGCGGCGCACGGCGCTGGAGGATCTGCTGATCCGGAAGATTGCGGAAAGCATCGAAGGCATGGCGCGCTTCAACGGAGTCGGGGTGGCCCGCCGCCGGTTCCAGAACAGCCGGCTGGGGCAGAAAATCCTGCCCCGATCGTCCGTGATCATAACGGAAGAATATGTCGAGGCGCGGCTCTACTGCGTGCTGCCCCGCGAGGGCGAGGTGATCCCCGGCGACGCTGTGTATGAGCTCTTCTTCGACGATCTGCCCGTCATCGTGAACACCGCGCTGATCTACAGCAATCTCGACGGGGCCGAGGTGGACCGCACCGTCGGCATGATGGAGGACGCGGACGCCGTGCGCCAGATGCTGCCCACGCAGGGGCTCATCGGATTCATCGGCGAAGGCACCCTGCTCTCCCGCAAGGCCGGCACGGATCTGCCCGACCTGAACCGGAACATCCGCCTGAAGGTGGATGCATCCGCCAGGCTGGATGTCGATGTGCCGAACATGCGCAGGCTGTCCGGCGCGAGCATCCCGGCCGGCATCACCGTCATCCTCGGCGACAGCTACTCGGGCCGCATCGAACTGATGTCCGCCCTTGCCTCCGGCATCTACAATCATGTGGCCGGCGACGGCCGCGAGACCGCCATCACCGTTCCCGACGCCGTGGCGATCCGGGCCGAGCCCGGACGGAGCGTGGCGCGGGTGAACATCAGCGCCTTCATCAGCAGCGAGTCGTGCGGATGCAGCCCGGAGGCCTGCTCGACCGACTCGGCCGACGCCTGCCTCTCGCAGGCGGCCGCCACCGTCGAGGCGCTGCAGGTCGGCGCCCGTGTGCTGCTGTTCGACGAATCCTCTTCCTGCAGCGCATTCCTGTGCGCGGATCAGCGGGTGGCCCCGCTGCTGGGCGGTCGCAGCGGAATGATCCCGCTGGCGGCGCGCGCGCGCCAGTTTGCGGACGAGCTGGGGGTCTCGATTGTGGTCGGAGGCGAAACCGGAGTTGCGGAATTCATTCCCGTTGCGGACAAGGTGCTGCGCATCAGCGGCGGCGTCCTGGCGGACATCACCAAGGAGGCCCGCGCCGCCGTGAAGGCGGAACCGCTGCGCGCCAAGCCGGTGAGCGTCGCGGGGCTGGCCGAACAGGATCGCTGGATCGTGCCCAGCAGCATAGACCCGACCGCGGGGCGCGACGATTCCTTTATCAAGGCTCCGGACGTCCACACCCTGTGCTTCGGACGCAGCACGATAGACCTCTCGGCCGTGACCCAGCTCGCGGACAGCCAGCAGACGGAGACCATCGGACACATCCTCTACTACGCGAAGCTCCGCTACATGGACGAGACCCATCCGATGCGCGAAATCCTCGACCTGGTGGACCGCGACCTCAGCACCGAGGGCCTTGAGTGCCTGGCCCGCGAACTGCGCGGAGACCTGGCCCGCCCGCGGCGCTACGAAATCGCCGCCGCCCTCAACCGCCTGTCCACGCTGCGGATTCAGAACCCGACAAACTGACCCGGCGGCATGAAACTGGTCATCCAGCGCGTCAGCGTCGCGAGCGTGAGCGTGAATGGACAGATCGTTTCTGAAATCGGCCGCGGGGCGCTCATTCTCATCGGCGTGGCGCGCAGCGACACGGCGGCCGACGCCGAGTGGCTGGCCGGCAAGGTCTCAAAACTCAGAATTTATGACGACCCCCTCGGCCGCCTGAACCATTCCATCAGCGAGGCAGGCGGATCGTTCCTTGTGGTCAGCCAGTTCACGCTTTACGGCGACTGCGCAAAAGGCAACCGGCCCAGCTACATCGAGGCGGCCGAACCGGAAACCGCTGCCGCTCTGTATGAACTTTTCGCGCAAAAGCTGCGCGCGTGCGGTCACGAGGTCAAAACCGGTGTCTTCCGCGAACACATGGACGTCCAGCTCGTGAATGACGGGCCTGTAACCATCCTGATGGAAAGCCATGGGCGCTGAACGAAGAGTGTTTCTTCCCGTGCTCGCCGCGCTGATTTGCGGGGCGGCAGGCCTTCTGCATGCGCAGGACCGGAAGGTCGTCAGCGCAACGGGCCGGTTCGCGGCGCTGAGCCCGTCCGAAATGGACGCGACCTACCTGGTGGTCTGGGCCGAGGACGCTGCGGCGCGGCTGGAGAAACTGCTGGGGGTTCCCTTTCCCGCGCCGCGCGGCGGGGCGGTGTACCTGATCATTGGCGAGGGCGACGGCAACATTTCGGTGGAACAGTATTACGACGAGTTCGGCCTGCGCCAGAAACTGTATATCCGGGGAATCGAACAGGCGGACCAGGAGTTTCTTCTGGAAAGTCTGTGCCGCCTCCTGCTGAACAGGAAGACGCCGGATTTGCAGGTCCCCTTCTGGTTCGCAGCCGGCGCGGCCCAGAACCTTTTTCCGGAGGCCCGCAGCCGCAACCTCGAAACCGCCATTTTCGAATGGACCGCAGACCGGGCTCCGGATTTCGCCGACGTGATTGCGGATTTTGGAACGGACGCTCCGGATGCGCGGAAACGGGCTTTCGCGGGACAAGCCGTCGCGGCCATGCTGGAATGGTTTTCCGGTTCCGCGCAGCTTGAACAGTTTTTTTCGCTGTGCGCTTCCGGAGCGGGGCCGGATGCAGAGAGCATTGCGCAGCTTGCCGGCTTCCCCTCGGTGCGCGACCTCGAGGCCGCATGGGACGTGTGGCTGGCCTCGCGCCAGCGCGTGCGGGCGGTTGGCAGCGGTTCGCCGCAGCTGGATGCATCCCGGCTACGGGCAGCGCTCGCCGTTTCCCCGGAACTGGTGCAGATTGTGACGGGCTGCGATGCACAGGGCGGATTCCCGTTTCAGAGAATGATACACGAACGCGATAGCGACTGGGTTCCGGCCGTGGCCGGCCACCTCAGCCTTAAACTGGAAAGTCTCGCGCTCGGGAGCGCCCCGGAGACGCAAAAGGTCATACAGGCCTGGCGCGATTTTCTGCAGGCGGCAGCTGCGCGTGAAGAAAAACGTCCGTGGTATTCAACGCGCAGCGACGGCAGAAAATCCGAACGGGTGCTGCGGGCGCTGCTCAGGCGCGCAGAGCGGATGCTGGAGGCCCTTGAGCAGCCTGCCCGGACAAACGCTGCAGAATGAATTCAGCTATTTTTCAACAGCGTTCAGTTCCGCGCTGCGGTCTTTCGAAAGATCGGCCCCTGCAAAAGATTCCGCATCGTCCGGCAACTGCAGATAGAACCGGTTGAGAATATCCGCCGCCCCTTTTCCTTCCGCCATTTCAAAGCCCAGGATATGCCCGCCCTGAGTCCGGTCGCTGCTGATAAAGTGCAGATGGTATCCCGGAACATTGACGCCTTTCACAAACTCCGGGCACCGGAATCCGGCGATATCGCCCTCGATGTCCTCCATGAAAAATTCCGGCTGCCTGGCGGTCACGTCTTTCAGCGGCGGATAGGGTTTCTGCTGCCGGGGAACACTGCGCGTGTGCATCTTTTTGAACCGGCCATGGATCCTGACGGCGCAGAAGAGGTTTTTGTTGGGCGCAATCCTGTCCACCTGCTCCTCAATGGCGGCAAAGTCCGATGAAGGTTCCGGATCGAAACGGATCTCCGGCTCGAAGGAGCATACCGCTGCGAACGGGGTCATGGCGGAGTTCTGTGCTTCGTTGACGGTCCCGTCGGCCTTCACCTGATACATTTGGCCGTCCAGCAGCACCATTTCGCCATCCAGGGCCTCAAAGGTTCCGATCCCGAAATTCCCGCGTTTCATAAGGTCTTTGCAGGACAGGTGACCGTCGTAGATCCCGGCCAGAAGCGCATCTATGGTGGAGGTCTGGAAGACGGTATTTATCGGGGCCGTGGCGCATCCGGCGGCCATCGAAAATACAACTGCGGCAAGAAACAGATTTCTCATTGAACACCTCGGGGGCCTGCTGATTTTTTTCATGCTGTAACGGACTGGCGGGAAAATCAAGAACAACCCGTCCGGGCGGGGAACATTTTGGCGTTTTTTACTTGTCTGAACGGCGGGCTCTGGGATATCTTGCGCACGTTTTTCAGCTTTGTTTTGCGGGCAGGTAAAGCGCTTGACCCGCAATGCGGATTTAGAGGCGGTTTGATTAAACAATATCGGGTGAACTATATGAATACAAATAGACTGCTGCGGTATATGATTCCTGTTTTCCTAACCCTCGCCGGAACAGCCTTCGCGGGCACAGAGGTTCTCGAAGCCCGCCAAATCCCCGGCTGGTGGTACATTTGCCCGGCGGCCAGCGTAGCCGCCCTGCTCATGGCCTGGTTCTTCTACCGGTTCATCATGAAGGCCCCTGCAGGCACCGAACGCATGCAGGAAATCGCCGGTTATGTGCGCGAAGGCGCCTACGCCTACCTGCGCCGCCAGTACAAGGTGGTCACCATCGTTTTCGTGGTGCTGGTCGCCATCCTCTCCTATATGGCTTTCGGCCTCGGTGTTCAGCACCGCCTCGTCCCCTTCGCGTTCCTGACCGGCGGACTTTTTTCCGGACTGGCCGGTTTCATCGGCATGAAGACGGCAACCGCAGCCTCCGTCCGCACGGCGCAGGGCGCCAGTGAATCGCTGAACAAGGGCCTCACGATCGCCTTCCGCGCGGGCTCGGTCATGGGCCTCACGGTGGTGGGCCTCGCGCTCCTCGATATCTCGCTCTGGTTCCTCTACCTGTACAAGTTCCACCACGTCGTGACCGGCGGGCACATGATGAACCTTGAGACCATCACGGTCGTAATGCTCTGCTTCGGCATGGGCGCCTCGACGCAGGCGCTGTTCGCGCGCGTGGGCGGCGGCATCTACACCAAGGCGGCCGATGTCGGCGCGGACCTCGTCGGCAAAGTCGAAGCCGGCATTCCCGAGGACGACCCCCGCAACCCGGCCACCATCGCCGACAACGTGGGCGACAACGTGGGCGACGTCGCGGGCATGGGCGCGGACCTCTACGAGAGCTATGCCGGATCCATCCTCGCCACCGCGGCGCTGGGCGTGGCCATGGCCAGCGTTCAGGGCGGCGGAATAGCAAAGGCCTTCATTTACCTCGCCGCCCCGATGCTGCTGGCCGCGATGGGCGTTCTGTTTTCCATTATCGGCATTTTTGTGGTGAAAACCCGCGATGACGCCAACATGAAGCAGCTGCTCGCCGCGCTGAACCGCGGCATTTACCTGTCCAGCATCCTGATCATCGCCGGCGCCTTCGGGCTCGTGAAGATGCTGGATCTTCCGATCGGCGTGTTCACCTCCATTGCCATCGGCGTGATCCTGGGCATCGTGATCGGCAAGGGCACGGAATGGGCCACGGCCGCGGAATACAAGCCCACGCGCTATGTCGCCGATCAGGCCATGACGGGCCCGGCCACCGTAATCATCGGCGGCATCGCTGAGGGCATGCTCTCGACGTGGATTCCGATTGTGTCGGTCTGCATCGGAACCATGCTGGCCTTCACAGTGATGCACGGCTTCAACGACATTCTCGCCGGGCTCTACGGCGTGGGCATCGCGGCGGTCGGCATGCTGTCCACTCTCGGGATCACGCTGGCCACGGACGCCTACGGCCCGATCGCCGACAACGCGGGCGGCAACGCCGAGATGAGCGGACTGCCCAAGGAAGTCCGCCAGCGCACGGATGCGCTCGACTCGCTGGGCAACACCACCGCCGCAATCGGCAAGGGCTTTGCCATCGGCTCCGCCGCGCTGACCGCGCTGGCGCTGCTCGCAAGCTACATCGAGGAAATCCGCGTCGGCATCCACCGCGAGGCGGCGATCGAATACGCCGCGCCCGCCGGCGGCGCCGCATACACCGTTAAAAGCGTCGGGGCGGAAGCGAACAACAAATACGCCATCTATCTGCCGGGCGCCGAGAACGGCAACCGACAGACCCAGCAGTTCTTCACGCTGAGCGCGTTCGCGGGAACCGGTGAACGCGCCGTGCTGGTGGACGGGCCGGACGGCAAGCCCCTGAGCCTGATCATCAATGAGGTCGGCGAGTCTTCCAAGGAATCAGCCGCCACGGACCGCGACGGGAAAAGCCTTGTTGCGAAAAAGGCAAGTTTGCTGGACTACATGAATTTCTACAACGTCACCCTGATGAACCCGAAGGTTCTGGTGGGTGAATTCATCGGCGTGCTGCTGGTGTTTGTCTTCAGCGCGCTGACCATGAAGGCGGTGGGCCGCGCGGCCTTCGCGATGGTCACGGAAGTGCGCCGCCAGTTCAAGGAGCACCCCGGCATCATGGCGAGCACCGAAAAGCCCGATTATGCGCGGTGCGTGGCGATTTCAACCGCCGGCGCCCAGCGCGAGATGATCCTGCCGTCGCTGCTGGCCATCACCGTTCCCGTGATCGTCGGCCTGTTCCTGAACGTGTCCGGCGTGATGGGCCTGCTGGTCGGGGGCCTCTGCGCGGGCTTTGCGGTCGCGGTCTACATGGCCAACTCCGGCGGCGCCTGGGACAACGCCAAGAAGTTCATCGAGGCGGGAAACCACGGCGGCAAGGGAAGCCCGGCCCACAAGGCGGCCGTCGTCGGCGACACCGTGGGCGACCCGTTCAAGGACACCTGCGGGCCCTCGCTCAACATTCTGATCAAGCTGATGAGCATGGTTAGCATCGTGTTCGCGGGACTGATCGTCAAGTATGCTCCGGCCGTCGGCGCATGGCTTGGAATCGGAAACTGATCGGAAAAAGGAATCCGCATGGATATTCATCTGTATCTCATGTGCTACCAGTGCGAGGCGCTTGTCGCCAGCCATCTCGATGCGGAGGCGTTTGGCCTGCACATGGCCGTCGGAACACAGAAGCATACCAGCGGAAATGTGGTGTTCGTGGAAATCGATCCCTCGCTGAAAAGCGACACGCTCAAGCTGAACAAAATTACCGAGCGCTGCGCGCCGCACGCCGACGGATCGCCGCGAAAAAGCAAATACATCAGCATTTACCGGGCCCTCGAGCATATTCCGCTGCCGGCATTCGGAAAGATGTATCTCACAACGCGCGACGGCCGCGTCCTGGGGCTGGACAGCAAACCCTACAACCCGGAGGCCGAGGAGCCCGGCAGCAACCTTTACACCGAGCTCTGCCCGGTATTTCCGCGCGTGGCCTCGTCCCTGCCGCCGTTCCGGTTCTGCCGCTTCATCACCAACCCCGACAACCCGCTGCACGTCCCGCGAATCATCTTCGCCGACAACCTGCTCGACCGCGAGACGGACGGCAGCCTCGCCGGCTATCTGCCCTATCCGAACCGCGAGCATATTGCGGACTGCATCAAGGCCCTGGGTTCCGGCGAGAACAAACCCACAAAAACCATCGAGCGCAATCCGCAGCTCATCGCCTTTTACCGGACCATCGGGCGCGGATTCTTTGCGGGCGACCAGACCGACCTGAAATTCTATCCGTTCCCCCCGCGCGCGGAACTTGAGAGCACCCACTACCTCTGGTGGCGTTCCGCCTCCATGGAGTAATAAATCGTCAAAAATGACCAAAAAACATCAAAAAATGGCTAAAAATGCCGTTTTTTGGCCAAAAAACGATAAAAATGCAAAAAAAAGCCTCAAAACTGCTAATTGCCACCCGGAACCGGCACAAGCTTGATGAGTTCCAAAAACTCTTCGGAGCGCATGTGGAAATCACGAGCGGGCTGGATTTCCCGCATCTTCCCGATGTGGTCGAGGACGGCGACACTTTCGAAGCCAATGCGGTCAAGAAAGCGGTTACGCTGGCGAAAAGCACCGGCCTGTGGGCGCTCGCGGATGATTCCGGACTCGAGGTGGACGCGCTGGGAGGCAAACCCGGCGTATATTCCGCGCGCTACGCCGGCGAACCGACCGATTACCACGCCAACAACCGCAAACTCCTCAAGGATCTTTCCGGAGTCACGGACCGCCGCGCGCGCTTCGTGTGCGTGATGGCGCTCTCCGATCCGTCGGGCCGCGCCCAAACAGTCCGCGGCACCTGCGAGGGGCGGATCATCCACGAAACGCGGGGCGCGCACGGCTTCGGCTACGATCCGCTTTTTGTTCCCGACGGACACGAACAGACTTTTGCCGAGCTGGGCGATGAAATCAAAAATTCGATTTCGCACCGCGCCAACGCGCTGAAAAAAGCCCGCGAGCAGTGGGAGCATTTTCTGGACGGACGTCACAAAAACTGGTGACGCGGATCAGGGCTGTTTGCCGCCCTGCTTGAGGATATGACGGAGCTTCTTGAGGGCCTCGTCCTGGATCTGCTTGATGCGCGCGCGCGTCAGCCCAAGCTTGTCGCCGGCCTCCTGCAAAGTGAATCCCTCGAAGAAGCGCAGATGCATGATCTCCTTTGACCGCGGCGTGAGCTGCTCGACGGCCTTCCACACCTCGGAACGCTGCGCCAGCGTCTCGGCGCTGTCCAGGCTTTCATCTTCAATGAACTGATGAAGGTCGGCCTGGCTTTCGCCCATCCGCTCGTCGAGCGACAGGGGCTGCTGCGGAACGCGAATCCACTGCAGAATGAGCGGGAGAAGCTTCTCAACACGCTCCACCGGAATTTCGGTGAGATTGCTGAGGGTCTGCGCAGGCGGTTCGCCCCCGTGCATGGACTTCCATTCCTCCATCGTGGTTCGGATAAGGACCATTTCGCGGCTGGGCTGCATGCCCAGATTTCCCATGCGGATATGGTCGCGGAAATAATTGCGGAGCCGGTTCTGGATGGCGCGCTGGGCATAGGCGAAGAACGGCGTGCCGCGGGTGAAATCGAATTTGCGGATGGCGTTGGAAAGGGCTTTCGACCCCTCCTGCAGAAAATCCGCGAGCCAGATCTGCCCGATCCAGAAATAGGGCCGCACGCAGCGCGCCACCAGCCGGCGGTTGGCAATGAACAGCTCCTCCTCGGCCGCCTCAATGCGCGATATGAGCGCGTGCACCTCCCGAAGGGCCTGCCGGGCATCGTGGGGGCTCCTGAAGCGCTGCCGGGACAATTTCATGATCCGGTGGATGCCCCAGTGGATTTCCTCGAACAGGTGCTGCGTGTCCTCGGGCCTGAGCAGATCCACCATGCCGCGCTCGATCAGAAAGCGCCCGATGGCCTGCATGCCGGAATCCGGTCGCGTATACGTGCGAGGCTGGCGGACCGAGACCGGCTGCCAGTTGCGGTCGCTGAATTCGGGGATGGGGATGTCCTGAAACGGGAGGTTCTTCGCGATGGCAACAATTTCATCCCGGTGTTTGGATGAAAGCCGGACCGGCGCCGGCTTCTTTGCGGCACCCGGAATTTTCTTTTTACTGGTTTTAGTTCGCCCCATGGCTTTGAAAACCCGACATGTTTTTGCCGCCACCCTCGAAACTCACCTGCACATCAAGATTCATAATCCCGGCCAGGGCATTGGAGTTGTTTGACGTGTCAAATATCCAGCGGGCTTCGTTCCCCTCCGTCTTCGTGGCGTTGGATCCCGTAATGGGGCCCGGTGTTTTCACGCAGATCTGAACCTTCAGCCCCTGCAGCATGCCCTGCACGAAGGCCGCCATTTCGGCGCCGCTCTCCGGGCTGATGGCGGGCGCATTGGCCTTCTGGGTGAATGTGAATTGCCCGGCCCCGGCTTTCTGCAGGGTCACCCTGCGCTCTGCCAGCAGGGGCGTATCGGACAGCGCGGAAAGGCTGGCAAACTTGACCGCCATGCTGACATTCCGGCGGCCGTTTTGCACGGAGGAATCCGCCTTGATCAGTTCCACGCCTTCAAATTCCATTTCTTCAAACTGCTTGCGTATGGCATCTGCGCTGAAGCTGAAGTTCTCCCCCGCGCCCAGTTCCTCGTCCTCCCTGACGGCGGATTCCATCATAACGGCCTGCTCCTCGGCGACGGAATAAGCGAGTTCCATGGTTCCGGAGCCGTCCGCGTTCAAGGTGATGGTTTCCTCAACCTGAATGCAGCCGGCGAGAAATGAAAGAAACAGCAGACCGGCGCACAGCAATAGTCTCACAGTGTTATCCTTCATAATCGGATTCAGCAAACAATTCGGGAAAGTGTGCATAGGAGGCGGCCGGCTGTCAACGGGATACCAGCATTTTCAAGGCGGTCAGGCGCGGGATGTGCCGCAGCGCGCGCGCCAGCATGACCCGCGCGGGCGGTATGTTTTCGAGAAATCTTTGACTTTGCGGGAGGGCCCCCAGCCGCGCATAGGCCCCCAGCGCCTGGCACAGGCGCTGCACGGCGGCCAGCCAAAACAGTTCCGGCTCCGCGGGAGACTCCGCGCGGCGCCTGTAGTCATCCAGCAGGTCCATTTGAACCTTTTCCTCCAGCATCACGTACGGATCGCACAGGAGCGAGGCCAGGTCATAGACCGCCGGCCCCATCCGCATTCCCTGGAAGTCAATAAAAACAGGCTTCCCGCGCTTGAGGAACACATTGCTGGACTGCAAGTCGCGGTGCAGCAGCACGCGCCGAAGAGGCAGAAGCGCGGAACTCACCCCCAGAAGCTCTTTCCTGATCTTTCGAATGAATGCTGCGTCCAAATGAAGGAAATCCTTCAGATATTTTTCACAGAAGAGATGATGCTCCCATGCGTAGAGGTCCTGATCGAAAGGAGCCTCCAGCGCATGATGACGGCGGCGGACTTCATCCCTGCCGTTTTCATGGAATAGAAGCACCTGATCCAGAACCTTGTGATAAGCAGAGGCGACGCTTCGGCCCGTCTTGCCAATCTCCAGAAGACTTTGTGTTCCGAGGTCCTCCATCAGCGTAAAGGCCCGGCGTTCGCTGTGAAAATATATTTCCGGCACATTCACTCCCGCGGCGCGGAGCAGTTCCGCGTGCCGGATGTATCTCCTGTTTTCCGCCCGCTCATACGTGTGCCGGATCAGGATCGCGGTTTTCCGGCCGCAATGCAGACGGATGAAAGCGCGGCCGGATCCCCTCCCCGGCAGAATTTCGGCGGCGGTGTTTCCGATGTCTGCAACCTGGGCCGCTTCGGCCGGTTCCAGAACGGCGGATGCGGGCACAATCAGACCTGAAGCGCGGCCATTGATTTTGCATCCGGGGGCAACAATCGCATTCTCCAGGTTCGCGCCCGGGCCGACCTCCGCGCCATCGAGAATGATGCTGTTTCGCAAACGCGGATCACAGCCGGCCCGGCGGCGGTGCGCCGCCCGGAATTCGCGTTCCGCGTCCAGATAGGACTCCGGGCTTCCAATGTCGGCCCACCAGGAATCTTGAACCGCAGCCCCCAAAACGGAGCGGCCGGCCTTCATGCCGTTTCTATATGCGGTGATGATGCTGCTGAAGCCGGGTGGCGGCAGATAATCCATGATGTCCGGTGACAGCATCTGCAGCCCGCAGAAGGTGAATGTTCCGGGAGTTCCGGGCCGGTCGCTGGAAAAAGTTGTGATTTTGCTGTTTCGCATTTCAACCGTGCGCGGCCCGCGTTCCGGATGAAGCCACAAAACGGCCAGCGGATTCATTTTTGCAAACAGTCTGACCAGCGGCGCGGGATTGAGGTCCGCCGCAACATCTGCATTCAGCATCCAGAAGGGCTCGCCGCCGATAAACCAGTCGGCCCGGCGCAGAACTCCGCCCGTGCCCAGTATTTCCGGCTCGTACGAAATCGTGATTTTCATTCCCGGAAGCCTGACTTGACGCAGGTAATCCATCACCTGGTCCGCAAGCCAATGGCAGTTCACCAGCACATCATCCACGCCCCACGAAGCCAGCAGCCGCAGAGAATGTTCCAGCATCGGACGCCCGCCCAAAGGGAGCAGCGCCTTGGGCCGGATGCGCGTCAGCGGCAAAAGGCGTGTCCCGAACCCGGCGGCCAGCAGCACGGCCTTGCGTGGAAATTTCTGTTTCATGTCCACATGCTAGCTTGCAGTTTTTAAGAATAAAGGCAGAATGTGCGAAAGAGTGTCAAATTCCGCATCGGCCAGAGAGGTCGCATGCATGCGGATGGACTGAAAAACGGACGGTTGATATGCAAAGAATAATTCGGTTGGCTCTTGTGATGGCGATATCCCTTGTTATCAGCGCTGGCGCTTATGAAGACTGGCTGGAGCCCGGCGGCGAAACCGGCACGGCTCCGGCAGAAGCGGTTCAAGCGCCCGTCGCTCCGGTGACGGAGGCGGCTCCAAGGCCTGCCGCCCCGAAGGATGTGATTCCCGTTGTTGCGGAAGAACCGCCGCCCCCGCGGCGCGTTTACCAGCCGGCGGCTGCGGCACCGGTTGAACCCGCCCCGGCCCCCGTGACTTACTATGAACCCGAACCCTCCGCTGCTCCAATTAAAACGGCTGCGGCCAAACCGCTCATGACGTGGGAAGGCACTTCGTCCTACAGCGCGGACGAGGTTCTGGCCACGGCGTCCGAAGCGTGGACCGCGGTTTCGGATTTCCTGGACGGCCATCTGGACCTCGGGGTGCGCATGACCAAAAACGAACTGGAGGACAACACCCGCCCGATCGAAGACTCCTTCCTCGGCAACATCACCGAGCTGGAGGGCGATGAAGACTACAGCATGCGCTTTTTCGTGGACGTGATGTTCATCAAGTAT
>ENA-UPTA01003947-UPTA01003947.1-activated-sludge-metagenome-genome-assembly--contig:-NODE-3947-length-14280-cov-5.453005_pt1 | contig 14280 bp, 12 predicted proteins | sample MGYA00238184_ERZ773361 | MGnify/ENA primary metagenome ERZ773361 (study PRJEB29100, sample SAMN05720205) | activated sludge metagenome | isolation source: anaerobic digester from wastewater...
CCGCTGCGATATAATCATCGATATTCTCGGGATCGATGACGCCGATATTCTTGGTAGCCAGTTTGACCTGCTTTTCCTGGTAGGATAACTGTGCGGTGGAATGATCAGGATGAAGAATGATCCAATCGTCAATATGTTTGCCCTTCTGCAGGCTTTCGATGAATTTTTCAACCTTGTCCGACGTCAGGCCGCCGTAGGTATAAATTTTACCATTTTCGATGACATCGACAATGGGTTCCAGATAGCACATGCCGTTGCAGCCCGTCTTTTTGATCTCGAAGTTGCTGTTGCCGTCGAGGAGGGCGTGCAGTTTGTTGAGGGTTTCCTCTGCCCCTGCAGCAATGCCGCAGGAATTGTATCCGACACGGAGGGTTTTCATTGCACAACCTCCTTTTCCATCTTATTGTACTCTTTGATCACTTTACGAACCTTATCCGTAGAGAGCTTGCCGTAGACCTTTTCTCCGACCATGATCACCGGAGCAAGACTGCAGCAGCCAAGGCAGGCCACCGACTCGACGGTGAAGAGCATGTCAGGGGTTGTCTCTCCTGTTTTGAGCCCCAGTTCACCTTCAACGGCTTCGGTCAGGCCATCGGCATTCTGGACATGGCAGGCGGTACCGTGACAGACACGTATCAGATGTTTCCCCACCGGCGTCAGACGAAACTGGGCGTAAAAGGTGACCACACCGTATATCCGCGCCGTGGGAACACCCATGCTGCGGGCCACCCGTTCCAAGGCCTCTTTCTCCAGGTACCCTTTATGGGCCTGAACCTGCTGGAGCACTGTAATCAGAGTCCCCTTGTGACCCTTATAACGATTCAGCACTTCATCAACATAGCTTAAATCCGGCTGTTCCATTTTTAACTCCTTGCAAGAACAATACTTTACGTTTCCGTCCCCCTACGACGTGGGAAAACCACCCCTGACCACGCACCCACCGATGAATGCACAGCCGCTTCCATATCAGGGTGTTTTCACGAAAACGCTTATTGAAAGATTTAGTGGCATGTCACATGACCACCATTGCCGGGAAGGATATTTGAATTCGGAACCACCCGGCATTCTTATGTAAAAAAAGGCTATTCACCTATCATGACGGACAGTTACCTGTTTTTTCAATGAGGCGAATTCCTTACAACCGCGGCGACATATACTAAAAAGAGAGATGAAGGTCAAGGGGAAAAAGCCCGGCCCGGCGGATATGCAACCTTATCTCGCCGGGCCGTAACTCACTTGATTGAAAAGGATTTCTCGGACCTAGCCCAAACGCTCCGCCACAATCTCCGCAATATCCTTCACCATAACCTTATCCGCCGCCTTTTCGTCCTTCAGGCCGTCCTCGAACATCGTCATGCAGTACGGACACGCTACCCCGATCACCGAAGCCTTCGTCTTCAACGCCTCCTTCGTCCGCTCCGCATAAATACGGCTGCCCTGGTTCTCCTCCAGCCACATCCGACCGCCGCCCGCGCCGCAGCAGAAGCTTTCGGCGTGGTGCCGCGCCATCTCGACCGGCCATTTGCCTGCACATACCCGCGCAATGATTTCCCGCGGTTCTTTGTAAATGTTGTTGTACCGGCCCAGATAACAGGAATCGTGATAGGTAATGCTGCATTCCTCATGATTTTTCAGCTTGATCACCCCGCTCTGCAACAGTTTGTGAATCAACTGAGAATGGTGCATCACTTCAAAATCAACACCGTACTGCTTATAATCATTTTTCAGGGTGCTGAAACAGTGGGGACAGTACGTAATGATCTTTTTAATACCGTATTTCCTGAACATTTCGATATTGTCCTTCACCAGGATATCAAAGGCATATTCATTGCCCAGCCGCCGCAGGGAATCACCGCAGCACTTTTCCTCATTACCCAGAACACCCCAGGAGACCCGGGCCGCATTTAGAATCTTCCCTACCGCCTGTGTCACCATCCGGCCTCGCGGGTCGAAAGAACCTGAACAGCCCACATAGAACAGATACTCCACCTGGGCACCGTGGGAGAGAATCTTGATATCCCGATCGTGAACCCATTTATCACGTTCATTCGGTGCAATTCCCCAGGGATTGAAGCGCTGCTCCGAGTTCTCGAAAAAAGCAATCAGCTCTTCCGGAAAAGCCGCCTTTTCCATCACCAGATGACGGCGCAGGCCGATCAGTTTCGGCACGTGCTCGATGAACACAGGACACTTCTGCATGCAGGCCCCGCAGGTGGTACACGACCAGATCGCGTCCACCGCAATGCTCTCATCGCGGTTGTCGATCAACGCCACCGACATCTCCGCCTTATCCGATGCTTGGGCAATTGTATCGTAAGGACGGGACGCCAAAATATCCCGGCCGTTCGCCAGCAGGTTCATTTTCCCCGCGTGAATCACCATACGCGGATTTAAGGGCTTCTGTGTGTTATGCGCCGGACACGCCGCCTGGCAGCGCCCGCACTCCGTGCAGGACAGAAAATCCAAAAGGTCTTTCCACGTGTAATGCACGACCTTCGACACGCCGAATCGTTCACCACGCCTGAAGATCATCCGTGGAACCGTAGTCACAAACGACGCGCTCCGGAAAAAGATATTCGGAATCGCCGTCAGGATATGTATATGCTTGCTGTAGGGCAGATAGTTCATAAAGAACAGCAAAACCAGAGCGTGAATCCACCAGAACACCCGTGCCGTGACATGGGCGTCCTCCGGTGTCATCCCCTCGAACAGCGGCGCCAGCAGAAACGACACCGGCATCGTCCAGGGGGCGATCTCTTTCTCGCCCAGGCGGATCTCACTCGCGTGATAACCGAAATAGGCAATCATCAGCGCTGCAACCAGACTCAGGATCACAAAGGCGTCCACCGTCGGATCAATGTGGGCCGGTCTAAAAAAAACTCGCCGGATCACTGCATTGGCCACGCATACCAGAACCACCACAGACATGACGTCTGCCATGAACAGCATTGCCCCGTACGGAATGTCGCCCAAAAACCAGAAGGAAAACCGCGGGAAAATCCCCGAAACCAGAAATTCCAGATTCATGAGCAGGAGGAACATGAAGCCCCAGAACAGAAGCAGGTGATTCACGCCGAACCCTTCGCTTACCACCCGGACCTGCGCGAAAGCATAGACCAGCATCCCGCGGAACCGCGACCACAACCGGTCAAACCGGTTCTCTCCCTCCCCGAGGCATATCATCGCAAACAAACGGTACAGGTTCCGGAACAGAAAACCCACCGCCCCAACGGCAACAAACAAAAATAACAAGGATTCTACAGGACTCAAGGGAACTCCTTTCTATCTCACCGATATTACTCTATAACCTCTCACTTCACCCGCTCAACGGCTATGGATTCGCCGCCTGACCGGAGCCCTTCTTCTTCTCCAGATCAAGCCAGAACAGGTTCGAAATATCCGATGAAACCGGATGGGCCCAACTCGTATGGAGTTTGTCGATCAACGCCGGAATAACCTCCAGAACGTCACCCACAATCCCCAGATGCGCTACCTCGAATATCGGGGCGTTCCGGTCCGTGTTGATGGCAATAATATAATCCGAATCCTGCATCCCAACCAGGTGCTGAATCGCCCCCGATATCCCGCAGGCAATGTAAAGCTTTGGCCGGACCGTCTTTCCCGTCTGCCCCACCTGACGCGCATGGGGCATCCAGCCCGCGTCCACCGCACTGCGTGATGATCCCACCACGCCCCCCAAAATGTCCGCCAGGTCGTACAGCATCTTGAAGTTCTCCGCCGCTCGCATCCCCCGGCCGCCGCTCACGATAATGTTCGCTGCTGCGATATCGATCGCCCCCTCCGTCTTCAGGGAAATGATCTCCAATACCGCACTGTTGATCTGATCCGCCAAAAGGCCGAACGGCTCCATCACCATCGGGCCCGACAAGCCCGGTTTCAGATCCGGTTTCGGCATCACGTGCGGACGAACCGACGCCATTTGGGGACGCGCCGTCTCAGTCAAAATCGTCGCCATGATGTTTCCGCCAAACGCCGGACGTGTCTGCTCCAGCAACCGCCGGGTCTTGTCGATCGCCAGACCCGTACAGTCTGCCGTCAAACCCGTTCCCAGATCCGTCGCAATTGCTCCCGCCAGGTCGCGGCCCAGACCCGTCGCACCGATCAGAATGATCTCCGGCATATACTTCCGAATCAGACTCAGTGCCCCGTGGAGATACGTCTCCGTCCGGTAATGCTCCAGCAACAGGTCGTCGATTGCATAAACCGTTTCCGCTCCGTAGGCGAAGGCCTCATCCGCCAGGTGCTTCACGTTCGAACCCAGCACAAACGCCGACAGGGGTACCTGAAGGTCGTTCGCCAACGTCCGGCCGACACCCAGCAACTCCCACGACACCGAATGCGCCTTCCCCTCCGTCTGCTCGACGAAGACCCAGACCCCCCTCCACGCGTCCAACGGAGACGGCCCCTTCTCACCCCTGGCCGCCGGCGTCTCGTCCGCCTCTTCCTCCGGCGCGCCACCGGCCGCACCCTGCTTTGCCAACTCATCCAGAATCGCCTGCTCCTCCGGCGTAAAAACCATCTTCAACGCCTCCGCCGGACAGATCTTCACGCACTTCTCGCAACCGATACACTTGTCCGCCAGGATGATCGGCTCTTCCTTCTCGTTCATCTCGATGGCAGCCACTTTACACGCCGTCTGGCAACGCGCACCACAGGCGATACACTTCCCAGGTATCAGCTCTGCTTTCCCGCGGGGTTTCTTTACCTTTTTCTCCATTGCGTCTCCTAATAAAGGAAAATATCCATCAGGGGCGCTGCCGCCCCGTTTTTTTCTCTACTTCTCCAAAGAGATAAAATCCCAATCCATCAGCTTTTTGAATACTGCGTCCACTGCGCTGCCCATTCTCTCCCCGACGCCTTCCACGATCTCACCCTTGTCCCGCTTTGGAGCAAAAATCCTCCTCACCTGCGTCGGCGATCCCTTCAAACCAATCTTGTTCACATCCAGCTTCAGCACATCATTCGTCCAGACCGGCACCTTCGCCTCAATCGCATCCAGCCGTCCCGGTACCGTCGGATAACGCGGAACGTTCGCCTCTCGCATAATCGTCATTAACGCCGGCATCCGCGACTCCACGATCTCGTGCATCTCCTCCAGTGCACGGCGCACCACGATGATCCGCTTCTCCTTGTGGATCTCCAATACCCGGTCCACCAAGGTCAACTGCGAATACTTCAACCGGCACGCAATCCCCGGACCCACTTGAGCCGTGTCCCCGTCGATCGTCTGCTTCCCGCATAAAACGATGTCCACCGGATCCTGCTTGTCCAGCTTCCGGATCGCCTCCGATAACACCAGGCTCGTCGCCAACGTGTCCGCACCGCCAAATACCCGGTCGCTCAACAGAACCGCCTCGTCCACACCCAGGGCCATCGCCTTCTTCAACACCGCGTCCGCCGCCGGCGGACCCATCGAGATCGCCGTAATGTGACCACCGTACTTCTCCTTCAAACGCAACGCCTCTTCCACCGCATGATTGTCGAACGGATTCGTGATGAACGGCACCCCCTCCCGTACCAGGGTGTTCGTCACCGGGTCTATGACCACCTGTGTCGTATCAGGCACCATCTTCACACAAACAACGTAATGCATGCTTCTCTCCCGCTTCACCTGTTTTCGGATTTATGACAATGATGTTTTGCCTTCATATAAAACATCCAATAAATCAAGAATTTTTTAGGCAGTCTGCATGAATGAAAAGGCACATTGACGGCAATCGGATCCTCATGAATGGGTTGCACACAAAACCGCTCCCTCATCAGGCAAGCTTCCTATTACGTTAATGCAGGCGCACATGACAACACCGGATTATTACCATATAAATACCTGTGAATACCTGAATACAACCCGCATGTCATAGAATAAAATTGGATTTAATGGAGAAAATCAGATTTGTCCCGGACCTGTTGTAAAATGTTTGTTTTTGATTCTAAAATATGCTCGATATGAAACCAGATTTTTTCTTTTCCTTCACCGGTATGGCCGGAATAGGGAAAGATCGCTTCCGTCGGGAGGGCATTCAGGGATGCCCGGATCTGTTTTAGCCGTAAGAACTGCTGATTGCGCGAGAGTTTATCGATCTTGGACAGAACAAGCATGACCGGTCGGTCGTACAGAGTCAGCCAGTCGATCAAGAGCCGCTCGTCGTCGCTGATGTCCCGGCGGATATCGGCAACCAAGACGACCAGACGCAAATTCCCTCGTTCCCGGAAATAGGTCTCAATCATGGGACGCCAGGAAGCCTTGACGGCGGCGGGCACTTTCGCATACCCATAACCCGGCAGATCGGCAAAGGAAAATGTTTTGTTGATCAAGAAAAACTGGATAAGCTGGGTCCGCCCGGGGCTGGTACTGGCTTTTGCCAAGCGGTGGTGACCGGTTAAGGTATTGATGAGGGTGGATTTGCCGGAGTTGGATCGTCCGGCAAAGGCCACTTCAGGCAGGGTATCCGGTGCGTAATGAGCCGCTTTCGCGGCACTTTTAACAAATTCGGCGGATGTCACTCTCATCTGGGAACCACCCCCTAATCTCTTTCGAAGGCAATCCCGTACTTTTCGAGCTTTCGTTCGAGGGTCGGTCGTGAAATACCCAGGATTTCACAGATCTCTCCTTTATTTTTATGGCTGTTTTCCGCCAGAACCTTCTTGATATAAACCTCTTCCATCTGATCCAGGGTCATCGTTTTTTCGGTATGGGGAAGATCTTCAGCGTAAGCCTTGGTCGATGGCGCTTCCCGGGCATAATTTTCCATGAGGTCCGGGAAATCGCTTTTGACAAGGATCTGCCCTTTGGCGACCACCACCGCCCGCACCAGCAGGTTTTCGAGTTCCCGGATATTGCCGGGCCAGGAATATTGCATGAAAAGGTCCATCATCTCTTGAGAAACACCCATCACTTTCTTATGGAGGTCCCGATTGATCTTCGCAAGCAGGTAATCCACAAGAGTCGGAATATCATCTTGCCTATCCCTAAGCGGCGGAATAAAAATCGCCACGATATTCAAGCGATAGAAGAGATCATCCCTGAATTTACCCTCCTTGACCATGGCTTTGAGATCCTTATTGGTCGCCGCGATAATTCTTGCATTCACCTTAACCCGATCCTTACCGCCGACCCGTTCGAACTCCATTTCCTGCAGAACACGAAGCAGTTTTGCCTGGAGATTCAAAGACATTTCGCTGATTTCATCCAGAAAAACCGTCCCGTAACGGGCCAACTCGAATTTACCCAGTTTCCGGTTGACCGCTCCCGTAAATGATCCCTTCTCATGTCCGAACAACTCCGACTCCAAAAGCGTTTCGACAATAGCCGAACAGTTGACGGCAATGTAGGGTTCGTTGGGCGACGTATTGTGGTGGATGACCTTGGCGATGAGTTCCTTTCCTGTTCCGCTTTCGCCCTGGATTAAGACCGTCGTCCGGCTCTGGGAAACGACACCGATTGTTTTGAAGATTTCCCGCATCTCACGACCCGATCCAATGATATCACCGACCTTAAAGCTGCGGGACGGCTCCATCAGCAACCCATCGATTTTCTTCTCCATTTCCTGGGTTTTGAGGGCCTTCTTGATGGCCATATCCAGTTCATCAATATGAATCGGTTTGTGAATATAGTCGAATGCGCCTCCTTTCATGGCATTAATCGTTGATTCCATGTCGTGGTGGGCCGTAATCATGATGACCTTGACATTTTCATTTTCTTCCCGCAGATCTTCCAAAACCATAAAACCGCTGATATCGGGGAGGCGAATATCCAAGATGACGACATCCGGATTGGTTTCGACGAACCTGTTTAAGCCGTCCGTTCCCGTATTAGCCGTATAGACCGTATAACCCTCTTCGGTTAAATACATCTCCAGCGTTTCGCAGATAGAAAGGTCGTCATCTATCACCAGGATCTTTATCATGGTTCTATGGCTCCGCTAATCGTCAATGCGTTTTCTCCTGACTTTATCACTCTCTCATACCAGGTTGGAAGCACGATCTACCCCTTCCCTTTTCTTTCTTGCACAAAACAATCCTTATGAGCGTTAATAATTTTCACTGACCGGCAGGGTGATTGTTACTTCCGTACCTTTCCCTTTTTCACTGATCACATCAATGGTCCCCTCATGCAGTTCAATGATCTTCTTTACCTGAGTCAGCCCCAGCCCCGTTCCATACTGTTTTTTGGTAAAAAAGGGATTGAACAGGTGTACCATGTCTTCCTCGGCAATACCGGATCCGTCGTCCCTGATTTCAATCAGCGCCTCCCGGTGCTCCCGGCTTAACAGACGGGCGGAGATGGACAGGGTCCCGCCCACCTCCATGGCGTCGACGGCGTTACGATACAAGTTGATTAAAGCCTGCTCCACCATAGCCGCATCAATGGCCAGGAGCGGAAATTCCGTATCATAGTTCGTCTTCACCTGAATCTGTTTTTCCTTAATGTACTGTTCGCAAAGGGATAGAGAGCGTTCCAAGATCCTCTGTAGATCGGCCATTTCTTTTTTCGGAGCCATCGGCTTGGCATAAATGAGCACATCATTGACCAGATTCTCCAGATGCTCAACCTCCCTTTGGGCGATCCTGAATCGTTTGAGATCATTACCCTCTGGGTTCATACGTTTTTCGAGAATTTGAAGACTCATCTTGATGGAGGACAGGGGGTTTCTTACCTCATGGGCAATTCCGGCGGAAAGCTGACCGACCGCTGCCAGTTTCTGGCTCTCATAGAACTTCTTCTCCAGATTTTTGAATTCCGTGATATCCCGCTGCACAAACAAATACCGGTCCGTACCTTTCACACGGGTTGGTGTAATCAAAAGATTGCGTTTGGTGCCGTCTTTGGCCCGGGCTTCGATTTCATAGGGTTGGAAAACACCTTTTTTCACGCCCATCCAGATTTGCATAGTCAATTCTCTATGCTCCGGTGCAACAAACTCCATAAAGTGCTTTCCCTTAAACTGGGGTGACACAAGATGGGCGCCCCGCTTCAGGTCGCCGCTTACATAGTTGACCATGCCGTCTGGATCCAGTTCATAAAGACGATCCGGGGAACTGTCGATAATGGACTGCAAATAGGCATAAAGAGACTCCACCTCTTCCCGCAGGCGGATGTTGGCATCCAGCTCCTCCTGCAGGTTATAGGCGTAGGCCTTGATCTTTTTGGACATGGCAATCTCTTTGGATATATCCTGAAGCGTTTCGATCGCTTCGATGATTTCACCTTTTTCATCATAGATAGGAGCCGCCAAAAAATAGAGATGCCTGGTCTTGCCCCCGAGGTTTTCGAAGAAATCCCGAACTTCATACGCCCCTTCGATTTTCTCCGACTTCCGAAGTCGTTTCTCTTTGTAATAGCGCTCCATCCCCGCAATATCCTGATCGACGATCATATCCGCAATCAAGGGCCGTTTTTCTGCATAAAACGGCAGATAATGCTTGCTCGTACCGATCATATCCCGGGCTTCGTATCCGGTCAGTTCCGTACAAGCCCGGTTCCAGAGGATGACTTGGTGGTCTTTATTAATAACAAATGTTGGAATGGGAAATCCTTCGATGATGCCTTCGATGGTTTTCTTTTCCCTCAAAAGCTTTTCCTGCCATTCACTGCGCTCAGTAATCCGGTTCAATTCCTCTCGAAGTTGCAGTTTCTTCCTGCTCTCATAAGTCATGTAGGAACCGGCAAAGAGGATGACAACAATCAAACCGACTGTCCCCATCATGGTATTGATAAACGCCCGCCTGATAACGGAAATAATCGCGTCATAGGGAGACGTGACGGCCAGAAACCAAACGCCGCGGCTCAAATGAATAGGCGCATAGGCCACAACGTATTTATCACCCGCACGGGCTTTCCCCTGAAGGACGAATTCGCCGTAACCCGCCTGTTCTTTAAAGATTTTTTCCTTAAGGGAAAATTTACTCGGCCTTTTGTCCTGCTCAAGAACACTGATATCCCTGCCGGCTTCCGTATCCTTGGGGTGGACGAGGATTGTACCGTTCTGGTCAAGCATCCAGGTGTCATGCAAAACCTGGTCATCGCCCTTCTTAAAGTACTCGTCCGTCAGTGTCGACAGGGGAAGGGCCGCTAAAATGACACCGGAAAACTGGAAATCATCATTATATTTTGGAACACCAATGATGATGGATTTGACCATCTCCATTTTTCCCTGGTTATTGGCCAGCTCCAGCACTATCAAATCACTGATATACGGTTTCCCCGTTTGTTCAATCTCTTCGAAATAGCGAAAATACTGGAAGCCGCGTCCGAAAGGACCTTCAATCACCCCTTCGGGATAAACGGCCAAAACACTTCCTTTTTCATCCAAGCGCGCAATAAACTTCACCTTGCCCTCCAGATCATTAAAAATGACCCGGATGCTTTTGGTGGTATCGTCAGGACGGACTTTTTTTACCGTGGGAAGTTTCGATAGTATGACCAAGCGTCTTTCAATGTTCTGAAGCAGTTCCTCCATCCGTTCGGCTTTTTCCTGAGCGATGGCTGTCTGTTGCCGCCCGGACTGGCCGATCATGTCTTTCTCAATCTTATTGTGAATGGTGATCGCCAGGACCATGATCAGAAAGATGACCATCACCGTCGTGATCCAGATGGAGACGATCATGCGCAATCCATGTTTTTTTCTTGTGTAACTTTCAATCATGCTGAATCCAATTTGAGATCACATCGATTGCCAGGACACAAAAAAGACCCCCTTTCCTCAACTTTTAAGAAAGAGGGTCCACGACATGCAATTCCCTGCGGGTGTCATAAAAAAAGACTTTCGGTGATCCTGTGCACCTCATCCCCTCTATGACTCATCCTGTTTTTTTTTCTCCCGATAATCTTTGATGGCAATGGCGACATAGACGCCGACCGCGCATCCCAGCGAAATGAGCAGTTTCGTCAACCCGCTCTCGATCTGAAGCACCCTTTCACAGATCAACCACACGACAAGATAGGTAACTCCGGTCAGAATTTCCTGCATCGCAATGACCTCAGTGGAAAGCTTTGAGAATCGATGATGACCATGTTAACACAACCGGAAACATCGGGTAAATCCAGGCCCGTTATTTTAATGGCTTTTCATCTTTGGTAGCATACTACTTGGATAAGCGGAAAATTGTCAACGATAATATTCTTATTCCCCAATGTATTGCCTTCATTAATACCACCATCATGGTTAATCGGCCGACTGAGTAAAATATACGTTATCGGGTAGTGTGAAACTAAAAAAATCTTTTTTTTACTTTTCGTTCAATTTTGATTTCCCGTTTAATATATTATTAAAAAAATCTGCGTGATGATGCATCAAGATTCTTTCTTCTCGACAGTCAATGAAGAATGATTGCCAAGGCTTATAAACAATATTTTCTTCATGTCCAGCCGTGGCATATCGATTGCAGTTATCCCCGCCGAGTTTCAACTTTTCCCTTCATCAATGTGTTCATTTGTGCTAATGGGAGATTCAGAAACTACATAGTTTACTTTCTAAGAAAGGAGAGAAAAAGATGTTAAGGAAAGTTTGGAAAGGGTTGTTCACTCTATTCACATCAGCAGCAGCATTGTTGGTCATGTCGCCGGCGGTTTTCGCGGCTGAGGCTCTTCCCACGGGCGAGTCGTATGTGAAGGTTTTGTTCGCGGTTGGAGCCATGGTCGGCGCGGGTCTGGCAATCGGTCTGGGTGCCATCGGAGCCGGTGCCGGTATCGGTAATGCAGCGAATGGGGCCTGTCAGGCTGTCGGTAGAAATCCCGGCGTGCAGGGCAAAATCATGACCGTCATGCTGGTCGGTATGGCCATGGCCGAATCCGTTGCGATTTACGCTTTGGTCGTCTCCCTTGTTCTGCTGTATGCAAACCCCTATAAGGTTCTGTTTGTTGGATAATAATAACACTTCAATTCTAACTAAAGACAGTTAGGGGGAAAAGGGAATGTCAAATACCAAAAAAGATAAGCAGTTTTTCACAGTAGCAAGAGTCTTCTTCCTGCTTATCGTAATCCCCTTGTCACTGATGGCCATTCTTATTGCCAACGGCATTTTTAAATTAGGGGTTACAGTAAAGGAAAAGGCAGTTACGGCCCTGGACCCGAAATCCCAGGAAGGCATCAAGATCCTTGCTACGAACGTGGCAGATGAGGTTGCCGGGTTTCTCACGGAAAGAAAGAAGGATCTTCTGATCGCGACGATTCTTCCTCAGACCGAGCAGTCCTATAAGCAGTTTGTAAACGAAAACAAAAGAGATATCTGGACGAAGGCGGACGGCAATATCGTCAAAGTTTCCGCCCTGCTCTATCCCGAAATGTCCCTGGTGGACAAAAACGGGATGGAACTGATCAAGATCGTCAATGGAGAAGCGGTTTCGAAAGATAAGCTGGTTAATGTCGCCAATCCGGCCAACACGACGTATAAAACCGAAGACTACTTCGTCAAGGCAAAGTCTTTGAGCAAAGGGGAGGTTTATGTCTCCAACGTCACAGGCATGTACGTTAGTCGGGCGGACTTTGACAAGGGTAAGCGTTTTGCCGGTGTGATTCGCTTCGCGACCCCTGTTTTTGACCAGAGCGGCTTTGCCGGCGTTTTGGAATTTGCGCTGGATGTGAAGCATCTTGCGGAGTTCACGGATCGCATCATCCCCACCCAGGCCGAACCGGTTTACGAAGCGGATACGGCAACGGGTAACTACGCCTACATGGTAGACAACCGTGGTTTTCTTATCTCCCACCCCAGCGATTATCATATCGCCGGACAGCGGGAAGACGGAACCCAGGTGCCGCCTCTGGAAGAGAAAACATCCGGTGAGTTGAGCAAAAAGGGCGAAGAAGTTTTGAACCTGAACCTGCTTGGGTTTATGGACCCCAACCTTCCTCAGATCGCCGGTGAAGCAGCCCAGGGCCAGTCGGGGATGAAAATCTACAAATTCGGAGGCCGGACGAAGTTCGTGGCCTATGCGCCGATTAAATTCACAACGAAGGATTACCCTCTGCCGGGCGGTTTCGGTTGGATCGGCATGGGTATCGATGTGGACGCCTACAATGCCATGGCATTGAAAGCGGCGCAGACCATCGAGAAGGAAGCCAAGTCCTGGACCTCGACCATCATCCTGATCATGATCGTATCCATGGTTCTTTTGTTCTTCATTCTTTATCTGCTGTCGCGGGGTATTTCCCGCTCCATCGCCTCGGAAGTGCCTGCCGGGTCTCAGGGACCGGGTCACTATTACAGTGATGAGGACGAAGACGACAAGTAAGGTTTGATTTTAAGTTTAAGATTTTTCAAAGCCGGGAGTGCAAACTCCCGGCTTTTTCTATTCATTGTCTATAAGTAACGTGTGAATAATTCGGATAATATAATACGAAGTCAAAGGCGTCTTCATTTACGTCATTGATTACGGTCTCGCAAAAACCTATTCCGCATCATAGTTGAAAATGGAAACGTTTTCTGCGAACATCGGATCATCCATCAGCTTACGGGCAAATTTGACATATTTTGATACGATCGCCCGTATGGCAAACTGGAGGGCATAAGGTCGGATCGGTTTCTCGATCAGGTAGGTAATATCCGAGGCAATGCACATGTTGACAATATCGTCGCTGGCATTACCGGTTATAATAATCGAATCGTCATAAGCCATCGGATACCGGTCGGCAATGGCATCGAGAAATTCAAAACCCGTCTCGTTGCCCATGAAAACGTCCAGAATAAATATGGCCACACCCGTTCGCTGATTCCGGCAATAGGCAATCGCCTCATCCGCGTCCGCAAAAGACAGAACTTCACCCCAGGCATAGAACTGCTTGACGATTTCCGTAAGGACATCACAAATCCAAGGTTCGTCGTCGACGATGATGACATCCAGGCTGTCCGACATGATTCCCCTCCATCAGGGTTGAAAATTTGCGAAAAAAAATGAAATATGACACCTCTTACGGACAAAAACGGGTTCAGTATGCCACAAATTTCATTTTTTTCAATACATTGATCAGGAAGGCAAACTCTAGCAGGAACCGCCCGTAAATCGTGATCGCCTCCCAGAAACGAAAGAAGGCCGGATGTTGAAACATTCGGCCTTCCTGAATGAATGCAAGAATATTGCAGTGCCTACTGTTAAGATCTGCCCAGCTTTCTCTCCGTGTCTAAAATCTCCGCCGTGGTTTTCAATACCGTATCGGAATTAAGTGAAATGCTGGTGATTCCGTATTCGACTAGCAGCCTCGCCACTTCCGGATAATCGCTGGGGGCCTGGCCGCAAATACCGATCTTCTTGCCGATCTTTCG
>ENA-UPTA01003949-UPTA01003949.1-activated-sludge-metagenome-genome-assembly--contig:-NODE-3949-length-14275-cov-4.425176_pt1 | contig 14275 bp, 7 predicted proteins | sample MGYA00238184_ERZ773361 | MGnify/ENA primary metagenome ERZ773361 (study PRJEB29100, sample SAMN05720205) | activated sludge metagenome | isolation source: anaerobic digester from wastewater...
CTGGCATGCGGCTTCATGCGAAAACAATCGCCGTCGGCGCTGGGTGACCGCCGTAAAGAAAAACGTCCCGCCCGCCAGAAAGGTCCGTCGGTAATTCGACATGGCATCCGCCTCATTTGTCTGTTGGAGGAATGGTGTGCCGAGCACACCCTACCGCTATCGCAATATCGTATCCTCATCATATACGATTATGTATATCGGATACAAGCGGTTTTCCGCGAGGAATCACGATGATGTGTGGTCTGTTGAGAGGCCGAGGCATGCCGGCAACGACGCGTCAATGTGCGGCGGGACTCCGGATGGGGCGACAGCAAGGGGGCATTATGTGATGGGACCCTGGAAGAGACACCGATGCACCGATGCACGCCGGAACTCCAGATACGGCGACAGCGGTAGGGTGGGCTCCGCCCACCGCTCTTCTATCCCCGTACCAAATAAACCCTCATGCCGACCCGCAGTGACTCCACATGAGGCGTTGCGATGCCTACTTCAACACCGCCTGGCGCTTCCGCAACATCGTGGTCGTTTAACTGCATCGATTCGACAATCTGCTCTGCGAACTCAACCGGCATCTCAAACGCAATCCGATCTCCCTTCTTGAGCCCTCCTTCCTGGAATTGAATGCTCGCTGCACCGGCCTTCTTCCACATTTGCTTCACATCGCCCAGGTACTGATAATGAAGAGGGACTGCACCTATTCGACCTCTCCGGTAAAACAAGGGCTTGACGTTCTCGGGCTTCCATTCATTCCTGATGGCACTCCGAATGAGACGGTGGAAGTCCCAGGTCGTCATGAGCCCCAAGTCCATCTGTGATGCTCCGTCGAGGATTTCTTGTCGGAATGGCATATCGTTGTCGCGGTCGAGGGGAGGGAGATGCCGCTCGTGGTTAATGATGGAAAGGGCGTTGACCTCTGTTGTCTTCCATTCCTTCATCCGCATTACGGCGTGTCTATGGGCCTGTGTTGCCTCCGCATCCGATGGTCTGCCGGTAATGCCCTTGACATCGACGATGAGTACAGGCGACGAGTCTTTGATCTGTATATCTTCTCTGAGAGAAGCACCTTCATTTGATTCCTTGATCAATTGATCTACATCCACGACTTCGGTAAAGCCAAGGGTGTGCAGTCCCTCAATCACCGCCTGCACAAGAGCATCATCAGTCTCGGACAATAAATCGTAGAGATACCTCTTCTTCTTCCGGAACTCATCAATCTCTGTTTCGACCTGTTCGATTTGCCGGGTCGCATCACGCCTAATTGTCTCGATTTGACTCTGGAGCCTCAATACATCGGGTAGCTCATACTCGGGCCTCCTAATCCACATGTTCTTTTCAGCATAGGGACATAGATGTGGGGCAAGATCGGGCAGGAGCTCACTTAGGAGATCCAAGAGAAAAGGAGCTTTATTCTGTAATTGGTGTACCAGTATTACCCATCCAGGGCTCCGCCCATTGCGGTTGTCGACACCGATTAAGACAGACACTGTGTCGCCATATTTGCTCCTCGCCAGAACAAACCAATTTGCCTCATCTATCCCGTATTTGCGAGAGAGGATGCACGTAAAATACGATTTGTCGCCGTGTTTGCGGATCAAGTCACTCAACGCATTAGACTTGACGGATTCTATTTCCTTGCCGCTGTCTGGTACGACTGAAACGTGATCGTTACTGAGCAGTGATAAGAGACTCCAGTTGTCATAGTTGAGTTTGCCCTCACTATCGATTCCCCGGAAGGGAACCAGATGTGCCCAATGAAAGTTACATTCTATTCGTGGTGATGTGAAGATGACGAATATGCCACCGTGCGCGAGTATGCGGTCAAAGGTCGCACGTGTGCTAGCCATAACGCGGGGCCGCGGATCAACCACACCTTCCGAACTTGACGTCCACCAGTCGTTCTCCCCATCCGAAACTACCTTCTTCCCCACGGGCCCTGGATGGATCTCATCGATGGTGAGATCAATGACCACCAATTCGTGTTCCAATGTCGTAGGAAGATTGCTGGTGGGTATGACCGGCACCATGGAGTCTGATTTCTCAACCTCGTAGGGCTTGCCGAAACTCCCTATCTCAACATGATAGCCGTGAGCGACAAGCTGCTCCTGCGAGTTATCCTTCAGGTCCAAGAGGAGGATCTTGGGTTTGGGGTACTTCGGGGCGAGATTCTTCTCCGGCTTTTTCTTATCAGAAGGTTCGGGGCTCCGGCGTTTTCGAGAAAACAAAGATATACCCTTTCAATTATCTCGCTTCTATTCCGGCGTAGAGGTCAAGGCGACACGTACTATGCCGTTTGTCAGAACCGCGTTCGATCCCCGAGATTCTGCTCACGAACCATACCGCTCAGTTTCTCATCGGCCTCGAGGGTTACCCTTTTGGAATCCACACCGGCACTCTAACCTCGAATCGCACTGGAGACAAGAGAATTGAACGAGCAGGTGTTGCGGGAACTCCGAGAAAAAAGCAACGTTCCCACCATGGCTTGCCTGATTTGCCAAGTAATGGCAAGGCCGGAACGGTCTTGCTATTGGGGGCAATACCTACCTCCGTGGGTTCCATGACATGCCTCTACGCGTCCTCGGCGTCCTCCGCGGTTAAAGAACAGAAGACGGTGGGCGGAGCCCACCCTACCGCTGTCGCCCTATCCCTTGGTCCGTTTCGTGTTCGTTGCTGTGGCCTGAACCCGGGTACCTCCGTTTTGCCTACGGCTTGTCGCCTCCGGCCTTTTGCTTCGGCGTGCGGGATGCGTCCTGCGTCTTGCATTTGGATGGCGATTTCGACGTGCCTTTCTTAGCTCTGCGTCTTTGCGTCTCCGCGCGAGCCTTCTTCGGGGCCGTGGCCTGTGACTGGTGGTCCGTGTTCCGTTTCGTCGCTCGGCCCTGGTCGCTCGTCGCTCGCGTTTTTGCGGATGCAGCTTTCTCACCTTCTGACCTTCTCACCCTCTCACCTTCCTCTTCGTCGTGCGGGATGCGTCGTGCGTCTTGCGGGTGGGCTTCGTCGTGCGTCGCGCGTTTTGCGTGTCGATCTCTTCTCTGTCTTACGCTCGACGCTCTCCGCATCACGCATGGCGTAGATTTCTGCTCGTCGTTCCGGGGGCCATTCCTCGGGGAAGTTCAGGTGGGCGAATTCGCCGAAGAGTTCGACCGCCTTGGCGTCGTAGGCGCGGGCCGCTTCGATTTCCTCCACGTGATAGCCGAGCCAGATTCGTTCGCCCTCGAAGTAGGCCTTGGCGAACCACTTCTGACGGTCCTTGCTGTAGCCGACGCCCTTGAATCGGGAAGAGGAACCCATGTGCTTGCCGTTGTTGTGCGCGTTCTGCTGCTGGGTGCAGACCCGCAGGTTGTCCCGCGTATTGTCGAGTTTGTTGCGATTGGCGTGGTCCACCGTCATGCCCTTGGGCGGCTTCATGATCTGGCGGTGCATGTAGATGACCTTGGTCTTCTCTCGCCGGGCGGCGTAGCCGTTTTGCAGACGCCAATTGTGCCGGCTGAGCCACTCGTAGTCGGCCGCGTCCACGTAGGCGTAGTTGCCGTCGGAGAGGGGGATTTGCTTGGCGCCCTTGGCGGGCTCGGGCGGCCTGGGGCGGTAGTTGCGGCAGGGGTCGCCGGCGGGCGTCGGCCTCATCTGGCCGAGCGAATTCGGGTGGTTGGCGCAGAGGGGCCAGTGCGGAAAGCCCATCCCCACGGTCGCCCCCCACAGGCACGGGTCCCAATACGAGTACAGGCAGTTGTGACAAGTCGGCGTCGCCATGATGCTCTCCCTTCTTCTCTCGGATCACGCGGGCGTCGTCGGCACATCCCACCGCGGCGACCGACGACGAACCGCTGTAGGTTATTTGTATCATAAACATAGATATGTAATACGTCAACAAAAAATACAAAAAAATACCCTTGCGTGGATGCGCGTGCGGGAAGGGAGGCGAAAGATATCTCTCTGCGGCGGCCCGACCGCGGGCGGGCGCGTGCAATTTGCCCTGTTTTTTCCTTGACAGAAGGCCGATGACGGCGTACAAACCAATGAGTGGAGTTTGTGTCCGCGCCGTCGGATGTGTGCAGTCCGTCGTCATCGCGCGGGTCCAACCCTTGGAGTTCTTCGGTCGGGGAGGCGCCAATGGATGTTGTGTGAGGCACGGAGTCTTGAGAGGGGGCTCGTTGCTCTTGCAGTTGAGGCATATGCATTTTGGCTCATAGTTCGCATTGGGTGTTCACGGGAAGGAGGTGGTGCCGGGTCGTACACAGTTATCCTGGGCAGAGACGGCAGAGGAAGCGTGCGGTTCACTCTCGGTTGCTTTGGCGCGTGGCCAGAGCGAAGCTCGGAATTGAGACGACATTTGGCGAGGAGGACTGTCATGTATAGAACACTGTTTCGCGTGGGTTCGCTTGCTTTGGTCCTCGGCCTGGCTTTTGCCGGCGGGGCGAAAGCGGCCGATCCCAACTTGGTGGGGTGGTGGCCCTTGAACGAAGGCGTCGGCGATATTGTCATCGACATGTCCGGCGTGGGCACGGACGGTACGATCCACAACCCGAACGCCGGTCTGGGACCGGACGGCTCGGTCTGGGTGGAGGATCCGGAACGCGGCATGGTCATTAGTTTCAACGGCGAGGCGAGCGGGGCCTATGTTCGCGCCGGGACCATCCCCCAAATGACACTGACCAATGATTTCACCTGGTCCTTTTGGGCCAAGCAGGACGCCGGCCAAACAGGGACCAACGACATCATTTTCGGTAACCGGATGGACGAGAACGCCGTCGATTTCGTGCCGCGTCAGTTCATCAAGTTCACGCCGACGAAGTTCGAGTGGCACATGAACGGCAACGGCAACGACAACATGGAGTATGAGGACATCCCCGCCGACGTGTGGCTCCACCATGCGGTCGTGAAGGTCGGCGATCAGTTGACCTATTACCGCAACGGCGTGGAAGGCGGCTCCAAGACGATCACGCAGCCTCTGGGCTTTCCGCAACCGCTTTTCTTCGGCGGCGACAACGAGGCTGCTGAGGGTGAGAATTGGCGCGGATTCCTGAGCGACGCACGGATCTACAACAGGGCCCTGACGCGATTGGAAGTTCTGGCCGCCGCCCTGGGTCTCGACGTGATCAACATGGAAGTCGGTTTTGCCGTGGTGCCTCCGGTCATTGACGGCGAGGTCGATACCATCTGGTCGGTCGCCTCGACGCAGTCTTTCGTGCCTCTGGAAGATCCGGCCAATGGCTCCGGCACCTGGAAGGTGCTGTACGATGAGGAAAATCTTTATGTCCTCGTCGATGTCACCGACGACAGTCTGCAAAATGATTCGGACGCTGCCTGGCAGGACGACAGCGTCGAAGTCTATTTCGACGGCTTTAACACCAAGCTGACCACCGCGCTGTCCGGAGACGATCACCAGTACACGTTCGGGTGGACAGCAGACGACGTGCAGGGAACCAACATCACAGGATATACCGAAGGCATTGAACAGGGTCAAGTGACCACGGCGACCGGTTGGCGGATCGAGATCAAGATGCCCTGGTTGTCGATACAGGGCGTAGCCCCGCAGGCGCGTGATCTGATCGGCATCGACTGCTACTACAATGACGACGACGACGGCGGCGATACGCGCGAAGGCAAGATGCTCTCGCTCTCCACCGTCGAGGGCTGGAACGACGCCTCCCAGTGGGGCACGGCCGTCCTGGCCGCCGCTCCGGTTCCGGTGAATCCAGGCGTCGACGGCCTGGTGGCCTACTATCCGCTGGATGCCGATGCCAACGATGCATCGGGCAACGGCCTGGACGGGATGGTGATGGGCGATACCAAGCTGGCCGATGGGATCATGGGCGGCGCGATGGAGTTCGACGGCGACGGCGACTACATCGAAGTGGCCTCCGATGCTCTCCTGGACATCACCGGCCCGATCTCGCTGTCGCTGTGGATCCGCCCGGACGCCGAGGACCCGGAGGGAAAGGGCACGGAGACGGCGCCAATGGCGAAAGCATCCAGTACAGCCAGTCCCAGTTGGAGCTGGCAGGTGCGGTACGGCTGGAACAGCCCGCAGCCCTATATGGGGTTCACGTTCAACACGTCCCCCAGGGCCTGGGTCTACGTCGGCCGCAAGCTGGAGCAAGGCGAGTGGGCTCACATCGCATGCTCTCATGACGGCGAAACACTGAAATGCTATCTGGAGGGTGTGGAAACGGATTCGACCCCCATGGGAGCCATCACCAGCAGCCCGACGCCCGTGTTGATCGGCTCGGACGGCTGGAGCTGCGACTGGATCGGCGCGATCGACGAGGTCGCGATCTACAACCGGGCCCTGTCCGAGGGCGAGATTCTCTACCTGGCCGGCTTCAGACTCCCGGCGGCCGACGTAACCGCTCCGGGCGATGCCGTGGTCGGCGTGCCCAATGACGGGGTTACGACGGGTGGTGAGGACAACGGCTGGCCCGCCGCCGAGACGCCGGACTTGGCCTTCGATGACGACGTCAACACGAAGTTCCTCCACTTCAAAGGAGAAACGGAGCCCACCGGTGTTATCGTCACTCCGTCCGTCGGCAGCACGGTGGTCACCGGCCTGACGTTCACGACGGCCAATGATGCGCCGGAGCGGGATCCGGTCGCCTTCGAGCTCTACGGCTCGAACGATAGTGCCGATGGCTCGTGGACGCTGATCGCCGCCGGCGACATCGCGGATTTCGCGGGTGCCGAAGCTTGGCCGCGATTCACCATGTGCACACCGATCGCGTTCGATAACGATGTGGCCTATGCGCACTATCAGGTCCTGTTCCCGGCGGTTCGGGACCCGTCGAGCGCCAACAGCATGCAGATTGCCGAGATCGAACTCCTGAGCGTTCCGGAGTAATCTCTCGGGAGGCGGTCGGACGGTGGAGTCAATTGATTGTCACACGTCAAGGGCTGTGGGTATTCCCCACAGCCCTTTCCATCTCCGCCGTGCGATTGGCCCAACGCAAACGTCCGCGGTTTGAGGAAGACCCGCGAGAGAAGGACCAGCAGGGACAGGAACCGCCGGGGGCTGTCGTGATCTCGATCAATCGAGGATGAACCACGTCTCCGTGAGCGAGTTGTCCTTCAGCCAGTTCTCCTGCAGCATCGCCATATCCAGGTCGTCGACCCGGCAGTCGCCGTTGAGGTCTCCGACCAGCGGCTCATAATCCGGCAGCGACCTAGCGGCCTGGCAATTGTCGCTGTACACGTGGATCGTGACCGTGTCCGACCCGGTGTATTCCCCATCGAAGGCGTCGAGTTGCAGGACGTATTCGCCCGTAGCCGCGAGGGTGATGTTCGTATCTTCGGCCGTCGGCGTCTCGATCCCGGCGTTCCCCTCGTTGGGCTCGCTGACCACCGTCCACAGCACCGTGTAAGGGTTCACGACGCCATCGTCCGTGACGGTCGCATCCAGATTCCCATTCCTGGGTCCCCCTTCCAGCCAGGTCACGATATCCGCCCCGGCGTTCACCTGCGGCGGCACGTTGTCGGCCAGGAAGCTGAAGATCGGCCCGTAGATCGGGTCCTCGGGACTGCCGACATAGACATCGACGGCCCAGTAGTACTGCGTCTTCGCCTGCGTTTGCACGACCACCGAAGTCACGTTCTCGGCGCTGACGACCCGGATGGCCGCCGGGTCCGTGAACTGCTCCAGCAACTCCAGATTGTCGGTGAAGTAGACGTCCACGAGCACCTGCTCGCCGGGGACGCAGGGGTCGGGCAGGGTCCAGCTCAGCTCCACCTCGCCGGGTGACACCTGCCCTCGGTCGGCCGGATTCGGCTTGAGCAGGGCCGTGGCTGTCAATGTGGTCTGGCCTTCGTTCGTGACGTCATAGTCCAGATGCAGTTCGCCCTGGCCCTTGTAGGCGGTAATCCAGCCGTCGTCGATGTAGGCTTGGACCGCCGCCGTGTCGTCGCCGGCGAGAATGAGCGTGCCGGCGGTGACATCGAGGGTGCCCGAGGCGCTGGTCAGGCGCAGATCGGATGCCCGGATCGTCCCGCCGCGCAGGCTCACGGAGCCGGCGCCGGTCCCGCCGGGCACCACGAGGTTGTCGCTGAGATCGATGAGGCCGCCGGTCATATTGACCGTTCCGGTGCCGTCCAGGCCGACCTGCATGGACCCGGTGGAGAACACCCCGCCGCTCATGTTCAGGATGCCGTGGCCGCTGGGGTTGTCCACGCCAATGTAGGCCCCGGCGGCCGCAAGCGATCCGCCGGTGATGTCCAGATTCGTGGTGACGCCGCCATTGCCGACCCTCAAGGTCTCACATTCGGCCACGATGCCGGCCTGGATCACGCAATGGGTATTCGCCGGGGCATCGATGGAAGCGGGGTCGATAGGACCCGGGACGGTGTCGGGGGTCCAGTTAGTTGCTGTGCTCCAGAGATGGTCCGGCCCGCCGTCGTCCCAGGAGATGAGCGCCGAGGCACTGTGGATTGGGACCAGCAGCAGGACCAGAGAAGCCAAACACGCGGTTTTCGTACACATCGCAGTCCTCCTTCAAAATGGTTACCTGATGGTCGCGACAGACGCGATCGTGATTTGCCCGTTCTTGCCTTCGCACATGGCTGCTCCCGCATGTTGTATGCCCCATGATACCGTCGAGTTGCGTTGGATTGCAAGCGGCGTATGTGCTGATCCACGTTTTTTCCTTGTCAGAACCCGAATACCCGGCGGGAGGCCAGGCACGCGGAGAAGGGGCCGTTGCACTCACGGCGCCATCCGAATTATCGTTATTATCGTTGACCTGCGGCCCTGGAAGGTGGTATAAATAGTAACATAGGGTTTTTCGTAGGCATTCGCGTATTGGCCCGAACAACGAGAAGGGTTTGGCCTGCTGAGGAGCGGATATGGCCGAGAATGTCGCTGCACACGGGGGCGTGCCTTCTGTACGTCCTGTCATCTCGCGTAGTCTCGGTTTGCTCCGAGGGCGATTCTCGTAGGAAGGAGGTGGAGGCGAAGGTTTATGCAAAACCAACGGGCGCCACACACGCCCCTAACCTTCGGACGCTAAATGGGCAGGAGTTGCTGACGTGACGTGCGTACGAAGCAGAACGATCCATAAACTCTGTTAAGGACTGGAGAAATGAAAAGAACAATGCTTGTCTTGGCAGCCCTGCTGTGGGCTCTCGTCGGTGCAGCGCAGGCACAGACGACCTTTGTGCTGATGGAAGAGGATTTCGAGGGTCTGGCGCTGGGTCCGAACGTGGACGAAGGCGTCGCGGGGGACGCGGTCTGGACGGACGTCCCACCGGCCGGTTGGTTCAACGACGCCAGCGGCGTGCCCGGTATCGAAGACCCGGCCACGGACGGCGTGACCGAGTGGGCGGGATGGGGCTTCGCCAATAAGGCCTGGTGGACGGAGACGGCCGGCGATCAGCGGCGTTCGGAATTCACGTTGGGAGTGGGCACGGTCGCCATCGCCGACTGCGATGAGTGGGACGACATGGGGCATCCCGCCGTACCTGCTACGGGCACCTACACGGTCTGGCTCAGCACGGCTCCAATCGACCTGTCCTCCGCCGTGCCGGGCACAATCCAGCTCAAGTTCGATTCGAGTTGGCGTCCGGAGTACGACGACAACTATCACCAGACAGGTACTGTCACCGTTTCCTTCGATGGAGGCGAGAAGATCGAGGTGCTTCGGTGGGAGTCCAATTCCGCCAGCCCCTACTTCAAGGACGACAACTCGACCAACGAAACCATCTTCATCGATATCCCGAATCCCCCCGGCGCCGGGAGCATGGTGCTGACCTTCGGTATGTTCGATGCCGGCAACGACTGGTGGTGGGCGATCGACAATATCGTCGTGACCGCGGGATGGAGCGGCGTCCGGGCCTCCAATCCGAGCCCCAAGAATGGAGCCGAGGAAGTGTCCGTGAAGACCGCCCTGAGCTGGACGCCCGGGGATTACGTGGGCGGAGCGTCCCCCAAGCACAGGCTCGTGCTCAGCGACGACCTCAATGCGGTGGACAACGCAACCGCGGTCATCTCGACCCAGGATGCCAACAGTTTCGACGCCACGGGAGTGATCGACTACGGCACGACGTACTACTGGCGGGTCGATGAGGCCAACAGCGTCAGCGGTTGGGACGTAGGCAGCGTGTGGAGCTTCACCACCGAGGCCTATTCCTATCCGATCGCCAACGTGACGGCCGAGGCCTCCGCCCAGCAGACCACCTCCCCCGCGAGCCGGACCATCGACGGCTCCGGACTCAATGCGTTCGACGAGCACGGCACCGATCTGAAGACCATGTGGGCCACCCCCGGCGGTCTGCCCGCCTGGATTCAGTACACGTTCGACAGGGAGTACATGCTGGACCAGATGTGGGTCTGGAACGCCAACTCCGAGTTGGAGCTGTTCATGGGCTTCGGGGCCAAGGACGTGGTCGTCGAGTACTCCACTGACGGCCAGACCTGGACCGCGCTGGAGAATGTACCCCCGTTCGCACAGGGAACCGGCACCGAGGGTTATGCGCCAAACAACATGATTGACTTCGGCGGCGTTACCGCCAAGTACGTCCGACTGACCATCAACGCGACCTGGGGCGCCACCGGGATGGCGAGCCTCAGCGAGGTGCGGTTCTACTTTGTCCCGGTGCAGGCCACCGAGCCGGCGCCGGCCGATGCCGCCACCGGCGTGAGCGTGGACACCACCCTGACCTGGCGAGCCGGCCGCGAGGCGGTCTCACACAAGGTCTACTTCAGCGACGATGAACAGGCGGTCGCGGACGGCACGGCGCCGGCCGATACAGGCAGCGAGGTCGGCTACTCCCCGGCCGGGCTGGTCTTCGGAAACGTCTACTACTGGAAGGTCAACGAGGTCAACGACGCCGCAGCGACCACCGAGTGGCAAGGCGATGTCTGGAGCTTCACCACGCAGCAGTTCGGTCCGATCGATGACATGGAGAGCTACACGGACAACATGGAGGCCGAGGAGACCGTCTGGCAAAGCTGGATCGACGGCTATGCGGATCAGAGCAGCGGCTCGCAGGTGGGCTACACCGACGCCCCATTCTGCGAGAAGAACACCGTTCACAGCGGCAGGCAGTGCTTGCCGTTCCAGTACACGAACGTGAACTCGCCGTACTATTCGGAAGCCGTGCGAACCTGGACCGCGGCCCAGGACTGGACGGCCAACAACGCCGACACGTTCAAACTGTTCTTCTACGTCGCCGAGGTCAGCGTCGACTCCTCGGAGCCGCTCTACATCGGTGTGGAAGACAGCACCGGCAAGAAGCTGCTGGTCACGTATGCGGATCCGATCACGGCGGTCTCCACTGCGTGGCAGGAGTGGACGATCCCGCTGAGCACGTTCACGGACGCCGGCGTGAGCGTGACGAAGGTCAAGAAGATGTACATCGGCACCGGCAACCGGACCAGTCCGAAGGCCGGCGGCACGGGCAAGGTCTACATCGACGACATCAGTCGCGGGATTTCACAGTAATCTGTTCCACAGGCGGCATCGGCCGCTGATGGAGTGATGAGTTAACGAATGGGTTCGTGGCTCCGGTGACATATCGCCGGAGCCACGATTCGTTGTGGGCTCTATCCACCCCTCTCCTGTGGTTTCTGTCGGTGCGTGGTTGTCAGCCTGCTGCGTCGGTGGGAAAGGGTCCTGTGGCGCTTGCCGTGATCCGGCGATTCCCGTCGGTCCAGTGGTCACGGTACCAGGTCGAGGCGCAGAATGTGTCGTTCAGTCGAGCCATCCTGGCCTTCAACATGCCTCTATACTTCTCCATGCGGGCGCGACAGGCCGGGTCACCCGCGAGGTTCTTCATCTGGAGCGGATCGGCGACGTTGTGGAACAGGACCTCCTTGCGGGGCAGATTCTTCGGGCCGCCGCCTCGGAGGACGGCGTAGGTGAAGCGCGTATCGCGGAGGCCGCGCCACTCGTGACCGTTTTCCCAGATGACGCAGGCAACTCCGCCGATCCCGTCGTTCTTGTCCGCAGCGGAGTTCATCTTCCGGCTCACAGCCTCATAGTGCCGCAGGGACCTCGGTGCCTCAAGGATAGGGATGCGTCGCGCGCCCATATCCGGTTGCCCTGGATGTGGGCACTTGACAGACCCGTCGTGGGTGGTGTTCGATAGGATTGCACGAGTCGTGGTGGTCCCGTCCGAGGACTGCGAACTGGCCCGGAGCGTGAAAGGAGATCGCAATGAGTCGCATTTCGAGAAGAGAGCTCATGGGGGCGGCGTTGGGAACTGCCGTCCTTGCCGGCACATCGCGGGGGCAGGCGGCGGAGAGCGCCTCGCCGAAGACCACCACGAGGTACGTCGCCGCCTACGACACGGAATCGCCCGCCTGTCTCAAGGCCTGCCGCAAGATCGTGGAAGTCCACAAACGGCTCGAGATGCCCGCCACGTTCTTCATTGTCGGCCGGACGCTCGAAGCGAACGCCGCCGAATACAAGGGACTGCTCGGCGATCCACTCTTCGAGGTGGCTTCGCACACGTGGAGTCACAAGCTGCTCCGCGACAACGCGATGTGCGGCCGGGCCGTCTCGGCGGAGGAGAAGAGGGAGGAGGTCTTCCGGGCCAAGGAGCTGATCGAGCGCGTCTTCGAGCGGCCCTGCGTCGGACTGCGGCCCGCGGTCGGCTTCGACAGCGCCCTCAAAGGGGCGACCGATGTGCTGGAATTGGCGCAGGCCGCGGGGTTCAAGTACGTGAGCAGTCTGCTGTGGGGGCCCGACTGCTCGATGCCCGCGCTGATCCAGGAACCGTTTCATTATGGGGCCGACGGCTTCCCCGGCCTGTGGGAATTGCCCGGTCACGGCTGGCATGAGAACCTGTTGAAGGACCACAACCGCTGGGGTCCGAAGCGCCTGACGCTGTGGCCTTCTGCGATGCCCGAGGCGATCCCGACGCAGTTCGTCAAGACGCCCAACGACGAATTCCAGATCAATCGAGTCTTCCTCGACAAGGCCCGCGAGCTGGGCAAGCCGCATGTCTCGCTGATTTGGCATCCGTGGTCGCTCTGCTCGTTCGATCCGGATATGAAGATGCTCGAATTGACGTTTGCCCACGCCCGCGAAATCGGGCTGCTCCCCGGCACCTACCACGACGTCTACACCCAAATGGCGGGTTCATAGAAGGCCGTCTCAGCGGGCACGAATCCTGGATGCTCGGCCGCCTGCCTGCGCACCGCAGCGGTCGCGGACGCGTACACTCCTTGACATAGGGTGTGATTTTTGGTACAAACAGGGTGTGTTTTCGGCAGGGCGCAGGGTGTCGGTTCGCCGCTGTCCGGAGATGGGAGCGATGAGCCTCCGGGCAGGGCAGTGCGGACTACTCATATCCCGGAGGCGGGCCGCCGCGGCGCAAACCGGGTCCTGCGCGGTTCCTGGGGGGACATGCAATCCGTATGTCCATCGGACAAGCCGAAAGTATTCGAAAGGCGTCTTTTGCAGGAAAGGGTGTGACCATGAGAAAGCAAGTCGCAGCATTGGCGATGGCCGCCGTATTGGGCCTGGCGGGCAGCACATGGGCGAGCGTGTTCTCGGAGGATTTCGAGTCGTACACCGTGGGGGCCGGCGTGCACGGCCAGGGGGGCTGGAAGGGCTGGAACAACGTGGCGGCCGTCGACGCGCCGATCTCCAATCTCTTCGCCGCCGGCGGCAGGCAGTCGGTCGAGATCCTCGGCACCTCCGATCTCGTGCACGAGTTCGACCTCGCCAGCGGCAAGTGGGTCCTCACCGCGATGCAGTACATTCCCTCGGACTCCAGGGGCGTCACCTATTTCATTCTGCTGAGCACGTACAACGACGGCGGCCCCCATGCCTGGTCCGTGCAGACGGAATACGACCTGTCCGCCGGGACGATCACGCCCTGGAATCCCTCCGGCAGCGGCATGAGGATTGTGTACGACCAGTGGGTGCAGATCAAGGTCGTCATCGATCTGACGGCGAACACTTACGAGGAGTACTACGACGGTGTGCAGATCGCCACCGGCGAGTGGGACACCGCCGCGAGCGGGACGCTGGCGGCCATCGACCTGTACGGGAACGGGGCCTCGTCGGTCTACTATGATGACATCAAGATCGACAGCGCCACCGTGAGCAGTGGCTCGTGCTTCCCGCGTCCGGCGTACGACAGCGGCTGGATCACCACGCCGTTTGGCCACCCGAGCGAGTTCTACGCCGCCACGCTGCCCCACGACGTCGGCGGCGACCCGGACAACTACGTGGTGGACCTCCAGAGGAAGGTCTCCGGGATCGCCGGGCCCAATCTGAGCAACCAGGGCCTCGGCACGGAGTTCTCCTACAGCTTCCTGACGGCCAGGACAATCACGGTCTCG
>ENA-UPTA01003951-UPTA01003951.1-activated-sludge-metagenome-genome-assembly--contig:-NODE-3951-length-14265-cov-18.771147_pt1 | contig 14265 bp, 8 predicted proteins | sample MGYA00238184_ERZ773361 | MGnify/ENA primary metagenome ERZ773361 (study PRJEB29100, sample SAMN05720205) | activated sludge metagenome | isolation source: anaerobic digester from wastewater...
CCATCTATTTCCCGCTCATCGTGCCGGAAGCCATCATGATCGAGCCGACGGAAACGGAAAGCAAAGAAACGCTCGACGCCTTCTGCGACGCCATGATCGCCATTGCGAAAGAGGCAAAAGCCAACCCGCAGCGGATCAAGGACGCGCCGCTTTCCACGCCGGTCGGCCGCTTGGACGAAGTCCTGGCTGCCCGAAAGCCGGATGTCTGCTGGAAAAAGGATAATAGGCGATAGGCTATAGGCAATGGGCTACGAACTACGAGCTATGCTCTGGAAAGGCGCAAGGCATGAGTGAACGGGCGCGGATTTTGCGCAAACCGCCCTGGCTGAAGGTGCGGCCGCCTTATGACGACGCCTGCCGCCGGATTCGATCAACGCTTTCCGGACTGCAACTGCACACCGTCTGCCAGGAAGCGGCCTGTCCGAACATGGCGGAATGCTTCGCCTGCGGCACAGCCACCTTTTTGATCCTCGGAAATATCTGCACGCGCAACTGCCTCTACTGCAATGTCGCCCACGGCCGGCCGCAGCCGCCGGACGAGCGGGAAACCGAACATTTGATTGCTGCCGTCAAAAGGCTGGGGCTCCGTTACGTCGTCATCACGTCCGTCACACGGGATGATTTGCAGGACGGAGGCGCGGGCGCGTTTGCCGACGCAATCTGCTGCCTGCGCAGGGAAATCCCGGAATGCAAAATTGAAGTATTGATTCCCGATTTTCAGGGCAATCCGGACGCGCTGGCGCGCGTGATCGATGCGGCACCGGCTGTCATCAACCACAACCTGGAGGCGGCACAACCGCTGTTTCGCGAACTGCGCCCGCAGGGAAATTATCGCTTCTCCCTGGAAATCCTTTCCCGTGTGGCGGCTGCAGGCCTCGCCTCCAAAAGCGGTTTTATGGTGGGATTCGGCGAACAAAAGGAAGACATCCTGCGCCTGATGGACGATCTCGCCTCCGTTTCCTGCGCGCGCCTCACCATCGGACAGTATCAGCAGCCGACCCGGGAGCACTGGCCGGTCACCAGATATTACACGCCCGACGAATTTGAAGAGTTCAGGGAAATCGCCTATTCGAAAGGCTTCGAGCATGTGGAATCCGGTCCGCTGGTGCGCAGCTCCTACCATGCGGCCCGCACCGGTTCCCGTTGATTGCCGCCACTGCACTGACAATCCCTGTCACTATACTGGCGGGGAAAAAGAAACCCAGACCTGAAGAAACGCGCGTTAGCCTGAAGAAGAAAGCGCGGAGAAATCCTATCGCTCTTTCCGGATAAATTTCAAAAGCCAGGCCGCGATGCCGCCGACCAGAACCGTCAAACCCATAAAGATCATTCCCACCCTGTAGGAACCGGTGGAATCCAGAAAAAACCCCACCAGGAACGGCCCCGTAAAACCGCCAAGATTCCCAATGGAATTGATCAGGGCAAAACCCGTCGCGGCGCCCGCTCCGCTTAAGAATGAGCCGGCAAAAGCCCAGAAGGGGCCGAGAGCCCCCCAAATGCCTGAGGCGGCCGCAACCAGGCAGAGGATGCTCCAAACGGGGGAAGAAGCAAAAACGGAAAGCAGAAATCCGACCGCCGCCAGTGTCAACGAACCGGCGATGAACCGCCTGCGCTCTCCGGTCCGATCGGACAACATTCCGATCACGACCATGAAAAGGGTTGCTGCAAGATAGGGAAGCGCCGATACCACACCGACCATAAAATTGCCAAAGCCCGTGGCGCTTTTCAGCATGAGCGGCATCCACAAGGTGATGCCGTACATGGCAACCACCAGCGAAAAATACACCAGGCAAAGGATCCACACGCGGCCGCTCCGAACAGCCTGAAGAAGCCCCTGCTCCGGATAAACGGATTTCTGCCTCTCCTCCAGCGCCAGTCTCTCCTTCAGCCATACCTTCTCCTCCGCGGGAAGCCATGCCGATTTCTCCGGCCGGTCGGGAAGATAAAACAGCACGGCAACGCCCAGCAGAACTGCCGGAAGACCTTCGAGCAGGAAAAGCCACTGCCAGCCGGACAATCCGCCGAGGCCGTGCATTTCCAAAAGGGCGCCGGAAACCGGTCCGCCGATCACCCCGGCCAGCGCGATGGCCGTCATAAAGAGTGCGACATTGCGCGCAAGATACTTCTGAGGGAACCAGTAGGTGAGGTAGAGGATCATGCCCGGGAAAAAGCCTGCTTCGGCGAATCCCAGAAGGAAGCGCAGAACATAAAAGCTCTTCGGTCCGGAAACCAGCATCATGGCTGACGCGATGACACCCCAGCTGATCATGATCCTGGAAATCCAGATTCTGGCGCCGATTTTGTGCAGAATCAGGTTGCTGGGGATTTCAAACAGAAAGTACCCGATGAAGAAAATGCCGCTGCCGAAGCCGAATGCGGCATGGCTGATCTGCAGTTCTGCATTCATCTGCAGGGCGGCAAATCCCACGTTGACCCGGTCCAGATATGCGACAATATACAACACGAACATGAAGGGAATCAGACGGAGCGTCATCCGCCGGACAGCCCGCGCCTCCACCACGTCCTGAGCGGACGCCTGGTTGTTGCTTTTCAGGTCAGATTTTTGTGCGCGCATAGAGAGATAATCTACAGCGAAGCATACACACTTCGTCCGTCGCCATAATAAGAATCATAAACATGCTGGAACACGGCGGCGGTTTTCTGTTCGAACAGCTCCGGCGTGTAGGCTCTCGGCAAGCCCTGATCCAACACTTTCTCGATAGACACGCGCACCTCAGCGCGGGACTGTTGTCGCTTACGCCAATCCAATACGAGCTTCCCCGCCTTGATGGTTGTCAAAAGCTCTTTGGCGGTGGCCTTAACCCTGGCCCTCTCGGCGCCGCTCATTTCTATTTGCGGCTTCGTCAAGAGATCAAAAATGGCCAGTTCTTCTTCATCCAGTTGTTCTCCCACAGCCCGCTTTTCTTCTTCATTCAGGCTCCGCGCAAAATTCATGAGTTGCTGGAAGAATTCTTCGGCATTGAGACTGCCCGCGTTATAGGCATCGATCATTTCCCGGAAACGTTCCAGATAATCCATGCGCGTGCGATTCAGCCGTACCATATCCATCAGCTTCCGCGCCACCTGGCCTTTGAGCTTTTCATTGACCGTGCGTTTTCGGCCGGTCTTAAATTGCTCGGCCAGTTTTTCAAAATTTATTCCGCTCAAATCAATCCATTTCTTGTAGCCCAAGGCAACATCAGTCTCGCCGATGACATAACCTTCCGCGGCAATGGAACGATCCAGCAGGCCTTCCACCTGCTGCATGACCTGGGAGATGTCCGCGGGCGGCGTCAGCGCGCGTATTTTATCAGCGATCACTTCAATGGGCAGCACGGCAATCGTAAATTCGTGCGCTGCGGGATCAGGCAGCACAGCCTTGTATAGGCGATAGACATTGTTGGCCAGATCGAGATAGCGCCGTTTGATTTCATCAGATGCCACCAAAGATTCCACCGCATCATCCAGCATCGCAATGCGATTAAATCCTTCGGCCGACCGGATGGCATCCAGGCTGACACCGTTTTCAATACATAATCCAGTGGTATCGGCCAATGCCTGACGGAGCGCCGCCGCCAGAGCAGACTTGTCTTCCACAGGTTTTGATTCGCCGCCGCCCGCTCCATAAATGGCCAGCGCCTTTTCCAGATTGCGGAACACACCGGCATAGTCCACAATCAGACCGCTGACCTTGCCGGGATACACGCGGTTGGCCCTTGCGATGGTCTGCATCAGTGTGTGGTTACGCATCGGCTTATCCAGATATAGCGTCGAACAGCTCGGCACATCGAATCCCGTCATCCACATAGCGCAGACAAATACGAGCCGAAACGGATCATCCGGATTCTTGAATTTTGTTTCCAGATCCTCCTCCGCCATGCGCTTGCGGTGCGGCTTGATGTCCAGTCCCTTGTCGGCCATTTCAGCGATTTCATTTTGCTCTTGTGAAACGACCACGGCCATGTCGGCTTCTTTCATCAGGGCGATTTGTTGTTCAATCTCTCCGTGGTCATCATCTTGTGTCGTTTTTAATGCTTCCCGCAGAGCGACGATCTTTTCGCCCCAGTATTTTTTTACCTTGTCATACATGCGGATAGCCGTGGCCTTGTCGATGCAGATCATCATCGCCTTGCCCTGAAAACCGCGTCCGGTGAAATGCGTTACCAGGTCTTTCGCTACGGCCTCCAGGCGGTCATCGCGGGTAATCAGATGGTATTCGCGGGCAAATTCCCGCTCCAGTTTCTTTTCCTGTACGTCGTCGAGTTCCGCCGCTTCCAGCAGTTGCTCCATGTCTTCATTGAGGTTATCGTTGACCAGTTGCAGTTCAGGGATGCGGTTCTCGTAGTAAAGCGGCACGGTCGAGCCGTCCGCCACGGACTGTTGAAAGTCATAAATGCTGATGTAATCGCCGAACACCTGCCGTGTTTTTTCCTCGCCGATAATCAGCGGCGTCCCCGTGAAGGCCAGAAAAGCGGCATTGGGCAGGGCAGTGCGCATATTCAGCGCCAGCGTGTCATACTGGCTGCGGTGGGCCTCGTCCGTAATGACAATAATATCGGAGCGGGTGGATATTTCCGAAGGCGCCCGAAACTTGTGGATCAGTGTAAAGATAAATCGATGATCTTCTCTCAGTAATTGCCGCAGGTGCGCGCTGCTTTCGGCCTGAGCGCGTCCTTCCGTCACCACCCCGGCCGAGGCGAAGTGCTTGTAAATCTGTCCGTCCAGTTCCTGCCGGTCGGTGACGACCACAAAGGTCCAGTTGCCCGGCAGCTTGCGCAGAACCTTTTGAGAAAAGAACATCATCGAAACGCTTTTGCCGCTGCCCTGTGTATGCCAGAAGACACCCAGGCGGCCGTCCCGCTTACGGATGTCGGCCATCGCCGCAAGCGCGTTATTGACGCCCAGATACTGATGATTCTTAGCCGTCAGCTTGATCAGCCCGCCCGGGGCTTCCTGGAACAGACAGAAGTTTTCAACCAGATCAAGGAATCGTTTCGTATCGCAAACGCCGCGCAGCATGGTTTCCAGAGACACGCGGCCTGCTTCATCCTCGCTGCCGATTTTCTTCCATTCGGCGAAATGCTCCCAGCCGGCGGTAATGCTGCCCACCCGGCTCTGGCTGCCGTTGGAAAGGATAATCAGGGCATTGGGCCAGAAAAGCTGCGGTATCGTGTCTTTGTAATCGCGCAGATTGCCGGTAAAGGCGGTTTCCAGTCGCCGGTGGGCGGCTTTCAGTTCAATGAACAGTAGCGGCAATCCATTGACAAAACCGATCAGGTCGGCGCGGCGGGTGTGCATCTCGCCGGTAATCCACAACTGAGAGCAGATGAGGAAGTCGTTATTCTGCGGGTCGTCCCAGTCTATGATTCGGACGACTTCCACCGTTTCCCCGTCGCCTTCCGGATCGGGGACCGGCACACGCACGCCGTTTTTAAGCAGATGATAGATTTCCCGATTGGCAGCCACAGCGCTCATGCGCGAGCGGTCGCGGGCCAGTTCTTCTATTGCCTGATGGACCGATTCCATGGAAACATTCGGATTCAGGCGCAGCAAAGCTTCCCGCAGACGGGTTTTCAGAATGACATCGGCTTTGGTTTCGCGGCCCAGAGGACTCGATCCGTGATCGAATTCGGAATAAGCGTCGAACGTTTCCCAGCCCAACTCCGACAAAAGGGCGATGGCCGGCTGCTCCACCAGGGCGTCTTCCGTATAGCCTTTGGGGGTCATGATGAAGACTCCTTGGCGGCATTCTCCAAAACCGCGCGACCGGCGGCGGTGGTGCGGTAGCGCTGCTTCGGGCTGCGGGGTTTGTCGGGGATGGTTAATTCCAGAAGCCCTGCCTCCAGAAGAGGATGCAAATATTCGAGATAAAAGTGCTGCCGATGGCGAATGGCGGCAATCTCTTGCAAAGCCTCTCGTGTTTGCGGTTTCATAGCCGCTTTGAGGAGGGCAACATGTGCGGTACTTGTACCGTACATGTGCGGTACTTGCGGGGTGGCGTCTGTATCATGGGCATGAAGTTGGTCCCGACTTGCTCCCTTCTTCATCCCAACTTGTGCGGTACTTGGTGCCTCCTTGGCGCCTGCCTGCGCCCGCACTTCCGGATTCGGACGGAAGATAGCGGTAAAGAACCCGTTTTCCTCGAAGGTGGGCTCCGGGCAGCGCTGGTCTCTGGCCTCGTCGCGCATACGCTTGATGCCGGTTCCTGCTTTCTCGATGAAGGTAATCCGGTGGAGCAGGTCGGCAATCAGGGCATTGCGGCGAATGCTCTTCCTGCCAAGATCGGAAAATTTCATCCCTTTGGGCAGGCCGCCTGGGCTGGAAATCTCGATCCGGTCGGTGTAAATCTCCACAAACACGTTGGCCCCGTCCATGAACCAGTCGCGATGCATGACTGCATTGGTGATCGCTTCGCGCAGTGCTTTCATCGGATATTCCGGCACATCTTCACGGCGGAGCCCTTCAATCCGATAGGCCGTCCGGGTATTGCGCTCAACAAAACGCAGGCTGTCTTCGATATCTTCCACGATTCCGCCGTCAAAATCCTTGCGATCCAGAATGTGCACCTTGTCCGCGCCTCTCGCCAGAAGACAGGTGATATACCCTTGATTGAAGAAGTGGCGAACATTTTTGGCGAAAAAGAGAACTCCGGCATTCCGGAAAAGCAGTTTATTGCCGGAACGTTCGGCCGCTTCGATGTTGACCAGAACATCCTCCGTTTTGGAACGCCCGGTAATGCCGCTCAACTGCAACCATCTGTTGAACTTGGCGCGATCAAAATCCCGAGGGTAGCTAAACTTCCGGCAAATGGAAGTGTCAAAGCGGATAGCCCCTTCGCTGCGGAAGAAATCCCGTATCTCATCGCGGGTCAGTTTCTGCGTGACTGCGCCTTGCCGCCAGAAATAACCGTCGCTGCATTGCACCGGCTTTGTATCACTTTCGCGAACTGTCACCACCGTAACGTCCTCGATGCGCTGCAAGAGAATTTTAACCGGCGGATCACAATTGCGGGCAATGTCCTGAATACGGGCGCGCATTTGATTGCTGTCTTCGATTCCTTTGACAGAACCGTTGTCGCGCACGCCCAGCAAAATTCTGCCCCCTGCCGTGTTGGCCAGAGCAACCAGCTCTCTGGCAAAGGAAGAGGACAGGCTTTCCTTATACTCCAGCGTGACGCCTTCGCCTTCCTGAAGAAGGATGTCAAGATCGGCGGCTTTCATGCGGCCTCCTCGGGAATGGTGATGTCCAGCTCCGACACATCCACCTCGCCGGAGATGAGTTTGGGCAGGAGCAGGTCGCGTGTGCGGCGGAGGACAACGTTTCTTTGTTCCAAAGATTCACAGAGTGTAAGTATCGGTAAAACGTTGTTTCCAAAGAGCTCTGCAATTTCAGCTGGCGGACAGATAAAACTATATTCATTGATGCGATCCGGTAATAGATGCAAGACATTTGCACCATTGGCATGTTGTTTTACCTCATCGGCAAACCCAGACCATCTCAACAGAGCATAGAGGAAAGTTTCAGAAATCCTACCCCGACTCGCTATGCGAACAAGATCCATCGAAATAACGCCGAAATCGGCATCAAGCCGAGAAACACGACCAGCACGCGCAACAATTCTACGCTCTTGTGTCATGTCAGTAATCGCCATTACTATTTCACCAGCACGAACAGTTTGGGATTCTTGAAACACTCCAGTATATCTTTTAAGACCAGAGGACCGAAAACCGCCGTCTCGTTCTATGCACTTTAAATTTATGAAAGGCTTTCCTTCTTTATCGGATAATTCAGTCCCCTTATAGGATCGACCTCGGTGTATTATAGCAATATCTGAAATCAAGGAGAGTTGCCACCCCTCCGGAATCCGGCCAAGGGTGGAATCGACAAAGCGGGTGTTTTCGTGGCCGGGGAAGCGGAATTTGACGAACCATTCGCGGTAGAGGTTCTGCGCCATCTCCTCCAGAATCTTGATCCGCCGCTGATTGTTTTCAATCAGGTCGTCGTAGGCCGAAAGAATCGCGGCGATTTTTCGCTGGGTGGGGATGCGGGGAACTGGCACTTGTGTACTATTCAGCAGAGATAACGTTAAGAATTTCGTAGCAACACCCGTCGAAATGCTTTTCATAAGCTCAAGCTGTAGCCTCAAAGCATAGTAGAGATAGCGAGTATTTAATTTTTTTTCATTTAAAGTATTTATGGCGTAAGTCCTTTGATAAGCATCGAACTTACCATTGAAATATTTCAGCGGATATATGCCAGCCGCATTATTTCCCGCAAGTAGAACGTATTCACCATCAAACGACCAGGTATCAGTTCGATATGTTTCTTGGCTACAAGTAAAAAAAGGATATACCCCATCGTGTTTGGCAGCATTAGAATTCAGTTTTCCCGTCTTGAAATTAACCAACCCCTCAAGAGGAAGAACTTGATACCTATTCACAATCACTCCGCCTCCAGCAACTTGCCTACATTCTCCGCAATCCGCTCTTCCAACTTACGGGCTTCGGCGTTGAGGGTTTCCAGTGCTTCGTTGAGTTCCTCCAGACGCTCCTTGAAGTCGAAGTCGTCTTCCTCGCGGTCGGCGACGCCCACGTAACGGCCGGGGTTGAGGCTCCAGCCCTGGGCTTCGATTTCGGCTATCGTCGCCACTTTGCACAGGCCGGCCACATCTTTGTAATGAGCTTTTCCACCCCCGTCGCTTCGCGCCACCCCCGCCGGCGGGGGAGAACTCGGCCCTTTCCCGGTTGAATGGTCAAGAAAGCCGTATTGAATCAGTAAGTCCTCGCTGTCGTGCAGGTTCTCTGCTTTCTCGCCCCGGTAGAGCCTGGCGATGTTGGCCAGAAATTCTATCTGGGCAGGCGTCCAGTCGCGATGGGCGCGGTCAACCTGGCGATAAAGATGGCGGGCATCAATAAAAAGAACCTGATCGGCGCGTTTGGTCTTGCCCTTTCCTTTATCGAAAAACCACAGCGTGCAGGGGAGCGTCACGGTGTAAAAGAAATTGGCGCCGACGGCCACCATCACATCCACGGCGCGGGCTTCGATGATCTGCCTGCGGATGTCCAGCTCGGAGGCGCGGGCATCGGAGGCGGAGTTGGCCATCACAAATCCGGCCCGGCCAGTGTCGCTTAGCGAACTGTAGAAAAGCTGAATCCAGAGATAGTTGGCGTTGTCGGTGCGCGGCAGGCCAAAGGGAAAACGTGGGTCGTCCTTGAGGCGGTCTTTATCGACGCGGTCCACGTTGAAGGGCGGATTGGCCATCACAAAATTGAATTTTCCCGGTGAGTTATGCAGGTCTTCGTAATAGGTGTTGCCCTGCCGGATGTCGCCGGCGATCCCGTGAACGGCAAGGTTCATTTTATTGAGCCGGACTGTTTCGGCAACCCGCTCCTGTCCATAGATGCTTAACTCGGCGCCTGGATTTTTTTTGTGCTCCTCTACAAACCGCGCGCTCTGGACGAACATGCCGCCGGAACCACAGGCCGGATCAAAAATTCGTCCATTGAACGGCTCGATGATACCGACGATAAGCTGTACGATAGCAGTCGGCGTGAAGAACTCGCCGCCTTTCTGGCCTTCGCTCATGGCGAAGTGGCCCAGGAAATATTCATAAATCTTGCCGAAAGCGTCTCCCTCGATATCCATCGGGACGGAGTTCATCGTTTTGAGCAGTTCCTTGAGCAGGGAATTCTCGAAGCGGTTGTAAGTTTTGGGGAGCACGTCCTTGAGGTCGGGGTTCTCCGCTTCGATGAAGCGCATAGCGTCGTTGATAGCCGCGCCGATGTTGGCGCCTTCGGGCAATTGGATCAGCTCTGAAAACCGCGCCTTCTCGGACAGGTACAAAACGCCTTTAGCCTGGTAGTCGGCAGGCCCGATTTTGCGCCGTCCGCCGCCATGCCCTTCCAGATCTTTTGCCGCCGCTCTGAACTTGTGATCGGCATAGCGTAAGAAAACCAGCCCCAGCACCGGAACGGAGTATTCCGAGGATTTCAGTTTGGAGTTGGCCCGTAGTTCATCCGCCGCTTCCCAGAGACGTGATTCAATATCGCTGCCGTTGTGGTTCATGGGTTGTCCCTTATGCGAGCATTGCTTAATTTTGGGCGACGCCGGCTGTTGAAGCCGTCAGATATGCGGTTTTATAGCACTATCAGTCGTGAAATGAAACCATTAACTCCATGTTAAAACGCGGGCAAAACGAAAAAAAGCAAAATTCGCTCCGCTTTTTTTACGAATGGAAATCAGAAAGTAGTAAGAAAGTGGGACAAAATGAACACTTCAAAAAAAAGAGGACTCTGCCCTGGTTGTCCAACTAATTGATTTTATTTGGCTGGGGAACAAGGATTCGAACCTTGATTAACGGAGTCAGAGTCCAAAAAAACAAAAAATTTAACCCCTTGATATAAGGTCTGATTTCCCGTAACTTATCAAAAACACACATAATATACGGCTCCATCTATTCCCTTCTATTCTATCTATTCCTGTTGTTTTCCCTTGTTTCTATCACGATTTTATCACAGCTGTAAATAGGACTTTTAGTCCGGAGTCCATTAATGATCTCCAGATGCTGCTACCAGAACTCAATTCACTTAGCAAAGCACCAACCCCGAAGACTGCTGATATAGCTTCCGCCATACCGTTAATGCAGCAGCAACAGCAGCAACACCAATAGCAACGGTAGTGTCAAGGTAGTGTCAATAATATTTCGCACTTTTTGTTTTAGTAATTCATCAATCTGGTTGTCGAGAAGCTAAACACTGGGCGTCATCATAACTCCCGGAATGCTTGTATGATGTTGTTAACAGAGTGAAATTTGTCAACGGGTTGGAAGAAAAACGGATCGCCGCCTAAATTCCATATTCATACACAATTATTGACTATAGCTCCCAGACTGCTCTAAAATAGAACTATCTACGTTATTGCCTTTTGTCATTTTCTTTTGAATAATGGAATCCATTTCGGTTTACCAGAATCCTCCCATAATATAGGAAGGGTATTGTTCGGGCATCCTCTCTCAAACACAACGGCTAATTCAAGATCACCGAATCCGAGAGGGTTTCTTTTCACTAACTGGCTCCCATATAAAATGGCCAGTCTTTTTGCGTAATCCCGATCAGTTCCGTCTTGATAAATTTCAGAAGAATCAGAAAAACAACGTGTACTGTTTTCTAGGATCTCACATGCATGTGCTTCAAGTTTCATCTTTAGTTCCTTTGTGATTTCCTCAACTTTTTTCCAACCGTCTACATACGCAACGGCAGTAATAAAGTAGCACTTGATTCTTTGCGCATTGAGGATGCTGCCTAATTCCGTATCAGCAGATTTCAGATAGTCTGATGCAGATTGCCCTGTACCTACCAAGTCATCAACAAATACGAGTGCTTTAATAGTCGTAGAATTGGATATCACGTCTAACAACGCCTTTCTTTCCACTACATTATCTGCATATACTCGCGCCTCATCCGCATAAATTCGCGCTAGAAAAGCGCCACTTTTAGCAGGGCCATCGAGGTAACTTATCAATATATCTGATCTCTTTGCTTCCTTTCCAGATTTGCCAGTTGCAACTTCCCATATTATATCGCGCTTGACAATGGTGTGTGCTTCAGCCATTCGCACGCGAATCACATCAGTGCCATAGAAACGCAAACCCTCAAGAAGTTTTAGCATACAACGCTGCTCTTTCGGGCCACCAAACTGCTCAAGCCAAGCTCTCACTTTATCCTCTGTTATCGCTTGGCCTTTGTATGTTTTCCACTTTTGTGTGAGAGATAATACCTCATCCGGCTTGATTCTTTGCACCTCTTCAGCCTGCCGATCTTGCAAAGCTGCGTCTAAATCTGGAAACGTTGCTATCAAGTCATAGATACCTTGTCGTTTTAGCCAATAACTAAAAAAGGGCACTTTGAACGCATAGCCCTTAGATCTCTCAATAAGAATTTTTCTTGCTACAAACTCAGCCAGATCAGCTGACACTGTGTGAATATCTTTACATAATGCGTGTTGGGTAATCTCATTTTCCGAAGCCACTTCCTTATTGCGAAGATTATCGGAGAGAGCAATCAGAATTTTTCTTCTTCTAACAGATTTATCAGTGGCTAAAGGACCGCTTTCGAAAATGCCATCTTCCCAAAAATGCTGAAACGAATTCTTTCCTATTTTATTACATGTATCCTCTATGGCACGGCTGACTTCCTCTTCAGTTATATAGTTATCTCTGCGGTGCACTGCCGTTGATAATATTTGCTGGCAGATTAATTTTGTAAAGTATGGATTGCCTGATGTAGCATCATGAAGCGCGATTAACGAACTTTCCGTGTAGTCTAATTCATCCATTACCGGCCGCCTAATAAGGTCACAATAATCAGTCCAATCCATCTCCCTTGTAAAATAATCCACTTGAAATACATTCCATTTATTTAACTTATCCCCTTGACAATCTAGAACATGTGCCATTTTTTCACTACCAACAACCACAAAACCCACCCTTTGCCGTGAACTGATACTCCTGAGCGTCAAGAAAAACGCATCACCAACTGCACCGCGCATATACAGATCAATCGGCAATTCATCAAATTCATCTAGTATAAAAAAGATTTTAATTTCAGGAATAACACGCAACACTTCATTCAGATACTCAACAATTGGCGATAGTGCTTCATTAAATATTGGGATCGGAACATGTGTAGCACGCTGTTCACAAAAACTAATGGTTTTACATAGCTGATCACCTAAACGACAAATAGTGGCTGTTGAGTTTGGTTCAGCATAATCACCGCCTTCAAGATAGACAACAATGTACCCCAGTCTTTTTAAGTGAGATTCTAATGCTCTTGCTATAGAAGTTTTTCCAACTCTCTTTTGCCCGCATATTATGGCTGATCCAACACTCCGTGCTTGAGCTGCACCAATTAATCTGTTCAGCATATCTTTACGTCCGACTAATTCATATTCAGATATAACTGGTTCCAATGAGTATGGGTCACTACAAGAGAGGGTCTCCCAATTAACGTCTTTACGCTGGGCATCAACTATCAAATCGAATTGTCGCACATGGCTTGTACCGTCAAAATCCTTCCAAATCACTTCAGCATATAGACATGTTTTTTCCACTTGTGTTTCGACAAGCGCTGGAATTTCAACGGAATGGAATGTTCCCGGAGAGAGACGTCCCACTTCAATATCGTCCTCTTGTAAAGAGATGCCCCCATCGCCCACTACGGTGATACGTATATCATGTGCGTAACCTGGCCCCTGATTTTCAACCAAAAACCCGATTTGTATCTTTGCATTCTTAGTATGAAGAGGGTATTTTTTATTCTTTGGTTTCAATACGACTACAGTCGGCTGAGCGGCTTCATTTGAAGAAAAATCCTGTTCAAGAAGAGTTCTGGCTCTTTTTACTATTTCGTTTCTAAGCAATTGAGAACATCGTGTCCCATGACTAGCCAGAACATCTTCTATACGATCAGCATCTTCGTTTACTTTTCGTCGCGCTTCAACTATGTTGGTACCATTTTTGGATCGATTGTATTCTTCAATGCGGTTGTAGAAATCACTCAGCAAACTCTCAATATTGTCTGGTAAAAAAGGTTGCAGAAGGATGCGTCCTGATTTTGCATTGAGCACCGACATCATACGCTGGCGATGTACTTTAACCGTATCTAAGTTCGTAAAAAGATCTATGGCCTTTTTTAAATTTACTTTCACCTCCCTTATAACACCTATCATACGATCTATTTTTTCATGATTTTGCAAATTACTCATTTCGTTTCTATTCTTATATAGATCATCGTCAAATTGGGATTCTATGAGTTGCACTACCTTTGGCCTTATCAGTCCTTCAGTCAACCACCCAGCCGCACGACACGGAAGCAAACGAAGTAAACATATAGCAGCCCACCTTTTTTGGTTAGGTGTTGTGATAAGAGAAAAAATATTGGATAAGACATCGTCTTGGTGATCTGCGGAGACATTGATTCCCAGTATTTCGGCGACAGCATGAATTAATTCTTTTTTGACACGATCATCGCCAGCTATGTCCGTAGCTTCAATTTCGGCTAAGATGTTTTCAAAACGCCGGATGGCTTCCAAAATCTTTTCCTGGGATATCTGGTTTCCATTTATCTGCGTGTCTTCCATAATTTTGCAAGCCCTTTCGAACTAGATTATTTGTTGCTGGTATGAAGGAAGCCTTTTCTCTTACTTCAACATCACTTCAATCCGCCGCCCATCTTGCTTCAAACTCTGAAGACTCCATTTCCAAAG
>ENA-UPTA01003953-UPTA01003953.1-activated-sludge-metagenome-genome-assembly--contig:-NODE-3953-length-14265-cov-4.979240_pt1 | contig 14265 bp, 15 predicted proteins | sample MGYA00238184_ERZ773361 | MGnify/ENA primary metagenome ERZ773361 (study PRJEB29100, sample SAMN05720205) | activated sludge metagenome | isolation source: anaerobic digester from wastewater...
GGAAAGGACTATCATCGGCTGTGTGGGGGATGACCGGGGGAAGGCCCAGCTTACTTACGCCGAATCCTTTTCCGGTGTAGAAAAAACCGTCCCCATTTTGAAACCGTATAAACTGGCGAGCCGCGAATCTCGCGAGGGGGAAACGATCGTCCATGTCGGCGATCTCAAGATCGGCGGCGGCAGCTTCGTCGTCATGGCGGGACCGTGCTCCATCGAAAGCGAGGCGCAGATGATGGAGAGCGCTTATATCGCGAAGAAGGGCGGGGCGGATATCCTCCGTGGTGGTGCCTACAAGCCTCGCACCTCACCCTACAGTTTCCAGGGGATGGAAGAAGAAGGCTTGAAGCTTCTGAAGAAAGCCCGTGAGAAAACAGGCCTGCCGGTTGTGACGGAGGTCATGAGTACGATGGAAGTCGATTTGGTTGAGGAATACACCGATGTACTGCAAATCGGTGCCCGGAATGTCCAAAACTTTTCACTCCTGAAACGCATCGGGCAGTGCAAAAAACCCGTTCTGCTGAAGCGGGGAATGATGACGACCATTGAGGAACTTCTCATGTCGGCGGAATACATTCTTTCTTCAGGGAATATGCAGGTGATTCTCTGTGAAAGGGGGATCCGCACCTTCGAGACAGCGACCCGGAACACCCTCGATATCTCCGCTGTTCCGGTACTCAAGTCTCTGACGCACCTGCCGGTTATCGTTGATCCGAGTCACGCCGCCGGTCACTGGCATTACGTTCGGCCGTTGAGCAGGACGGCTCTCGCAGTCGGCGCCGACGGCATTATCATCGAGGTACATCCCGATCCGGCAAAGGCCGTTTCCGACGGCGTGCAGTCCCTGAAACCGGAGAAATTCTATGCCCTGATGGAGGAACTCCGGCGCATGGAAAGCGCATTGAAAGTACAATGAGGATAACGGACATGAAAAAACTCGCCCTGAATATTGAAAGAAAAGACGCTGTAACCTGCGATATTACGATCGGGTACGACATCATGGACAGGGTCGGCCTGCTTTTATCAAAGGAATATGGCAAGGTGCGCTGTATCATGATTACGGACAATCAGGTTGCTTCCCTTTACGGCGAAGAGGTTTCCTCACGGTTTCGCAACATGGGGCTTGAAGTGACGATGATCGCCATTCCCGCCGGAGAAGCATCCAAAACCATGGATACAGCCATCTCGGTCATGAAAGAGATGCTTGCTCTGGGGGCGGATCGGACCAGTGTGATTATCGCCCTGGGAGGCGGCGTAATCGGCGACCTGGCCGGGTTCGTGGCTTCGGTTTACATGCGGGGTATTCCCTACATCCAGATTCCGACCACGCTTATGGCTCAGGTGGACAGCAGCATCGGCGGGAAGACCGCCGTCGATCTGCCGGAGGGCAAAAACCTGGTCGGCACCTTCAATCAGCCCCAGGCAATCTACATCGACCTCAAGTTTCTGGAGACGCTTTCGGACAAAGAAATGAAAAACGGCTTGGCCGAAATCATCAAGGCAGGTATTATCGAGGACATCTCCCTGTTCAACCTTCTGGAGGCCGAAGCCCAAACCGTCCGGGAACGGCATCGCCCCACTCTGGCCACCATCGTTGAGAAGGCCGTGCGGGTGAAGAAGGGCATTGTGGAGTTGGATGAACGTGAGAAGGGCCTCCGTCGGATTCTCAATTTTGGCCATACCCTTGGACACGCCGTGGAGGCGGAATCCGGTTACGGCATGAGTCATGGCGAGGCTGTCTCGATTGGCATGGTTGCAGCGGCCAGGATTGCAGAGAAAATTTACGACCTGCCCACGCCCGACCGGCAAAGGATCGAGGCCCTGATCGCCGCCATCGGACACCCGACGACTATTCCGGCATCCATGTCAACGGATGGCATTTTGGCGCGGTTGAAAATGGACAAGAAAAAGGTGGGGGATACGGTTCATTTCGTGTTAATCAAAAAAATAGGATTTCCTTTTGTCAATGGCGGGATCGCCGACAATACCCTGCGGGGTATTATTGAGGAGTTGCGACCATGACGGATCAAAATCTGGACCAAATTCGCCGGCAGATGTCAGAAACGGATGAGAAGATCATCCGGCTTTTGGAGCTGCGGGCGGAACTGGCGCGGGAAGTGGGAAAGATCAAAGAAACCAGTGGTGTGGATGTTTACGATCCGGCCCGGGAAGCGGCGATGATGTCCAACTTTGAAAAAAACGTTCAGGACGACATCCTTCCCGCCGGGTACTTGAAGGCCATTTATCGGGAAATCATATCTGCCTGCCGGGAACTACAGAAGCCCGTCACCGTATCCTGTTTAGGTCCTGCCATCGTTTACCCACTTGGCGGCGAAATCCCATTTCGGCGGGAGTACGACTTTTGCCTTCCAGTCGACGATATCCCAGGTGTTCGATGAGCTGGAGAGGGGCCGGGTTAATCTTGGCGTGGTTCCCGTGGAGAACACCTTTGAAGGGTCCGTCAATTTTACCCTGGATCGGTTGATGCATACGCCCTTAAAAGTCATCGGTGAAATCTACCAGCGTATCAGTCATTGCCTTTTATCAGCGGAAGCGGGTTTAGAGGGAATCCGCCGGATTTATTCCCATCCCCAGGCGTTTGCCCAGTGCCAGGACTGGCTGAGACGCAAACTGCCGGATGCCGAATACCTCGATATGTCCAGTACCGCCGCGGCTGCGAAAATGGCCTTGACGGAGCAAGGGACCGCCGCTATCGGCAGCATCCTTGCCGCCTCGGTTTACGGTCTCAATGTGCTGGCGGAAGAAATTCAGGATCATTCCTTCAACACGACACGTTTCATTGTCCTGGGCAATAAGACGCCGGTTCCGACGGAAAACGACAAGACCTCCATCATTTTCGGGACCCCCCATTCACCCGGCGCATTGTATCGCGCCCTGGGAGCCTTTGCCGAGCGGGAGATCAACCTCATGAAAATCGAGTCCTACCCGCTGAAGGATCGATTGTGGGAATACCTTTTTTTTGCCGATTTTGGCGGTCACGAAAAGGACCCGAGCATTGACAGCTGTCTGAATCATTTAAAGACGATGACCACTTTTGTGAAAGTCCTCGGATCGTATCCCAGAGCGGGAGGGAGCCTGTGATCTGCGTTTCCATCTGTGCCGGGACTCAGAAACAAGCGCTCCACGACATCGCGCGGTCTGCTGGTTTTTGTGACATGCTGGAGTTGCGGATGGATGAAATTGCAGACGGCCGTCTCGGTGAACTGATGGCATACATTGCAAAACTGGACCCGGGGAAGCTTGTTTTGGTGACGCATCGAAAGACGAAATCAAAAATACGGAAAGACGGAACCCGAAAGGATCAGATTGCGCAGAAAAATGCTAAGGCGATGCAGCGCTGGGAGGTTCTGAAGGATGCCGTCCGTCGCAGGGCGGCTTATGTGGATGTCGAACTGGAGGATGGCGATGACGAAATTGCGGCATTGAAAGACCTGATCCGGAAAAAAGGCTGTCGGACCAAGCTCGTCTGTTCGTATCATGACTTTCAAAAAACACCTTCGCTGAAAGGTTTGAAAAGTCTTTATCAGGCTTGCGTCAAAAAGGGCGCCGATGTGGTGAAGATCGTGCCCTATGCCCGGACAGTGGAGGATAATATCCGGGTTTTTCAGTTGTTGACCTGGGCAACGAAACTGGAAAAAGATACGGTTGCGTTCTGCATGGGAGAACAAGGACGGTTAAGTCGGATCGCAGCCCCCCTGTTCGGTGCGGCATTCACTTTTGCCGCCCTGGATGAGAAATCTGCCGCCGCCCCGGGTCAAATTGCGGTCAAAGATATGTTGAAAATCCTGGGCATACTTGCGAGAACAGAGGCCTGAAGGATGGGAATAGACAAAATAAATTGGAAAGACAGCCTGATTTTTGCCCTGTTCGGCAATCCGGTCCGTCAGAGTCTTTCACCATGCATGCATAACCGGGCGTTACGCATCCTCGGTATTGACGGTCATTATATTCCCGTTCTGGTGAATGATCTGGCCGGAGCTGTGGCGGCGATTCGCGCCCTGAATATTCGTGGTGTGAGTGTGACCATTCCCTTCAAAGAAGCCATCTTGCCGCTTTTGGACGAGATCAATGATGATGCCCGTGCCATCGGCTCGGTGAACACCATCTACCATAGCGGCTCAAAGCTTGCAGGATTCAATACGGACTGGAAAGGCGTGGAAGCGGCCCTGGCCAAAAAAATGCAGATTGCGGGTAAAACTTTTGTCCTTATCGGCGCCGGCGGCACAACCCGGGCGGCGCTTTATGCGGTTAAGAAAAATGGGGGGGAGGCGATTGTGTCGAGCCGGAACCGGGAAAAAGGGAAGGCGCTGGCCGCTTCATTTGAATGCACCTGGCTGCCTCTTGCGGACCTTTCCCAATTGAGAGGCCATTGCCTCATCAATACGACCCCCCTGGGTATGACGCCTGACGTCGAAGCGATGCCTGTTCCTGAAAATGTTATCCAACGGTTTAATTATGTCATGGACGCCGTGTACAATCCCCCGGCAACGCGCTTGTTGCAGAAAGCCACAGAAGCAGGTGCTGTGGCTATTTCCGGTGTCGAAATGTTCGTCGCCCAGGGAGGCGAACAACTCCGCATCTGGACGGGAATGGAGCCCCCGCTGCGGTCCATGAAGGCCGTTGTCCTTTCCGCCTTGAAAAAAAGAATCCGATGAGCATGTAGGGACATGGAATACTCCCAGGCTATCCACATTAATCCCGTAAGAAATCTCACGGCGCAAGTAACGGTTCCCGGTTCGAAGAGCTATTCCCAACGGGCCCTCGTGGCGGCATCTCTGGCCCACGGTCAATCCATCCTGCGGCATGTCCTCCTGTCGGAAGACACGGCAAGGTTCATTGAGGCTCTGGAAGCCCTTGGAGTGAATATCACCGCTGATGGCGGCAATGTTGTCGTCGAGGGCGTCAATGGTATCCTCTCGACTCCGCAGAAGCCCCTTTATCTTGGCAACAACGGAACGGCCATGCGGTTTTTGGCTTCAATTGCCTGCCTGAGCCGGGGATCTGTCGTGCTGACGGGTGAAGACCGGCTCTGTGAAAGGCCGATCCAGCCGCTCATGGACTATCTCGGTCAACTGGGAGTCCGTTACCGCTACGTCAGCAAGAACGGTTTTCCTCCCGTTGAAATTCAGGCCGACGGATTGAGGGGAGGGGATCTGAAAATCAAAAACACGGAAAGCAGTCAGTACATTTCATCGTTGCTTCTTGCTGCGCCCTATGCTCACGCGCCCGTTTCCATCACGCTGGAAGGGGGGATTGTCTCGCGGCCCTACATCGACATGACGGTTCAGGTCATGGCCGATTTTGGCGTGGCGGTGGAAACAGCCGGGTCTGAATGTTATAAAATACCCTGTAATTTGACCTACGAAGGGCAGGATTATGCCATTGATGGAGACGCATCAAGCGCCTCGTATTTCTTCTTGGCCGCCATGCTAAGCAAAGGGGTGGTGCGGGTCAACAACATGAATCCACAGAGCCGGCAGGGTGATTTGAAATTACTGGATTTATTTAAAGCATGGGGTGGGGAAGTGCTTTGGGGAGACAACTGGATCGAAGTACGAGGCCATGACATGATGACGGGTGACTGGATCATCGATATGGGAGATATGCCGGACATGGTGCCCACGGCGGCGGTGCTGGCGGCTTTCAGGCATGGTGTAACCGAATTCAGCCGCGTGGCCCACCTGCGAATCAAGGAAAGCAACCGCCTGGCGGCCCTCGTCGCAGAACTGGGTAAAATGGGTATCGCTGCCCGGGAAGAAGAAGACCGCTTGATCGTGACAGGCGGACAGCCTCGCGGAGCAGCCATCCACACTTATAACGACCATCGGATAGCCATGAGTTTTGCCGTGGCGGGACTCGTTGTGCCTGGTATGACCATTGAGAATCCCCGTTGTGTGGAAAAATCTTTTCCATCATTCTGGGAGGTGTTTGGACTATTGGGAGGGTTGCCGGATGACTGAACCGGTCGGTAATATTCTTCTGGTCGGCTACCGGGGAACGGGCAAATCCACCCTGGGAAAGCGGTTGGCGGATGTTCTGGAGATGAATTTTATCGATATGGATCGGATCATGATCCAGGATGCCGGCTGTTCCATTTCACGGATTGTTGAAGAGCATGGGTGGCCGCATTTCCGAGAATTGGAAAAAATACTTCTGCTCAGGTTGGCGCAGGCTAAAGGACAGGTGATCGCCACGGGAGGCGGCGTGGTATTGGACGCCGAAAACCGAACACTGTTGTCGAAAATGGGTATCGTGATCTGGCTTAAAGCCGATCCGGACACGATTCTGAAACGGCTGCATCAGGACAAGGAAGGTTCCGCACAGCGGCCGCCTCTTTCGGACAAAAATCTTTGGGAAGAAACGACGGCGGCTCTGCAGGAAAGGACACCACTTTATAAAGACGTCAGTGAGGTTGAATTGGATACATCTAACCTTAATATTGCGGAATGTGTTGACGAAATCGTGAGGATCGTCCATACAAAAAAGCGAATTGCATCCGCAAAGGGTTAGTTCGGTTTTGTGAAGCCAATGCAGGATGCTGCGTAACGGACAAGAGGAATCAAAGGAAAAGATATGGCGGGCAATACCATCGGCAAGAGCTTTTGTGTTACCACGTGGGGTGAATCGCATGGCGCGGCGATCGGCGCCGTCGTGGACGGTTGTCCCGCCGGGTTGACCCTTTCGGTAGCAGACATTCAGGGTGCCCTGGACCGCAGAAAGCCGGGCGGGCTGCCTTCGGAAACATCGAGGAGGGAAGCCGACCAGGTTGAAATTCACTCAGGTGTTTTCGAAGACCGGACAACCGGGACACCGATCGCTTTGATTATCTACAATCGAGACCATGCCAGTCACGACTATGATCGGATACGGGGGCTTTTCCGTCCCGGCCATGGCGATTTTACCTACGCTGCAAAATACGGGTTTCGCGATCATCGCGGGGGCGGACGTGCCTCTGGTCGGGAAACAGCGGCCCGTGTCGCCGCCGGCGCCGTTGCAGCAAAAATTTGCCGTCAATATGGTTTGGATGTCATGGCCTATACGATCATGCTCGGTGGAATCTGGGCTGAACACAGGGAAATATCTGAGGTAAATCATGAACAAATCAATGCAAACCTCTTGAAATGTCAGGATTATGAAGCATCGAAATGCATGGTGGAAAAACTCGAAGAGGTCCGAAAAGAGGGCGACACCCTTGGCGGCATTGTGGAAATCCTTGTTCGAGGGTGCCCCACAGGGTTGGGTGAGCCTGTGTTCGACAAGATTGATGCGGACCTGGCCAAAGCCCTGATGAGTGTCGGCAGCGTCAAGGGGGTGGAAATCGGCGACGGCTTTGACACAGCCGGGAAAAGGGGGGCGGAGAACAATGATATCCAGACCCGCAAAGGATATCTGTCTAATCACGCCGGCGGCATCCTAGCCGGCATCACCAACGGCAACGACATCGTAATCCGCGTGGCCTGCAAACCCATCCCATCCATTACGAAAGCGCAGACGTGTCTGGATGCCGGCGGCCAGGAAATTGAATATGCCATTAAGGGCCGGCACGACATCTGTGTCATTCCCCGGATTATCCCGGTTTGTGAAGCCATGGTCTGGATCACGCTGGCGGATCATCTCTTGCGAAACAGGACGGCCCGGATATGATGAAAGACGTGGTTATCGGCATCATCGGGGGAACCGGCGGCATGGGGCGCTGGTTTGCCGAGCTGATGCGTGGTGAAGGGTATCCGGTCCACTGCGCCGGACGGCGCGACGGTATGAGACCCGAAGAAATGGCAAGGGTGTGCAACGTCGTGGTGATCTCGGTCCCCATTGATGTGACCGGTGCGGTCATTGCCAAAGTGGGACCGCATATGCCCGGGGAAAGCCTTCTGATGGATCTGACGTCGCTGAAGGAAGAACCGGTCAGGGCCATGCTGAACGCGTCCGGCTGCGAGGTCATCGGGTGCCACCCCCTTTTCGGACCAACCGTTGCATGTCTGGAAGGATACAACGTCATTCTCTGTCCCGCCCGTTCGAGGACCTGGTTTCCCTGGCTGAAAGCCATATTGGAGAGGCATCGGGCCGTCGTGACCGTCACTTCTCCGGAGGAGCACGACCGGATGATGGCCATCGTCCAGGTGCTGAATCATCTGCATACGATTCATCTGGGGATGATCCTTGAGCAAGAAGGCCTGACCTGCGAGGAACTCCGCTCCTGGTCCACGCCGGTTTTTGAGCAGAAGCTGGAGATGATCCGGAAGGTTTTTCAGGACCAGCCGGACATGTATGCGGAAATCCTGGTCAAAAACCCTCACCTGGAGCGGATTTGCACACTCTATCGCGACACGTTTGATTTGCTGGAAAAAACCGTCAGGAGAAAGGAGTCGAGCGAGATTATCAATCTCATCGGCCGTACTAAGGAAAAACTCTGGCCGAAGCCGTGACGAAAAGCGGCGTCGGTATGGCCCTCTGCACTATGAAGCGGTTGGGCGATTTGCCGAAGATCTTGAATGTCACTTAGACAAAACCGTTAATCATGGAAGAACAAGCAGCGCAAATAAAAGAACTGGCAGAAATGCTGATGGCGACCCGGAAGGCCGTATTTTTCACCGGCGCCGGGGCAAGTACGGAATCGGGCATACCCGATTTCCGGAGTCCCGGAGGTATCTGGAGCAAGTTTGATCCCGCCGACTTTACGCTGAAAAGCTTTCTGAACAGTTACGAGAGCCGGAAGAAACAGTGGCAATTTCTTCTGGGTACGGAAACAATCCGGTCGGCAAAGCCGAATGCCGCCCACCTGGCCATCGCCGAACTGGAAAAAATGGGTCATGTGGCATGTGTCATCACGCAGAACATCGATGGCCTCCATCAAAAGGCCGGATCGAATCCAGACCGTGTTTATGAGCTTCACGGGAATCTGGACTGGGTCCATTGTCTGGGCTGTAAGAACCGATACCGAACGGATTGGGTTATCGAAAGAAACATAGGTGTAAAAGAGGTGCCGGATTGTGAATATTGCGGCGGCATTCTGAAACCGGACGTCGTGTTTTTCGGGGAACCGTTGCCGAAGAAAACGCTGGAATCAGCAGCGATATCCTCGAGTACCTGTGAACTGTTTATCGTCGTCGGATCTTCCCTGGTGGTCTACCCGGCGGCATATATGCCCATTTACGCCAAGGCGGCCGAGGCCAGGCTCGCGATTATCAATATGGTGGAAACGCCATGTGATGAGGAGGCGGATTTGGTTATTTCAGGGCAGGCTGGGGTGGTCATGAAGCGGGTGATGCAGGTCATCCGTTACATCATGGGAGAGTAAGGCATGGTAAACAGGGTCTATCCGGAGAGTCCCCGTGTCGGCGTCGGCGCTCTCGTCATTCATGAGAATAAGGTGCTCCTGATCAAGCGAGGCGTGGCGCCGAGTGAAGGACTGTGGGCGGTGCCGGGCGGATCGCTCGAACTGGGAGAAACATTGCAGGCCGGCGCCGAACGAGAAACGCTGGAAGAAACGGGGGTAAAAGTCTCGGTAAAAAAACCGGTCTATGCCTTCGATTATATCGAGCGGGATGACGATGGCAATATTAAATTTCATTTTGTCATCGTCGATCTCTGGGCGGATTATGTCAGCGGCGAACCGGTCGGCCGGGATGATGCGCTGGAGGCCAGGTGGGTCGGTAAAGAGGGGATAAAAACCCTGCCGCTTGGCGAAAACACATTAAAGCTGCTGAAATTTGTTCACTTTCTTGATTAGCTTTCACCGGGAGGCATGCCATGAAAGTCATATTTCATCAGGATTTCTACCATGTCTATTCATCCGATCCTTCGTCGGCACCGGGCAGAATGGAAGCCATCATCCGGGCCATCGGGAACACGCATGAAATCATAACGGCCTGTGCCGCCGAAGAAGAAGACATCGCCGCTGTACACACGGAACGTCATATCGCGCGGGTAAAACAGGAAGGGGTCTTTAATATCGCAGCCTTGGCCGCAGGGGGCGCCATTCTGGCGGCAACCCTGGGTCTTAAGGAACCGGCCTTTGCCGCGATCCGGCCGCCGGGGCATCATGCCTCGGAAGACAGCGCCTGGGGTTTCTGCTACTTCAATAACATGGCCATCGCACTGACCCGCCTGCTGCGAAAAGGGATGATCAAAAAGGCGACGGTTCTGGATTTTGATCTTCACTACGGTGACGGGACGGTTAATATTCTGGATGGCCTCGATCATGTCACCATATATAATCCCGGCTCCGGTGATCGTAATGATTATCTGAGAACAATCGAAGACTTCCTGATGGAACAGCAGACGGATATTATCGGCATCTCAGCCGGGTTTGACAACCACGCCGAGGATTGGGGGGGGCTCCTCCTCACGGAGGATTATCAAGAGATGGGTAGAATGGTGAAAGACGCCGCCGCAAGAATCGGCGCCGGCTATTTTGCTGTTCTTGAAGGCGGCTATAACCACCATGTCCTGGGAAAAAATGTTATGGCGCTCCTTGAGGGGATGCAAGAAAAATAAGACCCTGATTGAGAGTGAACGGATTTTGGACGGAACGGAAACCGAAACCCCTCACACGTGCCTTTGATCCGACGAGGCGCTTTAATGGTCTCCGTGTGCGGTAGGACAGCGTTTTCTGCCTGGTTTTCCACCGGTGCATATTCGTTCGCGGGCTTTATTTGTGAAAGTTTACGCATCGCTTCGTCCTGGTTCGCAACAGGCAGATTCAGATTCTGACCGGGGAAGATGCGGTCCGGATCGGAAAGACGGTTCAGGGAAGACATTTCTTTGACGAGTGTCGTCATCGACTGGGGCAGGGCGAGGGATGATTTCAAATGCCGGGCAATAATGGAAGGAATATTCATTACATAACACGGGCAAGAATCCGGAAAGATTTGGTGGACGCGGCGAGATCAGCCGGACCGGGTAAGCGCAGGATAACGGTCTCATCTCTTTTCAGAAAGGTACTCTTGTATGATATGAGCAATACAGGAATCCTGTGTACATATTTTCCGTTATTGTATGGTTTTCTTTTCTTCCGTACCCGATGACCAAAGTTTCTGTCGTTTCTTTTCAATTTTCTGATGCCGGTATTGGACATAAGCGTCCCGGATTGCGATATAGGGATCAATTGCCGCTCCGATAAGGGCCTCGTAATCACCTATCCGCAGGGACGTGTCGTTAATGATTTCATACGTCTTGACGCCTGTGGAGGCATACCAGGGACTGAGATAGGAGACCGGATAGAGGAAATATTCACCTACGGATCCAAAAGTGTCACGCGGACTTGAAGGTCCCCAGAACGGCCAAACGATATAGAACCCCTGCCCGACGCCCCAGAGACCGAAAGTCTGGCCAAGATCGGCATCCTGCTTCGGTAAATTGACGCCTTCCATTGAGGCAAGATCAATGAATCCGGCAATGCCCCAGATGGAGTTAATGAAGAACCGCCCCGTTTCGGTGGCGGTTCCGCTGAAATCCGCCTGCAGAAGCGAGCTGACAAAACGGATGGGGAAAGCGAGATTGGTGAAGAAATTCTTTACGCTGACCCGTACCACTTTCGGCAGCACTTTGTTGTACCCGGTGGCAACGGGTTTTAAGACCCAGAAATAAAGTTTATCGTTGAACTGGTACATCGCCCGGTTAAAGGGTTCAATCGGATCGGTGATTTGCGGACCATTGCCGTTATTTTGATTCTCATCCGCCGCATCCAATTCATCTTCTGCCTCGAGATCATCTATTGATGGATTGTCGGCGTCAATTGGGCTGGATTCGTCGCCGGTTGTGTCCGAGACGGCAGACGGTTCCGGGTTTGGCTCATTCTGAGAAACAGCTACCTCAGATGAAGAGGCGGCTTCGTTTCCCGTAACGGCAACGTCCGCAAGGGATGTTGAAGCGGACAATTCCGCAGCCGACACTGTTGCAGGCAAAAGGGGAACGGAAAAGCCGGTCGCAAGGAATACCCAAATCATCAGGATATAAAACCCGAGCGATGGACGTTGCAGGCGTAACTTCATGGTAATAGCTCCAGTTAAAAATTATGAAACAGCGGATTATTTTTGTGTTTTCACCTTTTTTCGGAGAATTTCCAGTAATTTATCCGGTGTTTGTTTAGAGAGGATATCGTTAAACTGGGTGCGATAATTCTGAACGAGGCTGACATTTTCAATCACCACGTCATAGACTTTCCAATTGCCGTTCACAAGGATCAACCGGTAATTGATCGGAACTTCCCCTGCGGGCCTGTTGATGCGTGTATAGACTTCAGCCTGGGTGGGCGTCAACATTGATTCCTTATCAAAAGATATCTTCTCATTCTGGTAGGAAAGAATACGTTCCGCATAGGTATTCTCGAGAATCTGATGAAACAGGTGAATAAATTCATTCTGTTGTACCGCATTCAGTTTTTTCCAGTTACGCGAGAGCGATCGTTTCGCCAGTTCCAGTTCATCAAACATATCGAAGTATAGTTGGCGTAATTTTTCTTTCTTGATATCCTGTTTGGCAGGGCTTTTCAATGCCGGGTCGCGCAGGACTTCCAGCACTTTATTAACATTGATTTTGACTGTCTCGAGCGGAATTCCGGCGTATGCGGGCGCGCAAAGCAAAATGACGGACAACAAAATGGATAAAACTATATTTTTTTTCATATTGGCCTCTTTATTATCAATTTTATATTTATTCTGATGGTTTAGCGTTATTCTGAACATCACCGAAGGCGTATTTGCCGATGAGGTCCGAAATTTCGACCGCCGGCTGGGTTTCGATGATGCTTCCTCCGGCGGCAAGTACCGATCCTCCTCCACCCGGATCAATGCTCAGGTAGCAATCGCCGATCAGGCCTTCGGTCTTGATCGAAGCAATGGCGTCGTCATAGACCTTGATCCCGTTATTAATTCTGAATTCCACCACCGCTTTCAAGTCTTCCTGGTCGATGCGCAGAGATTCGACACGTCCGATTTCCATGCCAAGCATCTTCACCGGATTACCGGCCCTAAGACCGGACACGGAGGTAAATTTGGCATAAAGGGGATATGTGTCGCCGCCGAAAAATGTGACATGGCCCAGTTTAACGGTCATATAACCGATTAAAATGAGCCCCAGAAAAACGAAGATGCCGACGGTTGTTTCCATGGCAAATTTTCTCATCGGAAGACTCCTTTTAGAAACAATTTACACGGCCGATTTCTCTTTGACTTGTTTCGGCCGATTCGATAACCGATTCCATATTCATAAATGGTTGGCCCTGTGCGAGGCCGACCAGTATGGAAAATTCGGCGCAGGTATTCTGAGGCCGCTTTTCTCCGTTACCATTGACGATGTTATGGATACCATATTCTGTAAAATCTGCGATGAAATTTTTCACGATATCTTTTGCTTCCTGGAGATCGGTGTAAGGCAGCACGGTCACGAACTGATTGGCGCTGTAACGCGTCGAAAAGCCACCGACAGGAGCGAACTGTTTGCTGATAAAGGAGCCCAGGCGCTGAACCGTTTCCTGGGCCACATCGTAACCCAGGCGGTTAATGACTGATTCCAGGGAGTCCAGAGTAAAAAGAGCCACCGAATAAATCTCCCCCTGCTGGCCTCGTTTCATCTGAGCGTGATACAAGACCTTAAAGCGGCGTCGGGAAGGCAGACCGGTCAGCTCCGCCTGCAACCCTTCAAGACTGTGAATGACTTCGTCGTTGAACGGATGATCGAAATCTTCCAGCTCCTCAGGTGTTCCCTCGAAAACAATTTTTTTGTTATAGAGGGCAAGGATACGGTTGGAAATAAAGTAAACGTCAGGTATTTCATGACTGACAAGAATGGCCGTAAACCCGAATTTCCTCTGGTACTGGGCGATCATGCTCAAGATCGCGTTTTTCCGGACCGGATCCTGGCCGGATGTGGGTTCGTCGAAGAGGACGATCTTGGGATCCGTGATCAGCGCCCGCGCTAAGGCCGCACGTTTCTGCATGCCGCCTGAAAGTTCGGAGGGGTATTTGTATCTGGCTTCGACCAGTTCGGTCTGTTCCAGTCGTGCCATAACGCGTTTTTTAATTTCGTCTTTCCTTAGATTTGACGTTTCAAGAAGGGGCAGGGCAACATTTTCGAAGATATTCATGGAGTCGAAAAGAGCGTTGTCCTGGAACATGTAACTGATCTCGCCTTTGGCGAAAGAGATACGACGCCCCTTGCCGTGACGCAATGGGCTGCCGCGAAAAAGGATCGTTCCTTCATCCGGTTGCAGCAGACCAATAATATGTTTGAGCAGGACGCTCTTTC
>ENA-UPTA01003954-UPTA01003954.1-activated-sludge-metagenome-genome-assembly--contig:-NODE-3954-length-14264-cov-5.027307_pt1 | contig 14264 bp, 11 predicted proteins | sample MGYA00238184_ERZ773361 | MGnify/ENA primary metagenome ERZ773361 (study PRJEB29100, sample SAMN05720205) | activated sludge metagenome | isolation source: anaerobic digester from wastewater...
TCTTCGACCAGGCCGAGAACCGCCTCCACTTCCAGCGGGCCCTGCTCAAGAAGCTGATGGCGTAGCGCAAAACGCGTCTCGTGAAACATGAAACGGACCTCGCAGGCGTTACGTCGCGAGGTCGGTTTCGACGTGCGAGGCGTCTTCGCAAGCGGATCGCATCAGGGCAAAGCCCAGAGTCAGAGGGCCAATCCGACCGATGAACATGATCGCCGCCACGATTCCTTTGCCCACGCTCGTCAACGCGCCTGTGATGCCCGTGCTCAGACCGACTGTGCCGAGGGCCGAGGCCGTTTCGAAGACCAGCTTGAGGTAGTCCTGCTTCTCCGTGAGGCTCAGCAGAAAGACCCCGACCGTCAGGACGCACGCATAGAGCGTGGCTGAGGCGACCGCCGTGGCGACGCGATGCGCGGGGATCTGGTGACGGAAGAAGGTGATGTTCGAACGGGCGCGAAGCGTGCTGGCGGCGATGCCGAGCAGGACGGAAAGCGAGGTGGTCTTGATTCCGCCGCCGGTGCCACTGGGCGACGCGCCGATAACCATGGCCACGACGATCAGCGTGAGCGAGGCCGCCGAGAGCTTTCCGATGGGGATTGAGTTGAAGCCGGAAGTGGTTGAGGCCGCCATGATCTGGAAGAACGCGCCGTAGATCCGTTCGCGGATGGGCATCGCCCGCAGGCTCGGCTCGCACACGAGGAACAGAGGCATCTCCACGACCAGGACGAGGCCTGTGATGATGAGGATCACCTTCGAGGTGAACGTAATTCTGTGCCCCCTGTATCGCGCCGCCAGATACGCATCCTGCAATACGATGAAACCAATGGCGCCCAGGTAGCATAGCGCGCCGATGGTGAGATTCACGATTCCACTGGCCCGGAAGTCCTCCAGGCTGCTGTTGTTGAGACTGAAGCCTGCGGTGGCGAAGGCCGACACGGAGTGGAACACGGCCGACCACAGGGGCTGCACGACTCTATAGGAGCGGAACTCGAGGTACAACAACGTCGCCCCGACCGCTTCGATGACCAGGCTGAAGATCACGATGTGCCGGATGAAGCGGGCGACGTGGAATCCCGCGGGCAGGGAGAATCCTGCGTTGAAGACACCGATGCGAGCATTGGACAGGGGGTGGCCACGGGCCAGAATGATGAATGACGTGGTCGTCATATAGCCGATGCCGCCGAGCTGAAACAGCACGAGCAGGATGAATTCGCCGAAGAAGCTGTATGAGTCGGGCACGCTGACCGTCGTCAACCCGGTTGTGGAGATGGCCGAGACCACGTTGAAGAGATTGTCGATCACGGGTACCGGAGTCTGTCGCGCCAAGGGCAGCGACAGAAGCACGGTCCCCAGGACCACGTAGGAGAGAAAGCCGCATGTCAGGAGTTGGGCCGGTTTGAGGGTGATCCAGCGGCCATAGACAGACTTCGAGACCCTCTGCAAACGTGCACAAAGTCGGCGCGTACACGCGCCAAGAGAGCGTACAGCCCACACGGTCGATATCTCCTTCAACTATGCACTTGCCGGCACGGCGAGGCTGACCCGACCATGGGGCCAGAGATGGCATGCGACAGACTACACCATCGATTCCCTCGAACGCCTGCGAGGTTAGCTGACGGGCTCGGAGCCGAGTTGCCCCGTCCAGCCGGGGTGGCTGGATTCGCCCCAGAAACCTGGGTCCCCCGCTCCGAACGGTCTCCTGACCGCCGGATTCGGCGATTCATCACGGCATAGCAAGCTGCAATTGCTACTCAGTTGTGGGTGGAATATACCCGTGACAACGTGGATTTGTCAACACCGTCTCATGCCTGATCCTTCGGCTTCGCCTCAGGATGGCAGGCATTTACTCCTGCACGAACAGTGCCTGATTCGTACAAGTCGAATTGCGTGTGACGTCCGTCTTCTCTTACGGGGGGTTGGGCCGGTCGTCTCCCTGCTTGAGCAGTTCCATCGCCTGATCGTACTGCCAGTCGTTGATGATCTCGGCCAGTCGGAGACGCCTGAGCAGGTGCTGCTCGTGGCTGCCAGCCTCACGTATGCGGGTACTCATCTCCGCGACGAACTCGCTGAACTCCGTCTGGCTCGGCCGGTCCGGCCACAGCGCGGCCCGGCCGCCGGGACCCTGAAACAGGACGACGTTTGCCATCATCTTGGGGATAGAACTGCATACTACAATGGTCAACAGGAGAAAGACAAGTCCAGCGAAGATCGCCCCGAACCTCTGGTCGTCCGTAGTGCTGAGGATTCCGGTCACGATGAATGCGATGCTCACGGCACCCAGGATAGATGCGACAATGATCCTCGCCAGGGGCACGGTCTTCACGCGTACAGGGTCGGGTAGAAACCCCCGCAGATCGAATCGGTACTCGTGGAGGGACAGAGCGCGTCTGCATTCCACCTTGAGCGTGGTCCCGTCAAGTGTGAGTGTTTGCCGGCCTCCCAGGAGGCGCTTCTGGACTATTGTGCAAGCCGCATCGCGCATCTCATATACCTCGCTTTGACGCTGATGCCGGCGGATTGTGCCGGCTGGACGTTCGTGACTCACTCGTGTTCTATCGGTCGCGATCCCCCAGGTACTTGAGAACTGCCGAGTGGGGAGCCAGATCGCCTTTGGCGGTGTAGGCGTCGATGCGTTTCTGCTCTTCGGCGATCAGCTCGGCCCGCGTGCCGCGGAGGGTTCCCTGCGAGTGCGTCACGACCTCGTCCCATCGCTGGGATGCGCCCGGGTGGCTGTACAGTTTGAGCGATGGATAGTTCCGCAGGGCGGCCGTCACCATGTTGATGAAGGCCCGCTCCTGGTGGAAAGGGACCGCGACAACGAACAGGCTCTCGTATCCCCGCGTCCTGGCGAATTGCACCACGGCGTTCGATTCGATGTTCGTGTGCAGGATGTCGGTCGGCTCCATCGGGACCTCTTCGATCCCATCAGCGGGGATGCCGGCTGCGATCATCGCGGTTCGATATGCGGCCGCCCCGATGTAGCCACTCTTGGGTGTGCAGTCGGAGATCAGGATCTTGCGGACTCGCTTTCGCTCGATCAGGTCCCTGGCCGCGATGAAGACCGATTCCTGGTTCGGCTCGGTCTCCGCGAACAGATACGCGGCATCCGCGACTCCGGACGGTGGCATGTCGGCAAAGATCCGCAGGAACAGCTCCACCTGTTCGAGCGACGAGCGGGTCATACCGAGCCGGAGACCTGTGGCTGACTGCCCGCCAGCGGGGCGGCGCAACGTGACTTGTGTTTGCTGTCTCTGTTCCAGAGGTTGTCCCAGAGGATTCGCGGCCCGGTCCAGGGCAATCTGACCAACGAGTAAGCGACGTCCCGGCCCGTGACCAGCCCGGTTTTTCGGGCCTTGGCCGCGATGGCGAGCAATTGCCGCGGGCTGTAGAAATCGGCCCGAATCCGGTTGCGAATGCGTTTAAGCTCTTTGGGCCCGTAGCGGTCCGAGTACACATGTCCGCCGATGCGGGTGTAGTAGTAGCCCGGCGTGGACTCCACGATCTCTTTGAGCGGGGAATACTTCTCGACCCGGAGTTTCTGGAAGCTGATGGAGTCCAGGCCGATCTCCCGGGCGAACTTCGGGATATAGAGCATCTCCTCCTCGGTCTCCCCGATGTTCCCGTAGATGAAGTATCCGTGGAGGTAGAAATTGTACCCGGTCAGGACGGCGAACGCGTCGCGGATCTGCTGCTGCGTAATGCCCTTCTGCAGTTGCTTGAGGATGCGGTCGTGCGGGGACTCGACGCCGATCAGGAACACCCGAAAGCCCGCTCGCAGGAGTTTGTCGAGGAGCGGAGGACGTCGCGCGATGTCGATCCGGGCCTGGACGATGTATTTCTTCCTGATCCCGTTTTCAATGATCAGGTCGCAGAGCTTCTCCGCACGCTTGGGGTTCGTGAACAGGTTGTCGTCGCTGAACAGCACGGTGTCGGCCGTGACGGTTTTGAGCTCCTCAATGACGGATTCGAGCGGTCGCTCTGTGTATTCGCGTTTCTGGCCCAGGGGATTCAGGCTGAACGTGCAGAACTTGCACTTGAATGGGCAGCCTCGCGTCGTGAGCACCGTGTCGAACGTGTGACGGCTCAGCCGGATCCCGTTGTGCGACCAATAGTACTCGTGTCCCCTCAGCGAGCGGTCGGGGAACGCGATGTCGGTGAGGTCCGGCAGTTCGCGGTTCTCGTTGTGGACGATGGACCCGTTGTCGCGGTAGGACAGACCGCGGATCTGGGCTTGTGGGACGCCGCCGACGACCTGTTGGATGATCTCCTCGCCCTCGCCCCGGACGATCATGTCGATGTTCGGGCAGCGGTTGAAGAGAAACTCAACCTCTTCCGTGGCCTTGCGGCCCCCGACGACCGTGGTCACCTCGGCGGGCAACCGACAGATGAAGTCGCAAATCCGCTTGAATTGCGAATCCCACTGAATCCCGATGCAGACCAGATCGACCTCGGCCCGAATGAACCGGCTCAGAACCTCGGGGTCCTGGTAGGCTCGCTCATAGCGCAGGTCCATCACGGTGATTTTGCCGACCCGCCCCTTGAGACTTGCGGCGATATACTCCAGCCCGGTGGGGGGGAATACACCCATCGTCGCGGTCCCGCTCCCGAAGCACGGATCCAGCATCAATGCGTGTCGATATTTTATCATTAGCCGAGTGTAGGGGAGAGGGACCGCGTCCACAAGTTAATAATCCGCGAATCCGCATCGTCGAAACGAATGAACGTGTGGGTGGAAGAATCGTCCGGTTGCGGCTACGGCAACGCGCTATCCTTGTGGAGCAGGCCGCCCTTGGCCGAATCGACGGTGACGGTGAAGGGGCCGCCGCCCTCGACGATGAACTGTACCCGCGTGGCGTCCATGCCGTCGATCGTATCGAGCTCCAGACGCTGGGGGCGCGATTCAGCCGCTCGCACGCGCTTGAAGAACCGGTCCGTTACGAGTCCGCTCGACAGGACCTTGAGGTCGGCGCCGCGGATCGAGACGAGGTCGGGCGGGCTGATGTGGTGGTCGATATCCTGGCCGGTTCGCGTTGGCATGGGCCCGCGGTTCTCGATGGTCACCCAGATTCTGAACAGGCGGTCGGCGAGCGGCTCGACGGCGATGTCGGCGATGCGCAGCAGGGGCATCATGCTCGCGTGATACAGCGCAAAGGCCATGTTGCGGTGCAACTCCTCTTCGAGCAAGAACGAGGGCGGGAGCCGGCCCCACTCCTTCCGCGTGCCGCCGATTTCGATTCGCCCGTACGTGGGATGCTCGTACTCGTGCCAGGCGACGACGCCGTCACCCAGCAGGACGTCCCGGATGAACTCGGCCTCCTGCTCGTCCGAGGGGTGGTGGTCCGTCTTGTAGAGGTTCCTCGATGTCCACATCTCGCAGGTATAGGCCAGGGCGCCCCGCATCCCGTAGAGCCAGGAATCCTCGTCGCCCCAGGTGGTGTACAGGTCCTGCCAGCAGATCATGGACCGGTAGTAGGGCAGGATCTTTTCGCCCCGGTCGGCGATCATCTGCAGGAGCCGGTTGTCGGAGCCCTTCATCTCGCCGCCTTCGCGGCCGGGCCCTCGCAGGATCATACCGCCGGCGTTGTGGTAGCACTGGGCCGCCGCGATGTTCGGATGGGCCAGCACGAACCGCGCTACGGCCCGCGTCTCCGGCTGCGAGAAGGGATAGTCCATCGCCCCGTACTGCACGTAGGCCGGCTGCCAATCCCAGGCCCAGTTGCGGTTGAGGTCGTAACCGCCCCGGCCGTCCTCGTTCACGCGGCCGTCCCCATCGTTGTCGATCCCCTCCCAGCCGAGCAGCGTGTACTCGCCCGGCTCATCGGGCCTGGCACGAACCATCAGGTACTGGGGGTAATCGGGATGCTCCTTGTATCGGCCCTGCGGGTCTTTGATCCGCATCATCGTGACGGTGCCGTCCCCGTCGAGATCGTCGCAGTCGTCCTCGTCGGCGACGCCGTCGCGGTCGTTGTCGATGGGCACCGAGCCGGTCCGGCCGGACATCGCGCCCGTGCTCGTGGCGAGCCAGAAGTCCCGGCCATCCGGATTGACCATCGGCACGAGATAGAACACGTAGTCGTCCACCAGAGCCGTGACGCGGTCGAGCCGCCCGTACTGATGGCACAGGTACCACGCGGCATAGGCGACCACCTCGCCGGCCTGGACCTCGTTGCCGTGGATGTTGCCGTCGACGTACATGCCGGGCTTGCGGTCCGGCTTGCCGACCCGTCGCGCCGTGACCTCGATGCACCAGAGGTTCCGGCCTTCAGTCGATTTCCCGATGGAGTACAGCTTCGTCAGGTCGGGGAAGGCCGCGTGCAACCGGGCCAGAATGTCGGACAGGCCCGCGTGATCGTAGAACCGGTTCCAGGCGACCTCCACCTTGCGTTCCGCGCCGATGCCGAGAGCCGGGTACGCGTGAACGGTCGGGGACGGACCGCCGGGCTGCTCGCCGGCCGACGCCGCCGTCGCAAGAGACAGCCAGGACAGAACCAGTCGAATCGTGTACCGGCTGCTTGAGGACGTGAATGGGGCAGTGGTCATTTCTCACCTTCTTTCAGCAGCTCGATGGTCCCTTGCATGCGGCCGGCCAGCGCCGAGGTTACTTCGAACCGGATCAGGTCGATGCCTGTTGCGCGAACGGTGTAACGGGCCTTGGCCGTGCCGCCGCTGCCGGAGATCGCGGGCAGGCGTGTGATTCGCTCGCCGGCCAGGAAGCACTGCGGATCGAGTTCCAGTGTCAGCCGCGTGGGGAGCACCTCCTGCGACATCTCCCCGTGTGCCAGGACCGTCGGCAGGAAGCCCGTGTTCGTCACGAGGATCTCGATCTCGTAGATCGAGTCGGCCAGCAGGCGGCACTCGATCTTGGCGACCTGGAGTCTTGGCAGCCGTCCCACAAGGTCCGTGAGGAACTCCCCGTGTTTTTCGGCGACCTCGTCGAGGATCGCCGGCGGGGGGTTCGTCCGTGCGAAGGGCCGCCAGCCGCCGACCTCGACCCGCCGGCCGGGGAAATCAGCATGCTCGATGACCTGCCATGCGACGAAGGCGTCGGGGGCGTGTTCGTCGAACCACTTGAGCTGCTCCCGTTCGTCCTGGCCTCGTTTGTCTTTGTCCTTGGCGGGCTTCTTCCTGGCGTCTGGCGAGTTGACATCATGCGGGTTGTTGCCCTCGTCGGCTTTCCGGGGTTTCGACGATTCGACGGCGAAGGCCGCGTCCCACGGGCGAACGGCCAACGACAACAGCCCGCGATCGAAGTACATCCAATCGCTGAATGTCCCCGGCTTGGAGACGCCCTCCAACTCCTTGCTCAGGCCGAGCTTGGTGCAGTAGACTTTGCCGAGAGCCTCGTAGTAGGCGATATCCTTCTCGCTGACGGCCTCCATCGGTTTGGAGCGCCCGGCGGGCGGCCCGCTCTTGGGCGTCTTGCGGAGGTTGTCCGCGGCCCCGTACGTCAACACGATCCCGATATTCGGACGGGCGACGACGAGGTCCGCCAGGGCCCGCGTCTCGTCCTCGCTGACCTGGTGAATACCCGCGTCGGGAGCGAAGTAGCCGTAGCCGAAGGGGAAATTGCGATTGAAGTTGACGCCGCCCGGGCCGTCTTCGTTCCACCGCTTGTCGCCGTCGTTGTCGATCCCCTCGGGCAGCAGCCGCCAGACGGGGATTTCGCCCTTGAGCGGGTCGGCCTGCAAGAGCAGCCGGGGCTCGTTCGGATCCGCGATATACTGCCCCTCCTTGTCCTCGACCCGCATCATGGTGATCAAGCCGTCGCCGTTGAGGTCTTCGTACCCGTCCTCGTCCAGCAAGCCGTCGTGGTCCTCGTCGTTCGGGGCGCCGTTGACGCACCGCTCGATCCTCGGCTCTGCGAAGAATTGCTCCGTCGCATCGGGATTCAGACAGGGGACCGCGTAGATCGTTGTGGCATTCAGCAGATCGACCGTCGCCGAACTTTCGTGGTACTTCTTCACCAATCCTTCGATCCAGGAGAGCGTCGTGACCGGTCCGACGAGGTCGTTGCCCTCGATCCCCGCGACCACCAGCAGGGCCGGCCGGGTGTTGCGATCCGCCTCGGCCCCGGCGCCGACCTCGACCACCCAGACCTTGCGTTTCTCTCGTGACATCGCCAGCTCCCGGACGTGCACGAGGTTCGGCTCGTTCTCGGCCAGCCAGGCGAGGTGCTCCGCCATTGTGGCGTGGCTGTAGTAGTCCACGGCGTTTGCCGGTACGGCCGCGATCAGGAAAACGACAAACAGAACCGGCCATCTCCACGTTCGACAGGGTGCGAGTTTCACGCGATCATCCTTAACAGAATACTCCAGCGGCCATTTCCACCGGCAGGCCACTGTACCGCGCGTCCGACCGCTTGACAACCCGCTACAAATGCGAAGCTCTTTGTCGGGTGCATGACCGCTATTGCGTCTTCCCATGGGGCGACGAAGCATGACCCGGATGCTTCACTTCGTTCAGCATGACAATGCGGGTGCGGTTGCTCGAAGAACCGGTCGGCGTTACTACGAACGAGGTCGGGATTTCCGTTGACTTCTCACCGTCGGCGGGGTATAAGCAACGGACAATTTGGTAGCACCTTGCTATGCCGTGATCAACCGCCGAATCCGCCGGTGAAAGACCGGGGGAGCGGGGGACCCAAGAGTTGGGGCTAATCCGGCCGAATGGCCGGACGGGGTAACTCGGCTCCGAGCCCGTCAGCTAACCTCGCAGGCGTTCGAGGAAGTCGATGGTGTAGTTTGTGGCAAACCATCTCTGGCCCGATGGTCGGGCTGGCCTCGCCGTGCCGGCAAGGGCACTTGCTCGGAGAATACCGACCATGAGGGCTTTGTATTCTCTCGTCTGTCACGCGCGCACGCTCTACGCGCTGGCGCAGGGGATCGTGACGCTCTCGTACGACGGTTGGGCGGTGCTGACGCCGACCCAACTGCTGGTCCTCGCATGCGGGCTGGTCCTCGCTCTACGGGTCCTGGTCCCGTCGCCGCCGCCCGGCGCGGGGAAGCGGGCCGTATTCCTGGACCAGCTTCTCAGCGGGATGGCAGCCGCTTTCGTTGTCGCGGTGGGCGTGACGGGTATCGCCGATTCCGCCTTGGTGCTCGGTCTCTTGCGGGAATGACAATCTGCGGCCTTGGCGCAGTTTGGGGGGGCTGTCAAACCGGGACTCGGTGGACTTGTCTGAGAGTCCGACCGCGCCTGTGCGCGAGAATCCTTCTGTCTGTTGACGGCGGACTGAACGGGGGGTATGCTTACGCCACAGTGCCGGTCCCGGATGTCCTGGACCCGCCGTGAATGACTCACGATTTTGTGTGACTGGGAGGACCTGCGATATGAAGGGGAACGAGAAGGTCATCAAGCAGTTGAACGCCCGGCTGGCCGACGAGCTGACGGCCATCAATCAGTACATGGTTCACGCCGAGATGTGCGAGAACTGGGGCTACGGGCGTCTTCATGAGGCGATGCAGAAGCGTGCCATCGATGAGATGAAGCATGCCGAGAAGCTCATCGGCCGCATCCTGTTCCTGGAGGGCCGGCCGATTGTCACCGACCTGAACAAGATCGCGATCGGCGAGACCGTCGAGAAGATGCACAAGAACGACTGGAAGGCCGAGGAGACGGCCATCCACGACTACAACGACGACATTCGCCTGGCCGGCGAACTGGGCGACCACGGGACGCGGGAACTGCTCGTTTCGATCCTGAAAGACGAGGAGCAGCACATCGATTGGATCGAGGTCCAGCTCGACCAGATCAAGCAGATTGGCGCGCAGAATTACCTGATCGAGCAGATGGACTGATATCGACGGAATTACGGAAGAAAGGAGTAAGTCCATGGTCCGGGAGTATGTACGGGGAATTTCCGTTGTCTTGGCGGCGGCACTGATAGCGGGGTGTGCCTCGCAGAAGGGAGCCAGCACCGGTGGAGCCGGGAAGGCCAAACACTGCGTCGTGGTCTGGTCTGAGGGCACGGCGCCGAAGGACGTCTATCCCGACGACATCAATGGCACGATCGCCGACGGATTGAAGGATCTCAAAGGCTGGGAGGTGGTCAAGGCGAATCTATCCGATCCGGACCAGGGACTGCCCGATGAGCTGCTCAACCGGGCTGACGTACTGATCTGGTGGGGCCATCAACGGCATGGGCAGGTCAAGGACGCACTCGTGGACAAGATTGTCAAGCGGGTGAAAGAGGATGGCATGGGCTTCATCTCCCTGCACTCGTCGCACTTCGCCAAGCCGAACAAGGCGCTCATGGGCACCGCCTGCTCCTGGGGGGCCTACGTCGGCGACTCGACCACGCTGAAGGTCACCGTGAAGGACCCCAAGCACCCCATCGCGAAGGGCGTCAAGGATTTCACGATTGTCCACAACGAGCGCTACAGCGACCCGTATGCGGTGCCGACGCCGGATTCGGTGGTCTTTGAGGGCGTCGCCTCCCTGAAAGACGGCGGCGTCGATCCGAGTCAGCAGGGCTTCACCTGGAAGGTCGGCAAGGGCAGGATGTTCTACTTCCAGCCCGGCCACGAGACGAACCCGGTCTTCTTCGATCCGAACGTTCGCAAGATCATGATCAACGCAGTGAAGTGGGCGGCCCCCAAGTAGCATGCGAACGGCCTGCGGCCGCGTAGGCAAGCGATAGGACTCATGGGACCCATAGGACTGATAGGACGTTCCTATGGGTCCTGTTCATTGTGACTGTATCATCGCCGCTGGGCCGCGGCGCTTCGGGGGATGTAGAACTCGCCGGCGCCCAGGCCCAGACCGCTGAACGCCGGGCTCGTGCCGTCCACGTCGTCGGCGACTTCGAGAATCGTCGTATCCGTCGGGTGATAGACTTCGACGTGCCCATCGACGAAGCCTGCCCGGAGCTTGAGTTGCACGTTGTCTCGGTTTGTCGGGCCCCGCGCTGCCCGGACCCAGAAGGGCGGCGCCTCGTGCGTTTCGGCCGTGATCTCGGACCGCGGAAGGTGTTCGCAACTGCCGAACGCCTCGGGACTGCGCCAGTGGTTGAAGCCGAAGTAGTCGCTGACCAGCAGGCGGCTGCCGCCGGTTCGGCCGTCATCGGTCTGCGGGCCGTGAAACGGCGACTCCCGTTCGGACAGGTATCCCACGTAGTTCCAGTAGAAACAGAAGCTGCCGAGGACGCTGTCGTCGGTGAAGCTGGTGTCGGGATTGTCCCACTGGTCGCCGGCCCGCCAGAGGTCTTCGAGATACCGGTAGATTCCGGGGCTGCTCGGGCACGACAGCACGGCGGCCTTGGGCAGGTAGGGACGCAGGTAACCCGCCATGGAACATCGATAGCCGTCCGCTCTCGCGGAGCAGGCCTTCATCATTCGCGGCTCCTGCCAGCGCCAGGTCCGACCCAGCATGGCGGCGGTTGCCACAGATTCGGGATACCAACCCTCGTGATCGGTGGCGTAGAGGTTCACCGCCAGGACCACCTGCCGCTGGCGACTACCTCCGATGAGAGAACGAGCCGCCCGTCTCGCCTGACTGAGCGCAGGGAACAAGACGCCCAGCAACAGGGCCAGTACGCCAACCACCACCAACAGCTCGACCAGCGTGAAGCCGCAGGCATTTAGGATTGACGATTTACGATTTACGATTTCCTTTCCGTCACGTCTCATTTCTCCCTTTACAGGGTGCGTGAGAATCGGTCATCGACGAATCCGCAATTCACTCGTCTCCCGACAGTATTCCTGCAACGAGCGACGGTCAATAGTCCTTGAATCTCCTCATCCACAAAGGCCAATCGTCCGGCTGGACGCCGCCTGCTTTGGTCCACTTCCCGGCGGTGTCGAACGCAGGGCTCCACTTCAGGGTCCACAGTTCCTTGAGCCCAATCGGGCGGACCGACCAATCGAGGAAAAGGCCATTGATGGTCCCGTTGTGCCGGTTGATACAGGCCCCTCCGCCCATACCCGACGGCTCTATTTCGGGGGGTGATGAGTCTGCGGACGACAGCCCGGTGCTCGGGTTGCCTGCATCGAAGACGACGGGCATGTTGTTGCCGCGCTGGAGCGAGAACGTGTCCGCATCTCGCATGAACAGTGCAGGCGAAGATCCGACATTGAACAGGGGACTGAAGAGATTGCGGTTCACGCCGTAGCTTCCTCGAAAGGCCGGGGCGGGCCGTGTGATCTCCCAGGCCAGGAAAGTCCCCCCTGCGTTCACCTCCAGATAGAGTTGACCGTTGAAGGACGCTGCATAGGCTCTCTCTCCAGTGGTCCGCGTGGCCATGGGGCAGCAGGCGATGCCCTCGGTCCGCACGCCATGGTAGCGCCTGTGAGCGTTCGGATCGCTCCGCTCGTCGACGTGCAGTCCCCTGAGCAGCGACAAGCCGGGAAGGGGGCCCATATCGCAGGGAATCTTCCCCTCATGGTCCTCCACGTAGAGCGCCAGCGCGGTTCCCCACTGTTTGAGGTGAGCCCGACACACTACGGCTCGGGCCTGTTTCCGCGATCGCTGTACGGCTGGCGCCAGCAACGAGACCAGCGACGTGACAATCGCGATCACCACGAGCAGCTCGATGAGCGTGAAGCTGGATCGGCGAATGGCCGCCGATCTTCTGTTCGCGATTCGTCTGTCGCCGCGTCTCATGACTTCTGTCCTTGGGGCGTTCCCTGGGATCAACCGCCGCGAGTGGCCGTAGTGGCCGGGGTCGTGCCAAATGTCTGGTTGTTGATGACCGCTCCGTCTATCAGTTGGCCTGCGATCATCAGCGGTCCGAACCCGCGTGCGAAGATCGCAATTGGGTCCCCGGTCATACCGTCTTCATTTATTTCCTTGAAAGCGATCACGTCTGGCCACGAGCCTGCCAGGATCTGATTCGGGTCCACGCTCGTGCCGGCGAGTGCTTCTGGCAATGTGCCGCGCGTCACCAGGACGGATCGATACTCCACCGGTGCTATTGTGAACGGATCATAGGGCACCTGAATCATCGAGCCGACGATAGGATACTCAGGGTATTGAGCCTGGACATTCTGGGGCGCTTGCAGTGGATTCAGTGCGGGCGTGTCCAGGGTCATGTACAAAGTGCGACTGGCGTAGTAACAATTGACCATCTTCACCCAATCGGGCGCGTTGGTGGTCGAAAAGTGATAAGCCACGTTGCGAGACTCGGCGCTGCCGACGCTCATGCCGCCGGATTTATAGAACTCGCGGATGGTCCCTTGGGCGCCTTGGAGATACCAATGATATGAGCCGCCGCCACCCCGAGCGACCTGACCAAAAGGCCAGTAATCCTGCAGATCGACCGCCCCGACGCCCGGCGGGTCGCCCACTGTGGGGGCCAGGCTCGCCTGGGTCGTGCCGCCGTAGGCGCCGAGGTCGATGGCGTGGTTGACGCCCCAGATTCCCTCGGGGTCGTCCGGCGCGCGTTCGAGTTCTTCGCCCAGCCCGTCCATCGGATCGCCGGCGTCGACCGCGAGACTGGTCACAGCATCGAAGTACCAGTGCGACCCGTGGATCGGCTCGGAACTCCACCGCCATCCCTCGGTCTTGAGGTGATAATCCCCTTCGGCCAGGACCCATTCGTACGATGCGGGACTGCCTCGCGTGGCGGGATTTGTGTTCACCTGCCCCCAGACGCCCAGCCGTACAAAGCAGGGGTCGGCGCTTATGATGCCATAGCTGCTGCTCGATAGGTCCTCGATCAGACTGTACCTCACCGTTATGGGTATCGATCCACTCCGGCTCCCAACGATCACGCTTGTTTGGAGGCTCTGGTTGCCATAGATGATGCAGTTGCGGATTGTTGGGCGATCCGTAACCATGTCGATGCCGGTGAGATTGTTCGCGATGGTGCAGTTGACGAACTCGATGCAGCCGGACACGACCGGCAGCACGCCGCAGTCGTGGAACGTCGTGTTGTCCACGATCAGGCAGTTGGAGATGCGTCCATACACCTCCTTGACCACCGTCGCACCGCAGGGGCCGTTGCCGTTGATGATGCAGTGGCTGATCCTGGCCAGAGTGCCGTTGCCGAGGATGCCGCCGTGGCCGTGGTTCTGGATCTTGAAGCCCTGGAGTATGCAGTCGCTCGTCTCGGTGCCGTCGAAGATCACCACGCCGCAAAGGACCGTCTGATCGATCACGGTGAAATCGGTGGGCGCGGAACCCATCACGCGGATGTTCTTGCCCTTGAACTTGAGCTCGTCGTATTCCCACTTGTCGAGCGAGAGGTAGCGTCCCGGCGCCACGATGATCGTATCGCCGTCCAGAGCTGCGTCGATGGCCTCTTGAACGTCGTCGAACGGGTGCTCGGC
>ENA-UPTA01003955-UPTA01003955.1-activated-sludge-metagenome-genome-assembly--contig:-NODE-3955-length-14260-cov-58.851320_pt1 | contig 14260 bp, 11 predicted proteins | sample MGYA00238184_ERZ773361 | MGnify/ENA primary metagenome ERZ773361 (study PRJEB29100, sample SAMN05720205) | activated sludge metagenome | isolation source: anaerobic digester from wastewater...
CCTTCGCCTCCAGGGCCACCCTCCTCCGGGAATTCGTTACCTGCTGGCTCTGATATATCCGGGAAATCAGTCGGTGAATAATCAGCTGCCTCGACACCAGCCGGCATTTCTTCGGCGGCTGCTGGCCGGCGGCCAAGGAGAACGACATTCTGAGCTTCAACCTCAGTCGTATATCTTTTGTTACCGTCACGTCCTTCCCAGCTTCGATTGCGCAGCTTGCCTTCGATGAGTACCTGGCGACCTTGCTCCAGGTATCTCTGGCAGAATTCGGCCAATTTACCCCAGGCCACGATACGGTGGAACTCTGTTCTCTGTGAGGTCTGTTTGGTATCTGGATAATAAATACTTTCGTTGGTCGCTACCTGAAAAGAGGCCACTGCCCGGTTGCTCTTAGGCAGATATCTCAGCTCTGGCTTTCTTACCAGATTGCCGACCAGAATTACCCGATTCAAACTGTTTAAGTCTCTCATTTTCCCACCAGTTCGTTAATTTTTTGCTGGGCCAGCCTGGCTTCTTCCTGCTGAGGATATTTGCTGACCAGAAGTTTGAAAGTGGCCAGGGCTTCGTCTTTTTTTCCCTGCTGAATAAAGCTCATACCTTTTTTTAGATAGGCAGCTGGGACTTTGTCTCCGTTTGGATAATTGAGCATCAGATCATTAAAACTTTCAATAGCTTCCGTATATTTCCCCTGACTGTAATAACATTCTCCTATCCAGTAGAGAGCGTTATCAGCCAGAGGAGTGGTCGGGTATTGCTGCAGGAAAAGCTTGAAACTCTCTATCGCCAGATCATAATTTCCCTTAAGATAATCACTGTAAGCATTGTTGTACATTTCCTGGGCTGGAATGGTCACCACCGCTGTCTGGACTGGTTGACTGGCCGCTGGTTCTGTCTTTTTGGTCACCGGCTGCTTGCTGCTCTTCGAACTTCCTTTTTGTCCTGCTTTAAGTTCTTCACTTAGAGACTGTACAGCCTGAAGTATATCCTGCAGAGTGGAAAGCTGGAACTGCAGCTCCTCCAGACTGGAATTAACTTTCTGATATTGAAGGGGAAGGTTGTTTATTTCAGTTCGAAGAGATTCATCAGCAGCCTGACTTTTTCGCAACAGGTCATTGAGAATCTTGACCTGGTCCTTGATTTCTTTGAGCTCAGCCGTATTCTGCTTGACCATTGAGGCCAGCTCAGCCACCTGCAGCTTTAAGGACTGAATATCTTGATACATCAGCTCATAGGTCTTCTTACTCTGGTCATCAGTTGTCCCCGTCCCGGCTGAGAAAAAAACCAGGCTGAATAACAACAAAGAAAAGATAACAATGACTGGATGACTGTTTTTCACCTGCTTATTTCTCAATTATCAAAAATTGAGCCCTCCTGTTTTTAGCCCAGGCGTTTTCATCATGACCAGGGTCCAGTGGCTGGCTTTTACCATAAGAAATAATCCTCATTCTGTCAGGCGAAATACCCAGGCTGACCAGGTAGTCCATGGTGCTTTTGGCTCTTTTTTCTCCCAGCGCCAGGTTGTATTCTTCTGTTCCACGTTCATCGCAATGACCTTCAATGAGGATTTTAACGGTCGGATGGTTTTTAAGCCATTGAGCATTGGCTTCCAGCACCGGCACAGCATCACTTCTTATTTCATAACGATCATAATCAAAGAAAATCATGCTCAGGGGCTTTTCCTGATTAATTTCTTCCAGTGTTTTTTTCTGGAAAATTTCTTCTTCGGTGAGGACTGGCTCTTTGAGTGCTGGCTCCTCAACTTTCTCGACTTTGGGCTGTTCCTGAGCTTGAGGTGCAGGCGGCGGAGGCGGAACTTCCTCAACTTTTTTCTTGCAGGAGGTAGAAACAGATAAAATCAGGATAATAGACAATGAAACAATCAGCAGCTTTTTCATTACTCCTCCTAAAATAAAAATATAGGATAACCAGATTTTTTAATCTTTATTCATTATTCATTTTATACAATGAAGGTTCGGAACTGTCAACTTAAATAGGTGAAAGCTAATCTAATTGGTCCAGTTTGGCAACTTGTTTTCCCCCTGAGAAGTCAGGACCCGCAAATTAGATCCATCATAATCAACCGAATAAATCTGAATTGATCCAGACAGATTAGAAGAAAACACCAGATGCCTTCCATCTGGTGACCAGGAAGGGGATTCGTTTCTTGATTTTGTTTCGGTCAGCTTGGTGATCTGATTGGTTTTCAGATTTAGCAGATACAGATCGAAAAAATTATTAACTCTGGAAACAAAGACAATCCGTTCTCCATCTGGCGACCAGCCAGGGGAGTCAAGATAATTGCCACCGAAGCTGACCTTACGGACATTGCCACCCTCGGCGCCCATAAGATAAATTTGTGGAAAACCTGTCCGGTCAGAAGTGAAGGCGATCTCCCGGCCAGTTGGCGACCAGGAGGGAGCAGTGTCGATAGCTGAGTTATAGGTGACCCGCTGGATATTTGTTCCGTCCGCTCTGGCCACATAAATTTCAGCATTGCCATCGCGGGTTGAGCAAAAAGCTAACTTTTTCCCGTCTGGAGAAAAGGCTCCTGAGAAATTAGTTCCTTTGGTCGAAACTGGAACCATTTTCCCCTCATATGGATACAGGATGATCAGATCCGGATTTCCTGCCCGGTAGGAAGTAAAGACAATGGCCCGCTGATCAGGCGACCAGGCTGGCATATAATCTCTCCATTTGTTAAAGGTCAGTCTGGTCTGGTTAGCTCCATCATAGTCCATCATATAAAGCTCATCATTTCCATCGCGGCTGGAGACAAAAACGATTTTAGTCGTAAAATACGGCCTCTCACCATAAATTTTCAGCAACTCATCAGCCAGACGGTGGGCAACCAGCCTGAAAGCTTCTGGCTCAGCCTGGTATCTTTTGCCGAGGATCATCCGTTCGCTTTTGACGTCATAAATTTTGGCTTCAAAAACGATTTTCTCCCGGGCCTGTGTTATCTCGCCAACCACCAGTATTCGCGTCTGAATTGATTCCCAATCTTTAAAAAATATTTCTTTTGGATTGAGAGGGCGAATATAGCTCAAATGCTCTTGTGGCACCAGTGAAAAAACCCGGCTATAATTGAGGTCAGCTTGCAGCACTTTATGTATGGTTTCAGCTGCCTCTTTTGCCTGGGAAACAGAAGCGTCATAAATAAAAGGAGGAACAGCCAGCGATATAGCTGGAACTCCTTCTCTGATGGTCAGTACTACTTCCTGCTGACTGCCAGCCGGGGTTAACAGGGCTATAATCAGCAGGAAAGCCACAAATAAACCTGAAAGGGTTTGTTTTTTTCTCATTGGCTTCGCTCAAAAATAAGATGTATGACCAGATAGTCATGTTCAAAATCGCGGGGCAAAGGAGGGAAAGGAGAGGCCAGCTCAACTGCTCGCCTGGCGGCTAAATCAAGGGCTGGCACATTAGAAGGCTGTTCAATCTTGAGATCAGCTATTTGCCCATTTCTTAAGATCTTAAAATAAATCACTGACTGATATTCACCGCTAAAACTAAGATTATCGGTGGCGGTAAACCAGTTGCCGGAAACTCGATCGATAATTATCTGAAGATAATAGGTATAAGGAAAAGAGCCAGTAGCCAGGGGATCACCATAGCCAAAACCGAATCCACCACCAGTCCCCTCGCCGACCCCTATTCTCAGGCCGGAACCGCCTCCACCACCAGTACTACCACTGCCTGTTCCGGCGACCTGGCCTTCTGTCCCTGCCCCTGTTTCCACTCCTGGCTGGGGAGCCTGAATAGCAGTTTTTTTGGGCGGAGTTTTCTCCCTGGTTTTTGTTTTAGCTGTTTTTTCTTCCGGATAACGAAGTGAACTCTGACTGCTGGCTTGAGTTTTCTCGGGGACAGTCAGCTCTTTCATAGTTTCTTTCCTGGCTGCCGGCTGAGCACCGGAACCAGGCTGACCGCCAGAGCCTGAACCGCCCGAGCCGAGACTGCTGCCTCCACCTCCGCCACTGCCGCCAGGTCCACCAGGCAGACTGACAAAATTCAGATTGACGTAATGAACCAGGCCTTTATTTTTGGAGCCACTCAGGTAACTCGAAAAGCCCACCAGAGAAAATATAATAAGATGCAAAAAAACTGACATGATCAAGGCTCTTTTAAACTGATTGTTGGCGAGTGGAGAAGAGTTCATCATTCTGTCCGCTTCTTAGTCGTCGTCTTTTCCACCGGTTCAGTGACCAGACCGACGACCTCGATGCCGGCTTTTTTGATAATATCCAGGACCTGAATCAGCTGACCATAACTGAGATTCCGGTCTGCTCGCAAATAGACGATTTTTTTGGTTTTATTGAAGAAATATTCCTGAAGTCTTCTTTCCAGGAGATTAACGTTGATAACCGATTCACCCAGATGTATGTAGCCATCAGCCGTAATGGTTAAGGTCAGGCCCTCTTCGGCTGGGGCCGATTCTGTTTCGGCCTGGGGTAAATTGATCCCGATGCCCGATTGCATCATGGGAGCGGTCACCATAAAAATGATCAGAAGAACCAGCATAACGTCAACCAGAGGGGTGACGTTGATTTCGGACATAGAGGTCCCGATTCTTTTTCGGCCGTTGATGGTCGAACCTGAGTTAAGATTAAGAGCCATAGGCTTTTTCTATTATATTTAAAAATTCCAGATTAAAATCATCCATGGTGCTTATAATTTCTTTGATCCGGCCCAGAAAATGATTATAGGCAATAACTGCCGGTATGGCTGCAAACAAACCTATGGCTGTGGCGATCAGAGCTTCAGCTATTCCAGGAGCAACCGTTACGAGGCTGGCTGATCTGACCACCCCGATTTTGTGGAAGGCATCCATAATGCCCCAGACTGTGCCTAATAGGCCAATAAAGGGCGTGACACTGCCACAAGTGGCCAGAAAACTCATCATTTTCTCCAGCTGATTGATTTCCTCATTCGAAGCCCGGAGAAGTGAACGGTTGATAAGTTCCAGCTTCTCGCCACTAATTGAATTTTGAGATTGGGGATTGGACCTGGTCAGGTGAACCAGCTCTTTGAAGCCCGCTTGAAAGATGCTGGTCAGAGGACTATTCTTATATCTCCTGGTGGCTTCGTTCACCTCGTTTAGAGATCTGCTTCGCCGGAAAACCTCCAGGAACTGACGTGAAGAAACCTCTTTCCGTTTCAAGCTGCGAGCCTTATAAATGATGATTGCCCAGGAAAAAACAGAAAAAAGGATTAAAACCAGAAGGATAAACTTAACAACAATTGTTGCCTGTGAAATTAAACTGAAAACGTTCATAACTTTTTCAAATTAACACAGGCTTCGGCTGGTGTCAATTCATCAGCCGAAAGCCTGATAGCCTAGCCTAGCTTGACCGACAAGCCAATAAGAGTTTAAATAATGGAACATCATTAACCGGAAATTAGAGGCAGCGTGAACAATCTGAAAAAAAATATCATCCATCCGCCCAGACTGCTGGCCATCAGTTTCCTTCTGGCCATTTTGATTGGAACAGGGCTACTTTGTCTGCCTGCCGCCACTCGTTCCGGCCATATTTCTTTCATCAACGCTCTCTTTACTTCAACTTCAGCTATTTGTGTAACCGGGCTGACCGTGGTTGATACGGCCACTTACTTCAGCCTGTTCGGCCAGATTGTTATTATCTGCCTGATTCAGCTCGGCGGCCTGGGTATCATGACCTTTTCCAGTTTCATTCTTCTGACGGCCGGCCGTTCGGTAACGCTTACCGGAAAAATGGTGGTTGAAGGTTCTTTTCGGCCAGCGGTGATTTCAGACTTCCGCTCCTTGCTCAGAGATGTCTTTGCCTTTACTTTTAGTCTGGAAGCAATCGGTGCTATCCTTCTGCTGGTCAGGTTTAAAGGTGATTTACCCCCCGGGCAGGCTGTCTTTTCTTCTGTTTTCCATGCGATTTCAGCTTTCTGTAATGCTGGTTTTTCTCTCTTTTCTGGTAACCTGATGTCATACCGTTCTGATCTGGCCATCAATCTAATCATTATGATTCTGATCATTGCCGGGGGACTCGGCTTTTTCGTTTTGCAAGAACTGAAGCGAGCTGCCAGAAATCTTTTAAAAAAGGAAAGAACCAAATTTTCCCTCCATACAAAACTGGTTGGCCTGATCACCGCCTCGATTATTATTTTTGGGGCTGTTCTGGTATTTTTAATAGAAAATGGCCGTGGTTTTTCAGGTCTGCCCCTTAAAGATCGCTGGTTGGCCTCATTTTTTCAGGTAGTTTCAGCCAGAACAGCTGGCTTCAATACTATTGATTTGAATATCTTATCTGTCGCCTCAATTCTGCTGTTGATGCTGGTCATGTTTATTGGCGCTTCTCCTGGTTCCACCGGTGGTGGTGTCAAAACGACCACTTTTGGTTTGATATTTGCCTTTTTAAAATCAAAGATTCAAGGCTATGAAATTCCCAGAATCTTTTCCAGAGGTATTAAGGATGAAGACCTGATCAAAGCTTTTACTCTGGTTCTTCTGGCCATGGCCTTAATTTTTACTGCCACTTTTTTGATTTTGCTGGTCGAACCGGAGCTAAGCTTGAAGGCCGTGTTGTTTGAAATTATCTCGGCTTTTGGCACGGTCGGTCTATCTCTGGGAATTACTCCTTCTCTCCTGCCATTGAGCAAACTGATTCTAATCATTGTCATGTACATAGGCAGGATTGGGCCACTGGTCATTCTGGCTGCCTTCAGCCGGGTCAAACCAGCCGGTCATTTTCAGTTTGTTGAAGAAAATATCATGGTGGGCTAAAATATATTAAGCTTTTGATCGATAGTCAGCGGAGAACAAAATGAAATTTGCTATCATCGGGCTGGGCAGTTTTGGTAGCTATCTGGCCCGCACCCTTTATGACAAAGGCCATGAGGTCATGGTCATTGATAAAGACAAAGATAAGATTGAAGGAGCCAAGGATTTTTCTACCCAGGCCGTCTGGATGGATTCGGCTGATAAAGAAAGCCTGAAAGCCCTGGGTGTTCCGGATATGGATGTGGTGGTGGTCAGCCTTGGCCCGGAGATGGAGCCTTCCATTTTAACTGTCCTTTACCTTCATGAACTCGGCGTTAGCCGCATCATGGCCAAGGCCCTGAGCTCTGATCATGGGAAGATTCTGGAAGCGATCGGGGCCACCGATGTCATCTATCCTGAGAGAGATATGGCCATCAGACTGGCTCAGAAACTCAGCTCGAGAAACGTCCTCGAGTATTTGCCTCTGGCCGAAAATATCAGCATCCAGGAAATTGTGCCACCGGAGAGCTTCATCGGGAAAAGACTGAAAGACCTGAATCTAACCAACAGATATCATGTTCAGGTCATTGCCATCAGGCAGCTGGTACCGGAAAAGCTAATTTTCATACCGGGGGCAGATTTTTTAATTAAAGATAGTGATGTGCTGGTCGTTATGGGCGAAGAAGACAACATCGCTGAATTATGTGCCGGTAAGAAGTAAATTTCTTAAAAGTTCTTTAGCCACCTGTTTGGCTTTTTCGCCAGTCTCCCTGACGGGCCCGACGCAGGACGGACAGCCAGCTTCACAGGGACAGTTGTCGATCGTCTGGAGGCAGGCCGCCAGCAAATCCTGCCGCATCTCAAATAAAGCAGAAGACAACCCCAGGCCACCGGGAAAATTATCATAAAGGAAAATGTTGGGTGAGAAATCTGGCGATAGAACATTTTCCAGTCGTTCATTAAAGACTGCTTTCCGGCCAGGTAAATCTCTGGGTGGGATTGATTCGCCAGTGAAATTATCGCCGATAGCCACCCCCAGGTCGTGGCGGTCGCACATGACAAAAAAGGGAGCCACCTGATGAAGAACATAGGCCAGACCGAACAGCCCGTTTATCCTCTGCTCAGAGGTGAAGGGTAACTTCTGATAAATTTCAGCCGGGACAGTCAGCCAGAAACCGGCGGTGCTCATCTCATTCTGAGGTAATTGCAGTTCACCCGAGCCAACATTTTCCATAGTGTGGAATTTAATTTTCTTAAAGCCGACTACCTGGGTAGCTACATGGACTTCTCCCCGGGTGGCCGAACCCTGGGGCAGTTCCTCCTGGTCAAAGATATCCAGAATTTTTACATTGGTATAATCTATGGCATCAGTAAAATAATCGACATCGGTTTTTTTCACATAAGCTTTTCTTTCCTCAAAGTCAAATTTTTCCACAAAATATTGCTCGCCCTCGCAGATATAAATAGCTTTCGGATGAAGGGTAGTCAGGGCTGAAGAAAAATCAACCTCGGCAATGACCCGTGGCTTGTCAGTGGTATCAACGACCACAAAATTATCAGAGCTGATACTGCGGAGAGAAACAGCATCAGCCGGATAGGCTTCTGATGTCCAGAACCATTTGTTCTGGCTGTGGAGGAGCATTTGCTCTTCTTCCAGCAGCTTGAGCAGGTCAGTCACTTCAGCCGTGCCGAATTTTTCTCCATCTTCAAATGGGAGCTCAAAAGAGGCACATTGAACATGACTCAGTAAAATGGAAGGATTGTCTGGATTGATCAGAGCCATCTCAGGTGAACTGGAGAAAAAATAATCGGGATGGGCAATGATAAATTGATCGAGTGGAGCAGAGGAAGCAACCAGGACAGCAGCTGATTTTCCTGTCTTACGGCCAGCTCGTCCCGCTCGCTGCCAGGTGCTGGCAATCGTCCCTGGATAGCCAGCCAGGACTGCTGCATCCAGGGTGCCGATATCTATGCCCAGCTCGAGGGCATTGGTAGAAACAACTCCCAGGATTTTGCCTTCGCGCAGTCCTTTTTCAATTTCTCTTCTCCTGGCCGGCAGATAGCCGCCACGATAACCACGAATAAGTCCTGCGTCCCTGAGGTTCTTTTCAATTTCTTCTTTTAGATAGGTAACCAGGACTTCAGTCAGCAGCCGGCTCTGGGCAAAGACAATTGTCTGTAAGCCCTCCTTGAGAAAAATGGAAGCCAGCCGCCTGGCTTCATTGATATAGGAACGTCTGATACCAAGCAATGGATTGATGACCGGAGGATTGTAAAAGATAAAATATTTTTCACCGCGCGGAGCGCCATTGTCAGCGATCAGCTCAACTTCTTCCTCGATCATCTTGCTGGCCATGTCCACCGGGTTGGCAATAGTGGCGGTGGACAGAATGAACTGTGGTTTCGAGCCATAAAAATTAGCCACTCGTTTCAGTCGCCTGATGACATTGGCCACATGGCTGCCAAAGACGCCGCGATAATTATGAAGTTCATCAATGATGACATATTTAAGATTCTCAAAAAGCTTGATCCACTTGGTGTGGTGGGGGAGAATGCCCGAGTGCAACATGTCGGGATTGGTAATAATGATATGACCCTGGCCACGTATAGCTCGCCTGGCATCCTGAGGCGTATCTCCATCATAGGTAAATATTTTGACACCAGCCCCGGCCAGCTCAATCGTTTCATCCAGTTCAGCTAGCTGGTCCTGAGAAAGAGCCTTGGTCGGAAAAAGATAAATTGCTCGTGATGAAGGTTCTTTAATAATTCTGTCCAGAACGGGCAGGTTATAACAGAGAGTTTTGCCGGAAGCAGTCGGAGTTACGATTACCACGTTCTTACCAGCCTGGACTTTTTCCCAGGCTTTTTTCTGATGAGAATAGAGATAATGAAAGTTCTTCTTCTTCAGACCGGCGACCAGTTCAGGTGCAACTTCAGGGGGGTAATCTTCCAGGACGGGACTTTGAGCCGGTAGATACTTGAGGGCAGTAATTGAATTAGAGGAGGCAGCCAGCCTCCTGATTTTATCAATTGCCACTAATAATTTCTGTTCTTTATCGATGTTATCCATGATATATATTCGGCTCCATTATAGACCAGGAACGAACTATTATTAATTAACACTGCTATTAATTAACACTGCCGACAGCCGCTCCTGACCTTCCTGGCCAGCTGCTCTTTCCTGGAGACAAAGGAAAAAATAAGCACCAGTCAAAAAAATCCTATCATGTCCTGTTACCCTTATCAATGGTTATCGAGAGGCCTGACCTTTGACCAATTTTAATGACGAGTCAGATAAATTAATCCAGAGGAGATGGAAAAATTCCTTTCGGTGCTAAAATATACCTATGCTTCAGGAAATAAAAGTCAGAAAGGCAGCCCAGCACAATTTAAAGAAGATTGATCTGGAGCTACCCAGAAACCGACTGATTCTTATCACCGGGCCGAGCGGTTCTGGTAAGTCATCACTGGCTTTTGATACTCTTTTTGCCGAAGGTCAGAGGCGTTATCTCGAATGTCTTTCGGCTTATGCCCGGCAATTTATCGAGCAGCTGGAAAAGCCAGAGGTTGAATCGATTGAAGGACTATCGCCTGCTATTTCAGTTGATCAAAAAACCATAGCCTTTAACCCGAGATCAACGGTAGGAACAATTACTGAAATTTATGATTTCTTACGTCTGCTCTATGCCCGGTTGGGAACCATTTACTGCCCCGACTGCGAGGTTAAGGTTACTTCCAGCTCACAAGAGCAGATCATTAAACTCATTACTGATGAGCTTTCAGGCCAAAGAGTAAAAATCCTTGCCCCGGTGGTCAGAGGCCGCAAGGGGGAGTACCATCAGCTATTGGAACGTTTCAGACGCCGTGGTTATCTTCGGGCCAGGGTTGACGGCCGGCTGATTGATCTCGAAAAAAAAATCAGCCTGAATAAAAATCAGAAGCATAATCTGGAAATTTTGATTGATGAGCTCAGTTTGAAGCCTGAAAATGAGCGTCGGCTCAGGGAAGCCTTGAGCCGCAGCCTGGAGCTGGCCGACGGGGGCGTGGCCGTGGTCAATGAGGGAGGACAGGAATTTTATTTTTCGAGCCGGCTGTCCTGTCCGAACTGCGGACGCAGCTTCCAACCGCTTGAACCCCGGGATTTTTCCTTTAACAGCCCATATGGGGCCTGCGGTCATTGTCATGGTCTGGGCTTCATGACTACCAACAACGAGTGGGGGGAAGTTGAGCTGACCGATAAGATTTGCCCTGTCTGTCAGGGACAGAGACTGAAAAGAGATAGCCTGTCGGTAAAGATAGGTCAGTTCAATATCCATGAGCTTTCCTCAGTGGCGGTTAACCGGCTGCTGGGGATTCTGGACAGGCTGGAATTTGGGCCACAGGAGAGGCTCGTTGCTGACAAAATTTTAAAGGAGATAAAAGCCAGGCTAAAGACTATGGAAGAACTGGGTCTATCTTATCTCGATCTCAGCCGGGCGGGGGCCACCCTGTCTGGAGGTGAGGCGCAGAGAATCCGATTGGCTGCTCAGGTGGGTTCAAGGCTGAGGGGTGTGATGTATGTCCTGGACGAACCGACTATTGGACTGCACCAGCGAGATAATGGGCGGCTGATAAAACTTCTCCGCCTGCTGCGCGATGCTGGCAATTCGATCATCGTAGTTGAACATGACGAACAGACCATCCGCTCAGCTGATTATCTGGTGGATCTGGGGCCAGGAGCAGGAGAAAGAGGTGGCTATGTGGTGGCCTGTGGTCCGTTAAGTGAAGTTCTCAAATCAAATGATTCCCTGACAGCTCAGTATTTAAGAAGGGAAAAATCTATCAAAATTCCAGAAAAAAGGCGGGAGCCTGGAGGGTGGCTGACGGTAGTCGGGGCAAGAGAGCACAATTTGAAAAACCTCAAGGTCAGATTTCCTCTGGGAGTGATGACAGCGGTCACCGGTGTTTCAGGTTCAGGAAAAAGCAGTCTGGTTTATGACATTCTTTATAAAGCATTGATCAAAAAATTTTATCGGGCCAGGGTTCAGCCAGGTCAACATGATTGTCTGGATGGCCTGGAAAATATTGACAAGGTTGTTCTGGTTGACCAGAAGCCAATCGGCAGGACACCGCGCTCCAATCCAGCCACCTACACCCAGATTTTCGGCCATTTGAGAGAGCTTCTGGCTATGACACCGGAGGCCAGACGCAGGGGCTACACTCCTGGCCGCTTTAGCTTTAATGTCCATGGCGGGCGTTGTGAGGAGTGCCAGGGAGCTGGAGTGAAAAAAATTGAGATGCATTTCCTGCCTGATGTTTATGTTACCTGTGACCGCTGCAGCGGACGGCGTTATAACCGCGAGACTCTAGCTGTTACCTACAAGGGGAAAAATATTTCTGACTATCTGGAAATGACTGTAGATGAGGCTTTTGAGCTCCTCAAAGCTCATCCAGCCCTGCGGCGAAAGCTTGGTCTTCTGCAAAAAGTGGGTCTGGGTTATTTGCGGCTGGGCCAACCGGCTACCCGGCTTTCGGGTGGAGAAGCCCAGAGAATTAAGTTGACCAGGGAACTCGGTCGCCGCCAGACTGGCAGAACTCTCTATCTTCTCGATGAGCCAACGACTGGCCTTCACTTTGATGATGTTTCCAAACTTCTGGCTGTACTGTCTGAGCTCGTTTCATTGGGCAATACGGTAATTGTTATCGAGCATAATCTTGAAGTCATCAAGTTTTGCGATTATATCATTGATCTCGGACCGGAAGGTGGGGAGGAAGGGGGTTACCTGGTGGCTCAAGGTACTCCAGAAGAGGTGGCGACAGTTGAAAATTCTCATACCGGCCGCTATCTTAAACAGGTCTTGTCAGCGAGCTTTCAAGCAGGTATAAAGGGATAGAGGCCAATGAGCTTTAAAGATATAGTCGGCAATGAGCAAATAAAAAAGATCTTAAAGCTGTCATTGCAAGAAAATCGCCTGCCTGGTTCGATCCTTTTCGCCGGGCCGGCCGGAGTGGGTAAAACCGCCACGGCTCTAACTGTGGCCAAAGCTCTCAACTGCCAGAATCTCAAGGATGATAGTTGCGATCGCTGCCATTCTTGCCGGCTGGTAGATCGCAGCCAGCATCCTAATGTCAGATTCATTACCAGGGAGAAAAACAGGGAACAAATTGTCAAGGATCAGGTAGATGAAATTAATTATCTGGCCCATTTGCGACCCTGGCAAGGAGGTCGTCTGGTCTTCATTATTGACCAGGCCGAACGAATGAATGAAACAGCTGCTAATTCCTTATTAAAAATCCTGGAAGAACCGGGTCCATCAGTCTATTTTATTCTTATTACTGAGGATCTTTCAGCTATTCTACCTACCATCAGGTCCCGCTGCCAGGTGCTGAAGTTTAAGAGAATAAGTCAGGAAGATCTGGAGCGGGCTCTGGAAACCAGAGGACTGCCGCCTGACCGGGCAGGGCTGATAGCCAGCACGACTGATGGTAATCTGGAGCTGGCTTTGAATCTTTCCTGGGAGGATTTCATAACCAGCCGGAACCGGGCCTGGCTGCTCTTTACCAGGCTCCTGGAGAAAGGAGAGGCTGAAGATTTTATGAATCTAGTCTCAGGCGGTGCCAGGAAGGATTCTCTGGATAATTTTAAGGAAATCCTGTCATTTTTTTCGGTTTTTTTCCGCGATCTGCTGGCTGTCAAAAAGGGTCAGGCCGCGTCCCTTTTGAACTCGGATCTTAAGTCAGAGCTGGAAGGTCTGGCCAGAAAAGTTTCCGAAGATCGAGCAGCAGAAGGGATTAAGCAGATGGAAGGTTATCTGGGGAGCTTAAAGAAGAACCCCAATTTGGGTATAATAAGCAATGAAATAGTCATTTTTTTCAGGAATATAAACTATGTCTGATGTGGTTTTATTATTGTCGGAATCTACGGGGAAAATTATTAGAGGGAGGCTGACCCAGGAACCGGTGGAGGTCGGCGACTATTGCCTGGTTGAATCCGAATATGGTGGTGATCTGGCTATGGTAATAGATACCGGTAGTGAACTGGTTCAGTGCCCGAAAACAGCTAAAGAAGCGATCAAAATAATCAGGCGGGCTACACCGGAAGATATTGATAAATTTAAGTGGCTGCGGGAAAAGGAAAAACAGGCTTTTGAATTCTGCTTGCAGAGAATTAAATATCATAACCTGCCGATGAAACTGGTAGCTGTTCGTTATTTTTTCAATGAAAAGAAGGGGATTTTCTATTACACCGCCGATGGCCGAATTGACTTCCGACAGCTGGTCAAAGATCTGGCTAAAGAACTCAAAATGAGAATTGAAATGCGCCAGATTGGGGTCAGGGATGAAGCCCGTCTGATTGGTGGACTGGGTGTCTGCGGTCGTCCTTTGTGCTGTTTTTCTTTTATAAAGAATTTCGAACCAATCACCATTCAGAAGGCGAGACGCCAGCAAATAGTCATTAATCCAATGAAGATCTCGGGCTTATGCGGGCGCTTGATGTGTTGTCTGGCTTTTGAAGAAGAATCTAAAGGGAGACTTTATATAGACGATTTTGAT
>ENA-UPTA01003957-UPTA01003957.1-activated-sludge-metagenome-genome-assembly--contig:-NODE-3957-length-14253-cov-9.847725_pt1 | contig 14253 bp, 5 predicted proteins | sample MGYA00238184_ERZ773361 | MGnify/ENA primary metagenome ERZ773361 (study PRJEB29100, sample SAMN05720205) | activated sludge metagenome | isolation source: anaerobic digester from wastewater...
AAGAAGAATTTAATGCACTTTTGAAAAAGCATTGGAATCCGGATAAATTAAAAGAAAAGCAAATGATTTGAAAATAATAAAATGATTATTTCGAGGGGCTTACGCCCCCACCGCGATGATCGTGTCGCCCTTGGGGGGCTTCAAAAACATTCTAAATCCTCTAAACCATTGTCAAATGACATCCAAAATGTCAGACAGCGACCAGTATGACAAATCGGCATAAGCCCTTATCCGGTGGAGAGATACTTAGGACTGCTTTCGGAAAGATGTCACAGTGGTTTTGGACTTCTTTGGACTGGTTTGTGACAGCTTTGTATCAAATCTGGACTGATATCGGACCGATTTCGGAACTGACTAAATCTCAACGAAATAGACCAGTTGGAAAAACTCGATGTCGGCGAAATTTAAAAGTGCACTAGAAGCGAAACTATAGATTGCACCGCTCTCATTGTCAATAGCAAACGCATTTCTATCTATTCATAACCATTTCTATGCGGGTATCTAAGTAGAGAAATGGAAATTTACAATTGACAATAAGCAATGGTTTTGTAATGTATGAAGTTTGGTAAAAAAGGTATGAGACCAGAGCTTTGCAGAAAAGCCTAATCCCTTGCCAATAATGCGCTTAAGGAGTGACTATGAATTATTTACTGGACAGGTGGTTGTCCATCAAAGAGATTTGTGTCTACCTCGGAGTGAGTGATGACACGGTTTATCGGTGGGTTAAAACACACGAAATGCCAACCCCCAAGATGGAGCGATTGTTCAAATTCAAGATCTCCGAGATTGCTGCTTGGGTCAAGGCTGGTGGGGCAAGCCGTAAACAACAGAAAGTCGATTAGAAATGACAGAGATTCTGGATAAGTTTAGAGCATCTGAACGGTCACTCTGTTCATATTGCTTTGATAGGAGAATTCACTGATGGATGTTTTCGAGCTTAGAGATAAGCTTATAGCAGATTACTGTTCATACATAAAAGGCTTTATCACCATCAAAGACGAGTTGATCAAAGAATTGGTGGCGAATGAGTTAAAGGACGGCTTGCTTTGGCCAGATCCTCTGATCCAATTAAGCCCCTTTTTCGAAACTGGTGATTCCATTGATGACCTTATCGGATCAGGGATATTGCATCCATTATGCCAGCAGATATTCAGAATCAAGAAAGATGAAACCGACTTTGGTAAACAAATGCAGTTGCATCGGCATCAGACTGAGGCTATCAAACGGGCAGCACAAGGGTCCAACTATATACTAACAACAGGAACCGGTTCCGGTAAGAGCTTGGCATACATCATCCCAATCGTAAATCACATATTACAGACCGGTAGTGGAAAAGGCATCAAGGCTATCATAGTTTATCCCATGAATGCTCTGGCAAATAGCCAGGAAAAGGAACTCGGTAAATTTGTGAATTGGGGATTTAGTTCTGATACGAAACCTGTTACTTTCAAGCGCTACACGGGTCAGGAGTCAGAACAAGATAAATATGAAATCTGTGCAAACCCTCCTGATATTTTACTAACCAACTATGTAATGTTAGAGCTTATCCTCACTAGACCCAACGAAGCGCCACTAGTAAATGCTTGTAGAAACCTCAAATTCTTAGTTCTGGACGAACTGCACACCTACCGGGGGCGGCAAGGTGCTGATGTGGCAATGCTGATCAGAAGGACAATTGATGCCACAAAGGCAGAGAATGTGATCTGCATCGGAACATCTGCCACTTTATCGAGCTCTGGTGACCGTCTGGAACAGAACCGGGAAATCTCCAGAGTAGCAACGCTACTTTTCGGAAGCAAGGTAGAGCCGGAAAATGTGATTGGTGAATATCTACAACGCCTAACTACAGAATTTGATTTTAAAAGTCCATCAGTAGTCACCAAGCTGAAGGAATCGGTAGATAATATTCTCAAAACTGATACACTGGACATTGAAGATATCAAGCAAAATACCTTATTTTCATGGATTGAAACTACCTTTGGAATTGATACTGACCCGATTTCAGGCAGATTGTTCCGATCATCGGCAAAGAGCATCTCCGGGAAGGATGGTGGAGCCGAAACCCTTAGTAGCATTACAGGAATTGAAAAAGCTATTTGCCAGAAGGCAATACAGCATGCCCTTATGCTTGGATTTAAAACGATCAATCCTGCCACTGGCTTCCCTGTGTTTGCGTTCAAGCTTCACCAGTTTATCAGCAGAGGCGATACGGTTTATGCCTCTCTCGATGAAAAAGACATCAGACATTTCACTATCCAGAAACAGCTATATGTTCCTAATAGCAATAAGGATAAGATACTTCTTCCGTTGGCTTTCTGCCGTCATTGCGGACAGGAGTTCTATACAGTAACTAAGGTCTACGATGAAGAGAAAAAGGCCTGGCGATTCCTACCCCGAGAACTCACTGAACGCATCTTTGAAGAGAACCAGGAAGCAGGATTTCTCTTCTCGGACGATGCAGATGAATGGTCGGACAACTTATCCGAAAACTTAGAGAAGATACCTGAGGAATGGAAAGACCAGGATGGAGATATTCTCTTCAATCGCAGGGAATACTTGCCCAAACCGGTACAGGTATCTGCCGATGGACAGGTGCGTAACAATGGCCGACATATGTTCTTTCTGGAAGCGCCTTTTCGTTTCTGTCCCCACTGCAAAGTCTCTTATGCTGCAACCCAGAAAAGCGATTTTGCCAAGCTATCTGCATTAGGATCAGAAGGCAGAAGCACTGCAACCACCATATTGTCCCTATCAGCTTTACGGCATATCCGCAATATGGAACTTCCTCCTGAAGCGCGTAAATTATTGAGTTTTACTGATAACCGGCAGGATGCATCATTGCAGTCTGGCCATTTCAATGACTTTATCCAGGTTGGACTGCTAAGGGGAGCGTTGTATCATGCTTTGGTAGAGAGAGCAAACGAAGGTGTAAGGCACAGTGAACTTACCCAACTTGTCTTTGAGAGCTTAGGATTGTCTCTGGATGAATATGCCTCAAATCCCGAAGCTAGTAAAGGACTTGCCAAGATAGAAACTGAACGTGCTCTGAGAAATGTCCTCGGATACCATTTGTATCGTGATTTAAAAAGAGGATGGAGGGTAAATGCTCCGAACCTTGAGCAAACAGGGCTCTTGGAGATAGAATATCTATCGCTTGATGAATTGGCTGGAGATTCTGAACAGTGGGCTGATAGTCATCCCGCTATTGCTCTGGCTGACAAGGAAACCAGGCTGACAATCCTCAAAACCCTGTTAGATTGGATGAGACGAGAGCTTGCTATTAAAGTATCCTATCTCGATCAACAGGAACAGGAAAGGATTTTGCAACAAAGCGGGCAGCGTCTTGTGCCTCCTTGGGGCTTTGACGAAAATGATCAGGCCAAGCAACTGATTCATTCTTCGGTACTATATCCGCGTCCTCGAAAACCCGGAGACTACGGCGGTGATACATATCTATCCGCCAGAAGTGGTTTTGGGCAGTACATCAGGCGAGTAAACACCTTTAACGGTCAAAAAATTACATTGGATGATACGAGAACTATTATTGAGAACATACTTCAGGGTCTACTATCCTATGGAATTATTGAAAAAGTAAGAGACAGCAAAGCAGATGAAATACCAGGATACCAGATAGTAGCTGATTCTATGATCTGGAAAGCTGGAGATGGTTTGAAGGGGGCTTATGACCCTATCCGTCAAACATCGCTTTCTCTGGTAGGCCAACCTGTAAATCAGTATTTTAAAGAATTCTATCAGGTTATAGCGACATCTACTAGAGGACTATACTCAAAGGAGCATACAGCTCAAGTTTCGTACGACGAACGTGAGAAAAGAGAAAATGACTTTCGAGAAGCCATCCTGCCAATTCTATATTGCTCCCCCACTATGGAGCTTGGAATAGATATATCACAACTGAATGTAGTTAATATGCGCAATGTTCCACCTACCCCTGCAAATTACGCTCAACGTAGCGGGCGTGCAGGTAGGAGCGGACAACCAGCTTTGGTGTTTACCTATTGTTCCACTGGAAGCCCTCATGACCAGTATTTCTTTAAGCGTCCCGGCAATATGGTCTCGGGAGCAGTGGCAACTCCACAGATTGATCTGGCCAACGAAGATATGCTGCACTCACATATCAATGCGATCTGGCTTTCCGAAGCCAAATTGAAATTGGGTAACACTCTCACTGAAGTCATTGATATCTCAGGCCAACCCCCAACTCTTGAGCTCTTGCCTGATATTCAGAATGCTCTACAGGATTTTTCTATCAGACAACGAGCTTTAACCAGAGCTACCAGAATAATCAACTCTATTGAAGCTAGTATCAGATCGTCTGTTTGGTATACTCCGGATTGGCTTAGTGACACATTAAGCCAGCTTCCTATGCAGTTCCAACAGGCCTGTGAACGCTGGCGGGGCTTGTATAAAGCTGCTCTCCATCAGCAAGAGGTCCAGAATAAGATTATACTTGATGCCTCAAGAAAACAATCTGATAAAGACCAGGCTAAACACCTCAGAAGAGAAGCTGAATCACAATTGGAACTTCTTACGACTTCAAGTGGAGCAATTCAATCAGATTTCTATAGTTATCGTTATTTTGCCAGTGAAGGATTCTTACCCGGTTATAATTTCCCCCGCTTACCTCTTTCTGCCTTCATCCCAGGCAGAAGATTAAAAAGCGGTAAGGATGAGTATCTATCAAGGCCTCGATTCCTCGCCATTACTGAATTCGGACCAAGGTCATTTGTCTACCATGAAGGTTCCCGCTATATCATCCACCAGGTTATTATGCCTGCCCAGGATGAACAGAACAATGTTGCGACCAGCGAAGTTAAATTATGCCCACAATGTGGTTATCTACATATTCTGGAAGAAGGAGCGGATAAGCAGAAATATGATAAATGTGAACGCTGCAATAGCGATCTGGATAAAACGATATCAAATCTATTCAGGCTTCAAAATGTTGTGGCTAAACGCAGGGATCAAATCAACTGCGATGAAGAAGAACGCTTAAAACTCGGTTTTGATATCCGCACGACTATACGATTTGCCATTCGCTCAGGTCGACTCTCCTGTATTAGTGCAAACATAATGCAAGGGGATGAATGTATAGGTGTTTTGACCTATGGTGATTCTGCTATGATCTGGCGTATTAATATGGGATATCGTAATCGTACCAGTGGAGAACCTGAAGGTTTCTGGCTGGATACAGAACGCGGATATTGGGCAAAGAGACAGGACGAAGATACCGATGATGACTCACCCTTAGGCAGATCAAAAATCTTAGTTCGCCCCTTCGTCAGCGATACCAAGAATTGCCTGTTGTTTGAACCTCATTTTAGTATAAACAACACGATTATGGCATCTCTGCAAGCGGCATTGAAAAATGCAATTCAACGAGTGTTTGAACTGGAGGATAACGAACTATCAGCGGAAGCATTACCATCAAAAGATGAGAGAAAGTCGATTCTCTTCTACGAGGCAACTGAGGGTGGAGCTGGGGTCTTAAAACGAGTGATTGATAATCCTGGTTTTAGCTTTGTAATCAGGGAAGCCATTGAGCTCTGCCATTATGATCCGGTCACATTTTCAGACCTGCAGAAAGCTCCTCAAGCCAAAGAACCCTGCGAAGCTGCCTGCTACGATTGTCTCATGAGCTATTCCAATCAAACCGACCATGAGTTGCTTGATCGCAAAGCGATTATCGATATTCTTATCAGTCTTCTCAGTTCAAACTTGTCCCGCTCATCCAGTGAGTTCTCACGAGCAGAGCATTATGAGAGGCTTAAGAATCTGGCTGGTTCGGATCTTGAACTAAAGTGGCTGGATTTTATCTATAAAAATGGACATATCCTGCCTACGCACGCTCAGGAACTCATCGCATCATGTCATACCAGACCAGATTATCTCTACAGCGATAAATATGTCGCCGTCTATATTGACGGCCCCATCCATAATTCACCAGAGCAAGCGAATAAAGACAAGAAAATACAAGAAGATTTGGAAGATAATGGCTGGCATGTTATCAGATTCCGATATGATAAAGATTGGTCAGAAATTATCGCTGCTAATGAGAACATCTTTGGGGAAAGATAAAGCTATGAATTCGCTACATTCATTCAATATAAACTCACTGCCCCGACAATTTCAATTACAGCCAGCGCTCTTATCTATGCAGTTTAATGATATGTATAGAATATGCCACTTTTGTATACATATCCTTTGGGATATATATAGAAAATGCCACTTTCGTATACACATCACAAATGACATTTACAGAGAATCCAGTTTCACTATGCAAATAGGAGTATTTATATGAGCAGCATACCAAGATTTCTACCCCCTGAAATAGATTTAGAAACTAAGCCAATTCTTAAGAAAGCAGCATCGGCTCATCGTTATCTGGCAGAACTGAAGGGAATCTCTGCAAGCATCCCGAATCAAGCGATACTGATAAACACCCTCTCGCTCCAGGAAGCAAAAGATAGTTCTGCAATTGAGAATATCATCACAACTGATGATGACCTCTACCGGGAAGAGCTTTTCCCCGAATACGCTGTTAATGCATCTGCTAAAGTAGTTAAGAACTATGTGACAGCTCTGAAGGCTGGATATAACCTGGTTCTGAAGAATCGCCTGCTGACCTCCAATTTCATTATTGATATTCAATCAAAGCTGGAAAATCATCGCTCAGGTTTTCGGGTATTGGCAGGGACTGAACTGAAAAATGAGCAGACAGGAGAAACTGTTTATATCCCACCACAGAATCCCCGGGACATACTCGATCTTATGGGCAATCTTGAGCTTTTCATTAATGATGACCAGATGTATGATGCTGATGTTTTGGTGAAAATGGCTATCATCCACTTCCAATTTGAGAGCATCCACCCTTTCTATGATGGAAATGGGCGTACCGGACGCATAATAAATGTCTTGTTTTTAGTACTCAAGCACTTGCTCGATATACCTGTTCTCTACCTGAGCCGTTATATTGTTAGTCACAAAAGTGATTATTATCGGTTGCTCCAAAAAGTGCGGGATGAAGAAGCATGGGAGGAATGGATACTATTTATGCTGGAAGCAGTGGAATCTACATCCCGCCAGACTATCTCAATCATTGAATCTATTAAGGATTCGCTGCTTGAATACAAACATCGGATACGAGCTAATCATAAGTTCTATAGCCAGGACCTGATTAACAACCTGTTTTATCACCCCTATACTAAGATTGACTTTCTGATGCGAGATTTGAATATTGGCAGAATTACAGCCACAAAGTATCTTGATGCTTTGGCAGCAGACGGACTACTTCAAAAAGAGAGAATTGGACGATCAAATTTCTACATAAATACAGCTCTTTATAACATCTTAACCAGGGCAGAGTAGGAACTAATATGAATACGAATGGTGTTGTAATTGCCGACTCACAAATATCTAAATACTCTATTGGCTCTCTTGTTACCGCCCGTGGCAGAGAATGGGTAGTATTACCGGACTCTACAGATGAACTAGTTATCTTAAAACCTCTTGGCGGAAGCGATGATGAGATAACCGGTATCCTCACTGCCTTGGAATCTGTAAAACCTGCTTCGTTCAATTTGCCAGATCCATCCCGATTGGGCGATTTTCAGTCCTGCAGGTTACTCCGTGATGCACTCAGGCTTGGTTTCCGCAATAGTGCCGGACCTTTCAGATGCTTTGGCAGGTTGGCAGTTGATCCCCGGCCCTACCAGTTAGTGCCTCTAATGATGGCTCTCAAGCTTGATCCTGTGCGTTTATTGATTGCCGATGATGTGGGTATAGGTAAAACAATTGAGGCCTGTTTGATCGCCAGAGAACTCTTAGACAGGGGTGAGATCACCCGGCTTTGTGTTCTCTGTCCTCCTCACTTGGCTGAGCAGTGGCAAACGGAGCTAAGCACAAAGTTCCATATTGATGCTGAATTGGTGCTGGGTAGCACAGTGCGCACATTGGAGCGCAATTGCCGCGCCAATGAATCTATCTTTGAGGTCTATCCCCATACAGTGGTATCAATAGATTATATCAAAAGCGATCGTCACAAAGCCGAGTTTTTGCGCACAGCCCCGGAACTGATTATTGTGGACGAAGCACACACTGCCAGCTTTGATGATTCCGGAAGCAGCAGCCGACATCAACGTTATGATCTCGTAAAGAAACTCAGCCAAAATCCCGATCGCCACATCCTCCTGGTAACCGCAACACCTCACTCTGGCAACGAAAACGCTTTCCGTTCGCTCTTGACCATCTTGAACAAAGATATCGCTGAGTTCCCCACAGACCTGACTGGGACACAAAACGAGCAGTATCGCCGCAAAATAGCTCAGTTTTTTATCCAGCGCCGTAGGGTGGACATAGAGAATTACCTGAAGGAAAAGACTGTGTTTCCCACCCATGAATCGAAGGAACTGCATTACAACCTCTCAGAGCCATATCGTGACCTATTTAGCAAAGCTCTGGATTATGCCCGAGAAATTGTCTCTGATAAAACAAATAGCCAGCATCGGCAACGGGTGCGTTGGTGGTCAGCATTGGCTCTCCTACGAGCTCTTGCTTCCAGCCCTGCAGCGGCAGCCGCTACTATGCGAAATCGCAGTGCCACCTTGGAAACAGAATCTGTTCCGGAAGCTGATGAACTCGGCAGACGCCTGATTATGGACATTGATGATTACGACACTACCAATGCCAGTGATATTTTGCCGGGAAGTGATTCATCCCCCGAAGCTGATGAGAATACCCTCAGTCGCAGAAAACTGCTGGAGATGGCAAGAGTTGCAGATTCGCTATACGGAGACCAGGATGCCAAAATGCTTGGGCTCATCCAACCCCTCAAAGATCTGATAACAGATGGCTTCAGTCCTATCATCTTTTGCCGCTTCATCCAAACAGCAGAGTACCTGGCAGAGCAACTAAGGGAACGCCTGCCTAAGTCAATCCAGATTATGTCTATCACCGGGCTCCTGCCTCCCGAGGAGCGGGAAGATCGGGTGAAAGAGATTGCAGAATTCCCATCTCGCATACTTGTCTGCACAGATTGTCTTTCCGAAGGTATTAACCTACAGGATCATTTTGATGCCGTCATTCACTATGACCTCAGTTGGAATCCTACTCGCCATGAACAGCGAGAAGGCCGGGTAGATCGTTTTGGGCAGCCCCACTCTACTGTCCGCTTGTTTACCTATTACGGAATGGACAACCAGATTGATGGCATCGTCCTGGATGTTTTGCTTCGTAAGCACAAGCAGATAAAGTCATCGCTCGGAATCTCCGTCCCTGTTCCTGCCGATACCGAAGCTGTAGTGGAAGCCATATTTGAAGGTCTTTTGCTTCGTGAACAGACCGGAAGAGGAGATCAGCTAATGATCGCCGGTTTTGATGAATTCTTTGCAGACGATAAAAAGAAGCTGCACAATGCTTGGGATAAAGCCAAGGAAAAGGAAAAACGAAGCCAAACAATGTTTTCTCAGATGGGCCTTGCTGCCCGAGTTGATGAGATCAAGGCGGAGCTGGATTCCATCAGGGATTCTATAGGTTCCCAGCTAAACATCAAGGACTTCGTTAAACAGACATTTTCCCGCTACAATGCTGAGATCAAAGAACAAAAGAACTCGTATCAGATTGATCTTAGTCCTGTTCCTGCTTTGGTGAAAGAAACCTGTGGCTACCTACCTGATAAAATAACCGTCAGTTTCGATCTCCCGGTACAGGAGAAGGAGATTTATCTATCCCGCACCCATCCTATAGTTGAGGGTCTGGCTGATCTGGTTATGAGCACAGCTCTGGACAGTGAAAACACTCACTCCGTCGCCAGCCGCTGTGGAGTGATCCGTACAGCTTCTGTTCAGCGGAGAACGACCCTGTTGCTTATCCGTTATCGCTTCCACCTAACTCAGGTCTTTCAAGAGAAAACCCATCGGAGTTTAGTGGAAGATTCTCAGGTAGTGGCTTTTACCTGTACGCCAGAAAATCCGGAATGGCTGTCTGATGATGAAGCTAAAGCACTACTAAATGCAATGCCATCTGATAATGTCCTGCCTCAACAAGCCCAAGCTCAGATAGAGCGTGTTATAGACAACTTCCAAGCTCTATCACCAGTTCTGAATAGCTTTGCCCAAAAAAGATCCACTGAGCTTCTGGCTTCCCACCTTAGAGTACGCGATGCTGTGTTGTTAAAGCGTTCTCAGAAACCGGATATCAAACCTGAACTGCCTCCCGATGTGTTAGGCATCTATGTTTACTTGCCGGGGAGTGAGTAGCAAGTGGTAAGTAGTAAGTGGTGGACTCGCCGGCTTGAAACAAACTCGGAAGTGAATTACTTCAGAGTAGCTTCAGAGTTGTTCTTGCAGAGGTCATTGATAACCAATACAGCTTCACTTAAGGCTCATTGGATTTTGAAAACTAAACTCGTAGTCTGATATTTAGGAGATGGAATGAGTACACAGTCCTACCAAGATTTAGATGTATGGCAAAGAGCTATGACTCTTGCTGAAAAAGATTATGCCATCACTGCATTGATTCTTAAAAGCGAGATGTTTGGGCTTACAAACCAAATCAGGAGAGCGTCTTCGTCTGTACCTGCTAATATTGCAGAGGATTGGGCAAGGCACAATAATAATGAATTTGCATATTTTCTCAGGATAGCTCATGGGAGTTTGCGTGAGCTTGAATCTCATTTAATCTTGTCGTCCCGTATTAAGTTTTGTGATCCCATATCTGTAAACCCCATCCTGGAGGATATCACTATTATAAGCAAACAGCTATTATCTCTTATGAGACATCTCAAAGGGGACCAATATGCCTAACCCCACTTACCACTCACTCCTTACCACTTACTGGAAGTCCAATGTCTAAACGAAGCAGCATCTTCAACACTGTTCGCACTGAAGGAGCCATCCTCCCCGCTGAATTACTGCAAAGGATTGTTAGTGGTGATGCAACTCTGGAAGGTTTAAAACCCACAGATTATCATCTTAGCCCCGGTGAACGCTTGGGTGAAGCCGCAACCCGTTCCTGGAACCGTCTTATTGGTGTTTGGCAGACCTATCGTGACATCGTGGATGATCTTTCTGAGGAAGCCATCGGCACCACCGAGACCCGTGAACGCTGGCTCCTACCTCTCTTTCAGGAGCTTGGATATGGAAGGTTACAAACTCAGAGGTCTATTGAGATTGAGGGTAAATCTTATCCGATCAGTCACAAGGCAACCGAGCCGGTAGCCATCCATCTGGTCAGCTTCAAGTGGGATTTGGATAAACGTAATCCCATAGCTAAAGGAGAAACCAAGCTTTCACCGCATTCGCTGATGCAGGAATACCTGAACAGTAGCAACGACCACCTTTGGGGTATTCTATCCAATGGCTACAAATTGCGTATCTTAAGGGATAATGTATCTCTTACCAGGGCAGCTTATGTGGAGTTTGACCTGCAAGCGATGATGGATGGTCTTGCCTATAGCGATTTCTTCTTGCTGTATCTGCTTTGCCATCAATCCCGATTGGAAGTGAAGACAGATGAAACGGGAAGATTGTTGCCTCCGGAAACCTGCTGGCTGGAAAAATGGTATAATACCTCCATCAAGGACGGGGTTCGTGCTCTGGATGAGTTGCGTAACAATGTTCAATCTGCCATAGAGTCCCTTGGTGCAGGATTTCTTACCCATCCCGCCAATACCGCTCTGCGCGATAAACTACGCTCCGGGACCCTCCCTCTGCAGGACTATTACCATCAGGTCTTGCTGCAGGTCTATCGCCTGCTCTTTATCTTTGTGGCTGAAGATAGGGACTTGCTTATTCCGAGTGATGTCCCCGACAAGGTTAAACAGACCTATCTCAAATATTACTCCACTTACCGGATCAGAGAGCTTGCCAGTAAGAAGCGAGGTACCCGACATTCAGATTTGTGGCAACAGCTTGTTGTGCTTTTTAACTGCCTTTATGACGGCAACACAGCGCTCGGACTGCCTGCCTTGGGTTCTTTCCTTTTTAGTAATCAATCTACGCAGGATTTGGTTGATAGCGCTATTGCTAATTGTGATCTGCTTCTTGCCATCCGTTATCTATGTAATACTAAAAGAAACAATATCTTCCAGTCCATAAATTATCGTAATCTTGGCTCGGAAGAACTTGGCTCCGTATATGAATCTCTCCTGGAAATGCATCCTGAAATCAATCTGAATGCAGGATATTTTAAACTGAGCATTGTCCCCGGCTCGGAACGCAAAACTACGGGCAGTTATTACACACCTTCTTCTCTGGTAAACTGTTTGCTGGATTCTGCCCTGGAACCGGTTATTGCTAATGCAGTAAGTGGTAGAGTAGTAAGTAGTAAGTGGACAAACGACAGCAAGGGAGCCGACCTTTACTCACCACTTACCACTAACCACTCACCTGAACAAGCATTGTTAAACCTAAAAATCTGTGACCCTGCCTGCGGTAGCGGACATTTTCTCATCTCTGCAGCCCATCGCATTGCCAAGCGCTTAGCTGCCATCCGAGCCGGTGAAGATGAACCTGCTCCTTCCGTAATCCAGCATGCCCTTAGAGATGTAATTGGAAAATGTATCTATGGTGTAGACCTCAATCCTATGGCTGTGGAACTCTGCAAGATCTCTCTCTGGATGGAAGCCCTGGAGCCTGGAAAACCTCTCACTTTCCTTGATCACCATATCAAGTGTGGAAATTCCCTCTTGGGCTGTACTCCTGCCTTGCTTAAAAAAGGTATCCCTGATGCTGCTTTTACTCCTCTTGTCGGAGATGACAAAGCATATTGCAGTAAATACAAAAAGCTCAATAGAGAACAGAGAGACAAGGATGTTCTTGATATCTTCAGTGGAGACGAAAAGCCCTGGGAGCATCTTGGCAATCATTCTCCCTATGTAATCAATCTAAACAAAATGGATGATAGCGATATTGATGCTCTCCACAAAAAAGAAGCTGCTTACGCTAAAGTTATGCATTCCTCCGGTTACCTATCCAGCAAGTTCATCTTTGATTCCTGGTGCGCTGCCTTCGTTTGGAAAAAAGCTCCCAGTGATCAGTTACCTTATCCTATCACTCAGCAACTGCTGGATAAAATAGAGACCAATCCCTATAGTATCAATCCCGTTATCAGAACAGAAATTATGCGCCTTGCTGAAGAATACCAGTTCTTCCATTGGCACATAGCTTTCCCGGATGTCTTTATGGCAAAGCTGCCCAGTGAGATATCTGATAAAGAGATTACCGGCTGGACTGGTGGTTTTGACTGTGTGCTGGGCAATCCTCCATGGGAACGCGTAAAGCTGCAGGAAAAGGAGTTCTTTGTTGCCCGGGATGAGAGCATTGCCAAAGCTCTTAATGCTTCATTCCGTAAAAAGATGATAGAAGATTTACCCAAGACCAATCCTGCATTATATGAACAGTTTTTATCCGAAAAAAGGAAATCTGAAGGTTCATCCGAAATTATAAGGGAAGGCGGTTTTTTCCCTCTATGTGGCAGAGGTGACCTTAATACCTATACGGTCTTTGCAGAACTTAATCGCATTCTGCTCTCTGACAGAGGCTGTTGTGGCTGCATTGTCCCCAGCGGCATAGCTACGGATGACACCACTAAGTTATTTTTCCAAGATATCATCGATAATAGTTCATTAATCAGTCTCTATGATTTTGCTAATACTAATGGTATATTCCCCGCTGTAGATAGTAATATGAAATTTACTTTGCTGACTCTTAGATGCCATAGAAGCGACATCAGAATTAAATGTGAGTTTGTTTTTTCTGCACTTACAGTCGAGGATATTCAATACCCTAATAAGAAGTTCACTCTTTTACCGGATGATATCTACCAAATCAATCCAAACACTAAAAACTGCCCCGTGTTTCGGTCAAGTATCGATGCAGAGATTAATAAATACATTTATCGCCGTGTGCCAGTCCTCATTAATGAAAACGACTTAGTAAATGGCAATCCCTGGGGTATCAAATTTAGTACTATGTTTCATATGTCTAGTGATTCCCACCTCTTCAAAACACAGCAACAACTTGAAGAAACAGGCTATTGTCTTGAGGGTAATAGATTTGTGAGTGATGATGGTTTGTATCTACCATTGTATGAAGCCAAGATGATTCATTTGTTTGACCATAGATTTGCGCATGCGTTTGAATCAGATACAGGTATGCAAATCCGGGGCGCATCAGAACATCTAAGCTACGAAGATCATCTAGATCCGATTATGCTAGCTATGCCCCGTAGATGGGT
>ENA-UPTA01003958-UPTA01003958.1-activated-sludge-metagenome-genome-assembly--contig:-NODE-3958-length-14251-cov-6.809312_pt1 | contig 14251 bp, 17 predicted proteins | sample MGYA00238184_ERZ773361 | MGnify/ENA primary metagenome ERZ773361 (study PRJEB29100, sample SAMN05720205) | activated sludge metagenome | isolation source: anaerobic digester from wastewater...
TTATCCCTGCTGAAGTATTCAAGCATGTCGGATTCGTCGACACCCTCCTTGTTGCCGATGCTGATCATTTTGTTTACCGACACAACATCATTCCGGAATGAGTCCATGATAAGGGCTCCGATGCCGCCGCTCTGTATCACATAGGAAACATTTCCGGGTTTGTTGAAGGCTTCGTCATACATGCCAGGGATAAATCCGAAGAAACAGCAGAATTTCGTATGGGTGTCCATGACGCCGAGGCAGTTGGGTCCGATATACCGGATGCCGTACTGTGCGGTCAGACTGTCAACTTCCATCTGGAGCTGCTTCCCGGTTTCCCCTTCCTCCGAAAATCCCGCGCTTTCGATGATGACATGTGTGATTCCTTTTTCTCCGCAGTCCCGTACTATACCCGGAACGACTTTTGAAGGGGTTATTATTACCGCAAGGTCCACAACTTCCGGGATGTCAAGGATTGATGTGAAGCCGGGACACCCGTTCACTTCTTCACCTTTACGGTTTATGGCGTAGATGTTGCCGGCAAACTCAAGGTGCTTCAGTATTGTGCAGATCGAAGCGCCGAGATTGAAAGGTGTGTTCGAGGCGCCGATGATTGCGACAGATTCAGGGTTGAAAAATTTATCCATGGTGGTATCCTTTTTTATATGGGAGCATATTCTCTCATATAAAGTCAATTATTGCAATCAAAAAATCCATTTGCGGTGAGTCCCGCTGCAATGACATCACGCGTGGGGGAACGGCAATTCATGACACTGAGTGTGCGGGATATCGCTGCGGATTCATGGGTCCCTTACTGTATCGGAATGAGAGATTTTTTTGAAAAGTAGAGTGACAATGTGCATATTATAATATGCTTTAATATTTGATTTCTTGCGGGGTGACAATGCCTGTTTATGAGTTTCGATGCAAAAAATGCGGCGCGGTGTTTGAAGAGTTAAGAAAAGTTGATGATTTTACTCTCCCTGTCTGTGAAAAGTGCGGATCTCCGGAAACAGAAAAAAGGATTTCTCTCTTTTCCGGTTCTTCACATGGGAAGGAATCAGGAGGCTGTGCAGTAAGTCCCGGAGGTGGATGAGGCATCAAGCGGTAGACCCGTGGGGTCTAATCTTCGAGTCTGAAGCGGACAGGGAAACGAACGCGGCTGCGGATTGCCTCGCGGTCCCTGCTGAGAGCAGGGTGGAAGCGGATACCGCGCGCCCATCGCAGCACCACGAGATCAAATTCCCTTCCCAGGGACTGCAGTATCTTCCCGTATAACACCGCACCGTTCCGGTCGATTCCGATCTCTACAACGACAACCCCCTCTATCCCGGCTTTCCTCATGGACGCGGGGTACTGGGGAAGGGCATTGTAAATAGGCCGCGGCGGAACTGCGGTATCGAACATATCGCCGAAATCGCCGCTGTCGTCACCGAACCGGAGGGGCTCCTCTTTCTTTTCCTCTTTTTTTTCTTCAATAACCTCTTCAGTGATCTGGTCGGATATATCGATATCCGGCTGTGTGACGCTCTGAGGGAGGCGGAGTTCCACCATCTGAAAATCGGTAATCTGGCTGTGGTCAACAGTAATGATTTCCTCGCTCCATTGGACAATGAAAAGAAGCGTCGTGAGCAGGGTCAGGGAAACCAGAGACCACAGCAGTGAAGGTCTCAGGCTGACGTACCGGATGATGCGGTTGTGAAGCAGTATATCGGCAATCATTGTCGTTTCTTGTTGCTTATTAATATAATGCTGTATATGCCGGAGTCCCTGAGCGTTTCCATGGTCCGGTGAACATATTCGAACGGTATCGATTTATCAGCATTGATCAGGGCTTTTGTTTCCGGATTGGAGCTTACCCGATACTGCGCGAAGGAACGGAGATTGTCCAGAGAGCCTTTTTTCCCGTCAAAGAACAGCTCTCCCTGTCTGTCAATCCAGAGGCTGATATGTGTTTTCGTCTCCGAGGTGGCGATGCGTGATTCGGGAAGGTTGACGGGAATTTCCTTTTCCATTTCAAGAATGCTGGAGGTGATAAAAAAAATGAGCAGCAGAAACGCGATGTCCGCCATCGAAGGAAGGGGTATCATTGACATCGGTTTTTGCTTTCGTTGTATCGCCATGGTAATGAAGTTCCTATATCATCCTGAGGGTCAGTTTTTTTATTCCGGAGAATTGGATCCTGTCGATAATTCCCACTGCTTTTTCGTAGGGGACCTTTGAAGAAACTTTCAGGAGCACCAGCATTTTCGGGTTATTCTTTTTATCCCGGATGAGCATGTCCTCTATGGCGACAGGATCAACTGCCTGGTCCCGGTAGGTTATATTTTCCCTTTCATCTATCTGGATGGTAACGACATTCTGCGCTGCCACCACCATGGGCTGCTTCTTGTTGTCCGGCATTGTCAGGTGGAGCCCCTCTTTCATGGTGAATACCGAGGTCACCATGAAAAATATTATCAGGATAAAGGATATATCCGACATGGAGGAAAGGTTCATCTCGGAAAGCATACGGATGGAGCGGCGGATTTTAGGCATTGCTGTCTACCATCTTTTCCAGGATGTCAGCTGATATGCGCTCGACGTCCGCCACGAAAACGTCAATCCGGTGTACGAAGTAATTATAGAATATCAGCATGGGGATCGCGACAATGAGGCCCGCTGCGGTGGTGATAAGGGCCTCTTCGATTCCTCCCGCCACAAGGCGCGCGTTGACCTGGTCTGCTGCAGCGATGTTGCTGAAGGCAGTGATCATTCCGGAAACGGTCCCGAGAAACCCCAGGAGCGGGGAAATGTTGCCGATGGCCGAAATGATGTTCAGTCCTTTTTCAAGTACCGCCACTTCAATGGAGGCGGCGATAGCAATAGCTTTTTCCACATGGTCGTATCCGAGGTTCTGGACCCGGTGTCCCTTTAAAATTATTTTTGACAGGACAAGGTTGTGTTCCCGGCAGAGTTTTTCCACGTCATCGAGATTCCTGTTTGTGATGGTATCTTCAAGGGTGGCAATAAATTCCCGGGGATTGAGATTTGCCCGTTTGAAGTAGATAAACCGTTCAATGACAAAGCCGCATCCTATGCCTGCAATAATAAAAATCGGCCACATAAAGGGACCGCCCTTTGTAAAGAGGTCAAAGAGCATGATGGTCTCGGATGAATCTTCCCGGGGAGCACTTTGCGTCGGTTGCTCTGCGGGTTGGGTTGTCCCGGCTTCCTGCTGTTCCTGCGCGGTGGGCGCAGCGTTCTGTACCTGCGTTCCGTTTCCGGGTGTGCGCTGCTGCTGTGCGATGGCACAGAGTGAAAGCGCGAAGAATAAAAGTAAACAAAAGGAAACCTTCTTCATTTTATCTGCTCCAGTTTTTCGGGATCATTATATTTTATGCTGAGATAGAGAAGCAGCAGCGCGCTTATATCAAGTACCACTGCAATGATGGGGATCAGCAGGTAAATCATTCCTGTAAGGCTTACGAGAAAAAATACAATGGAAAAGAATTCTTTTTTCGTGATATATTTGAGCTTCTGCACAAGAAACACCACGGGGTCACTCTCCGGAAGCTTTTGAATGAATTCCTTGTCATAGGTGACAAGGGAACCGGATGAGGTGTATTTCCGCAGAAAGGACACCATCACAAGGAGCATTACCCCGAGCCCGAGGAAAAGGAGTCCTATCACCACAAGGGGCATGACGCCGGTGTTGTGGATAAAATACAGGTGCGATGCAGCGGACAGAAACATGAGCAGTGTGCCGTTGTCGCTAATTGTGTCGAGCCATCCCCCGATTTTTGAAACCTTAAGGGTGTATTTCGCAACCTCTCCATCAACGCCGTCAAAGACAGAGGCCAGCTGGAAGAACAGTCCCCCCAGCACCGTATACCAGTAGCTGTCAAAAAGGATAAACACGGCGCTCATAATCCCTATTATCATGTTGAATACAGTAAGGTAATTGGGGTGGATACGGGTCCTTGTCAGGGCGGTGCTTATGGGGAGCGATATGCGTTTGTTCATGGTGCGGGCTATAAATCCTGATGTGTTCACAATGATTGTCTCGCGGAGGAGCTTTTTCGCTTTTTTAATGTCGTCCAGGGTTTCTATTGCGAATACGTCATTACGGGCCGCTGCGTGATAGCTGTATTTTGTTCCGGTGAAATATGTGTTGAAATCAGTAAAATAATGCATCTGAACAAAGAGGTTTGACTGAATTTCGAGATACGCTTCGGGAGTTTTTTCCGGAAGGGTTTCATACACTGCTGCTTCAAGTTTTTTTATTATCGCCGGTTTGATTTTTCTCCGGTAGAATGCGAGTTCGCTGTCGGAAAGATCCAGATAAATTTCCTTTACGCCGTTTCTGGAAAGGGTCACAATTATTCGTTCAAGTGGATACAGCCCGCATATTTTTTTGTTACACATCGGGTTTGCGGGGGGAGATATTATTACTGCCAGATTCGGGGCCATAGGATATTCCATGTGAGAAGATATTTTTCCGGAAAAAGTCAAAAACAGGTTGCCTAAATTCAGAAATTTTGAATGATACTTAGCGGACGAGATATGTGTTTTCCCGTCTTTTTATACGGGGAATGGCACACTTATTGTCTGCTGATCCAAAACTAACGCAGGGATGTTTTTTTTCAAGATAATTTTATGGTGATTCCCGTAGGGATCAGGTGGAAAGTCCCTGGCGGTATTATATTACGTGTCGATAATAATACAAATAATCATGGATTCCTACAATGGATAAAACAGCGGAGATTGATATTACCGTATCTCCCCGTTCATCAAAGCGGGACATTACCATTGATGGCAGCGGAAATATCAAGGCCCATCTTAATTCCCCTCCCGTTGACGGAAAGGCGAACGCTGAATGCATATCCCTCTTCGCAAAGGAGCTGGGAATAGCTAAATCGAGAATATCAATAGAAAAGGGGCTGAAGGGGAAAAGGAAAAAGCTGAAAATTGAAGGTGTTACCCTGACAGAGGTCATCGAAGTGATACGGGGGAAGCAGTGAAACCTTATTTGAGTATGCCGGTGCTGATCGCGGCGCTTCTCGTTTTTCCGGTCTGTTCGGGAAAATGGACCCAGAAAGACCGCTATGAAGGAATCCGCGGCACCACACTCCGTGTCTATGTTCGTGTGGCGGAATTTGGCGATAATGAGATGTATACCGAAGAGGATATGAAGGAGGCCCTGCTCCGAAACGCGAAGAAGCGCTGCACTGTCCTTCTTTCATACCATGTCCGGGAATTCCATCATAACAGGGGAGCTGATGGATCTGCCGGAGAATTACACGCAAAAATTGCCGGTACATCAAACCTGAGATTTTTCCGCTGCAGAAATGAATATTGTGAGGCCTTTGTTGATTTTGATGTGAAAGAGATAATGCCGGCAGCCAGGGATGAGAAAATTGAACAGGGAAGGAGCGCTGAATGAAGTTAATATCTGAACTGCAGGTTCGAATTAAACGGGGGTTCCTGCCGCACTTTACCAACGAGCTCTATAAATGGAAATGCGAGGTGCGGAGCCTCGAAATACTTGCAAGCGGCGAAGAGCTGGACAGTTTCTTTATTGAAGTTGTCTATGACGACATGGAAAATTTCCGCAGTTTCATTGATAAGATCGGTAAGCATATCGATAACTTCAGGGTCGAATCAGTGAAGAATATATTAGAGGATGAAATTTACGGCGGGCTCCTCATGGTCACCGGCAAGGTCCAGATTGATAATATGATGGATTACGAGATGCGACTTGACGGCGCTGCGGAGTTTATCATCAGTAAAATTGAGCATGATGAGGCCGGCGTCGGATATACCGGCATATCAAAAAATATTGCCCTGGTGTGCGGGATCATGAGCAGGGATGAAATCAACACGAAATACCTGCTTACAACATATACCACAGCCGAGAAGGAGGCAATCGTCATTCAGCGGTTTTCAGGATACAACGCCTTTCCTCTTGTGATGCGCTTCGATCAGATTGAAGACTTTATCAAGACCCTCCAGCGTGTGTCGCATACCTATTCGCTGTTCCGCATTCTCGATATCGAGGAAGACTATGATATCTCCCACTATGAGCAGATATACAACGCAATTGACCTTCCGGTGATATCCCGCGGTTTTGATGAAATGCCCCTGTATCTGGCATCGCTGCTGGACAGGTTGATGGTGAAGGGGAAGCTGAAGTATGAGGACATAAGCGTGGGGATGATAGGGATTGACGCCGCGGCACAGAGAATCACCCGGATACTGCGTCTCCTCGGATGTTCCAGAGTTCTCGGATATGACAACAACGAGACCCTTATGCTGAGCTTTGAGAACGAGGGGGGCCTTTCAACGACGCAGGAAAATATTTTTAATAATGCTGATATTATCATACTCTTTAAAAATCATTTCACTGATGATGACCTGAACAAGCTGATCCCCGGGCAGATGATTATCTCCCTTATCGATGAAGAGATGTTTGATTTCGATATTGTGAACTCAAAGGGTCTCAAGGAGTTTATTCACGGAAAAAAAATTGATATCTCCTCAATTGTTCCGGGGCTGGTGAAAGGGCTGGTGACATCAGGGCTCCATCACCTTGATGACAGATGTATTATAAAGCTGGCAAAGGATATTTCTTCGTATTCAGGAGACATGATGATGCCTCCGGTATTCAGCGATATTCACGAAAGAATACCTGTCTACATAAAGGATTATGCGGATTCAGTTGAGTGATGAAACTCTTTGGATGCGGCGCGGCGGGAATTATTGTTCGTATGAAATCTCTTTTATCTGCACGGTGGAGAGCGGCTGCTGTCCAAGCTGAAAAATAAGCACACCGCGTATTGAGTCCCCGAAGGTGACCGGCACCGAGAGGAAGCGTAAATTTCCGATTGATGCCTGGGCCGGATTGACACAGGTCTTTCCCTTTATGCTCTCGTTGTAGCACTGCCGGAGAGGGGATGTGATGAAGAAAAACCTGATATTTTTGGCGAAAATTGAATTATCAGACATGGAGTAAATGACAGTCCCCCCCCTGTTCACCAGAATCAGGTCGTCATAGCTTTCCCGGGAAGTGGATTTTATCATATCAGAAATATTTTCCCGCTCAAGAAGGTAATACTTGTTTCCTCCGGCATTCATTCTCTGGAGGTGTGTGAGGGTCTCGATAAGGTTGTGCTCATTTATTATACGGATGGTGTTCTGAATATCAAAACTGTACTGCGAAAGCAGGGGGTTGCTGCGGTTTTTGTCAGGAACCGGGTTTTTTACGGACATCGTTGTCTGGGTTGTGCAGCTGAGAATTATCGCGGCAGCACAACAGGCAAGGGTTCTTCTCATCGTTCCATCCGCAGCGGTGAAATATTTCATATTACCTGAAGGATATTTTAACTGTATATACTAAACTTTCAAGAAAAATATACCTTCACACATTGTTATAATCGTCATTTTAATGATATTACTTTAATTGCCTTTTGCGGCATTCCGGTTTTTCCTACACATATATCAGTGCTACAGGAGGTCCTGTTTCGACAAGGAGCTTTCCCGGGCAGTCATAGAGGTCCCCGTCCATGGTGTATCTGAACGGTGCAGGGCTTGCTATCTCAAGGCGGGTCGCAAGGCCGTCATAATTTTTTTCACCTTTCAGGGGTTTCCCCTTCTTCATGCGGAATATCTGCTTCACGCCTTCGAGCGGTCGGAGGCCGGAAACGATCAGGTGGAAGGTGCCGTTTTTTTCGATGGCCCGGGAAAGGGGAGAAAATCCCATACCGACATGCTCAACGGTGCCTGAAAGCATGCCGAGAATTTCTGTAAAGGGCAGGGTAATCCCGTCAACCGTCACCGATGCGTTGAGACGCCTGAACAGGGAGGATGTTCCGTCATCACGGATGCCTTCCCGAAGGGCCCTGAAGATAACTTCCGAGTTCTTCAAAAATCCCTTGTTGTCGGTGTCGTATGCGGCATCAAGAAAATTTGATGTCAGCCCCGCGCCGAACAGAAAGCAGTATCGGTCACCGATTTTCATGGTGTCCCGGTAATGCAGTTCGGGCTCGGCGCCGGTGCGGATTTTTTTTATAAAACGCCGGAGGATTTCAGGGCCTTTCCGTTTGAGGCTGATCGTCCTGGCAACATTATCCATGGTGCCCCCCCTGAGGATGAGTATCGGTGGGGGCGGTCCGGGGCTGTAGATTCTGATCATTTTTGTGAGGACCTGGTGAATTGTGCCGTCGCCCCCGGTAATGCCAATACAGGAAACCCTGTTGTCCTTGAAATCACGGATACAGTTTTCCGTATCCTCAAAAGATTTCGTTACACGGACGTCGGCGTAACTGCCTCCGGTGTCCCGAAGAAGCCCGGCAAGGTCCTTTTTGCTCTTTTTGACGCTTTTTGCATTGGGGTTGATGATAATACCGATACTGTCCATTGATTTTCCCGTTTTCCTGTGATGTTTAATCCGCTTCTCCGGGAAGTACCGCAATGCGTATCAACCCGAATGATGAAAGGATTTTTAATTGAAATAAATAACACTGCACGATAGGTTTGTGTCAATGACCTTTTCATTGTTACATGCTGCAATTATGCGAATACGGTAATGCTATCGGCATAGTGAAGTAAAATTTATAGGAAGGGACCAGTTGTAATGAAACGTTTTTTTCAGGCATCACTCGTTATCCTGTTACTGTCGATCTGCGTACAGGGTAACGGAGCGCTCCGGTTCAGCGATTTCCATGGACGTTGGGACCTTGTGTACCGGGGCAATTACGGATATGAGTTCAGGTTTTATAAGAGCTACCGGGCCCTTTGTATTGTGTATCTTCAGACAAACCTTCTTGTGTTTAAAGGGGTATATACCCTGGATGAGAAAAACCGGCTCCGGATCAACATCAGTGAAATGAAAAACCAGAACGGGACCCGCCCCGGCAATCTTGCAGCAGGATTTACGAGAATCGCTTCATCCTACTTTATATTTAAAGCGGCAAGGCTCAAAGAAAGCGGCAGACACTATCTTGAACTGAGGCCGGTATCCATTATAATCAACGGCAACAATTCTGACGGGTATTATGAGCCGGTGATGAAACTCCGGAAACAATAGAAGCGGAGAGGACCCGTGGTTACTGAATCGGTAGAATTTAAAAACAGCAGAGGGCAGCGTCTGGCGGGACGCATTCAACGAAGCGCAACGGTGTCCCGGCGCGGCGTCATCTTCAGTCACGGTTTATTCTCATCGAAGGACGGTTATAAAATCACCTCCCTGGCAAAAGGTATCGTTGATGCCGGGTACACGCTTCTCACCTATGACTTTTCCTTTGTGGGTGAGTCGGGGGGTGATATCTCCCGTCTCTCCGTGCTGCAGGAAGTGAACGACCTGGCATGCGCGGTGCGGTTTTTCCTGGATTACGGAATGGACTCAGTCCATCTCATGGGTTCCAGCATGGGAGGCGCAGTAACGCTGCTCCACGCAGCGGAACACCCTGCATCCATTTCATCCCTTGTGCTCATTGCGACCCCTGTTGATCTGGAGTCCCTCATTATCGACAATACCGATATCCGCGATGTCGATGCGCTCCCCGATGACGGCATGACCGACCTCCAGGGGTTTCTCATCGCCAACCGGTTTTTCAAGGAGATCAGGAAGATCGATATCCGCAGCGCCGTGAAAAAAATTGAAATCCCTGCGCTCATTATACACGGAGGACTGGACACCGTGGTCGATATATCCAATGTACGATACTGCAATGAATATCTCCGCGGGGCACGGGAGCTTGTGGTCATCGATGACGGCGACCACCATCTCACCAGAAAGGAGGACATGGACTGCATCAGGGACAACGCGCTGCGGTGGTTCCGGAGATGGGACAGGGATTAGTGATTGACTTCCTGCGGTTGTGAGAGTACTCTTTTATCTGTTAATGACAAACCATTATGTTATACTTATTGTTGAAAAGGAATTAGCAATGCCGCGATCACTGAATTTAAGTCCCGACTTTCAGGATATGATTGAATGCTTTATAGAGGAGAAGGTGCGCTTCATCGTTGTCGGCGCCTATGCTATGGCGGTTCATGGATATGTAAGGGCCACGGGGGATATTGACTTTTTCGTTCAGCCAACTGATGACAATGCAGAAAAAGTATATAATGCACTTGTACGGTTTGGAGCTCCCCTTGCCGGAATAGTTCAGCAGGATTTTGCTACAGAAGGTACTGTCTTTCAGATGGGGCTTTCGCCGTTTAGAATTGATATTATTACTAAAATTGAAGGTGTTTCTTTTGATGAAGCATGGCGTGATGCGGTGTGTCCCGAGGGGGATGTTGCGAAAGTGCCTTTCCTTTCACTCGATCAACTTATAAAAAATAAAAAGTCCACAGGCAGGGATAAGGATACCGTGGATGCCCGAAAACTGGAACGTCTGCTGAAGGAAAATAATGGATCAGGATAAAACGACATTTGAAGCAAGGAAACGTTTCCGGCAAAAAAAGTGGACGGGGCAACTTGTTTACGGGTTCGATACGGATATGCCTTTTACTGAAGGGACAATTGTTGAGAACCTTGAAAGCCTTGAACAATTGCGGCGGATGATGTATCCTGAACTGATTAAAGGTCGAATTGATAAGAGAATAATAAAAAAATTCATAAGATGAAATATATATAATAACACTGCTCACCACACAGAAAATCCCCCGGCTGACCGGGGGATTTTCTGTGTGAGTTGTATGAAAAAAATATTTGTTATCTGCCGACCTCGTTGATAAGGCGTCCAAGAGTCTGATCGTGGGTGGTGACGGTTTTCTGGTTTGCTTCATAGCTTCGCTGTACTTCTATCATATTCACCATTTCCCGCACGACATTGATGTTCGACTTCTCAAGGAATCCCTGCAGCACCTTGTACTGTCCCGGAGGGAGGGGAGGACCTGACTCCTGAGTTTCCCGGTACATGGAATCCCCTTCTTTTTTAAGATGCCGAAGATGCTCAAAGTCCACAACACGAAGGCGGTCGACAACCTGGGGCTGTTCCCATGCGTTGTCAGTGAGTCCCACGGTATCACGGGGCTCGCGGGAAAGGGCATTGTTCACTATTACTTCCCCCCGCTCATTGATAATGAAATTGTTGTCCTGGACACGGATTATGCCGTTTTCACCCAGTACGGGGTTTCCGTTGTGGGTGACGAGTACGCCGTCCTGATTTCTTGTAAATGATCCGTTGCGGGTATAGCGCTCACCCCGTTCTGTCGCAACAACAAAGAATCCCTGACCGTCAAGGGCGAAGTCGAATTTGCTTTCCGTCCTCTGCAAAGACCCCTGATGAAACTGGGTAAACACTTCATTTACCTCGACGCCGGTGCCGAGTTTCCCGACAAAGGGCATGGTATCATACGACCCAGCCGGCGTGATGCCCAGGCCGTTGTCATTGGCGCGGCGGATAATCATGTCAGGAAATGCCTTAAAAATTGTTTCGTCCCGCTTGTAGCCGGTTTTGTCAGCATTGGCGAGGTTGTTGGATATGACGTCCATTCGCGCTTCCTGGGCCATCATCCCTGCGACGCCGGTGTAAATTCCTCTGAGCATTAGAGCTTTCCTCCTGTTACCCTTTTAATATCGGCACCTGCGGCGGATAACTTTTCAGTTAATTTTTCATATCCCCTGTCGGAATGATAAATTCTGCGGATTTCAGTTTCACCCTTTGCGGCGAGGGCCGCCACCACAAGGGATGCCCCTGCCCTGAGGTCGGACATCATGACCGTGGCGGAGGTGAGTTTTCCGCCTCCCTTTATAATGGCGATGTTACCTTCTATAGTAATATCAGCACCCATACGGCGCAGTTCGGCGGCATGGGTGTACCTGTTTTCAAAAATTGTTTCAATGATGACGCTGATGCCGGGGACGGTGCACATAAGCGACATCATGGGGGCCTGGAGGTCAGTGGGAAATCCCGGGAAAGGCAGTGTACGCACGGACGCCCCGGTAAGTGTTTTTGTCGGAGCAATGGAAACAGTGCTTTTTGTTTCAGTGACAGCAAATCCCATATCTGAAAGGGTGGTGATAAGGGCTCGTATGTGGTCGGGAACTACTTTTGTGATGGTTACATCACCCCGGGTCACGGCACCGGCGAGCAGATATGTTCCTGCCTCAATACGGTCCGGCATGATGGAATACGTGACGGGGGAGAGCTTTTTCACGCCCTGGATGCGGATGCTTTCGGTCCCGAGCCCCTCTATCTTCCCCCCCATTTTTATGAGAAAATTCCCCAGGTCAACGATGTCCGGTTCCATGGCGCAGTTTTCAAGTATGGTTTCACCATCAGCTAAAACCGCTCCCATGAGGAGGTTCGCCGTGGCGCCGACGGATACCTTTTTCATGAAAATCCGCGTGCCCTTCAGCTTTTTCGTGCGGGCTTTGATGTAGCCGTGATCAATTTCAATGGAAGCCCCCATCGCGGAGAAGCCGTCAAGGTGGATGTCAACGGGTCGTTCGCCGATGGCGCATCCCCCCGGAAGGGACACGTCCGCTTCGCCGCAACGGGCCAGGAGGGGCCCCATGACGTAAATCGAGGCGCGCATGGTTTTTACCAGATCATAGGGAGCTTCGGCGTTTTTCAGCGAGTTTACATGTATCTTCAGGGTGTTGGTGTCGGTGTTGAAGTCGGTTATGGCGCCGAGGCATTCGATTACCTTGATGATGGTTTTAATATCCACAAGTGCGGGGACATTTTTCAGTACGGTGTCTCCTTCCGCGAGGAGGCTCGCGACGATGATGGGGAGAGCGGCGTTTTTTGCCCCGGAAACCGGTATCTCTCCGGTCAGTTTTTTCCCGCCTTTGATTTTATAAATATCCACGATATTCTCCTTTAATTTTCATTCAACCTGATGTAAAGCAGTGTTTCCGGATTCAGCGTTACGGAAACGGGGAGGGACATTCATCCTCTCAGCTTCTGCAGTCCCCATGTCACCGCAACAGCGGTAAAGTACACGAGAGTCCCCGCGGTTACAATGGTCGCTCCCGCAGGGGTGTCAATGAAATATGACAGATATAATCCTGCAATCATTATACTGATTGTGAAGAGTATTCCCGTAAGGAGCACTTTCCGGTAGTCCTTCGCAAACAGCATCCCGAAACTCGCCGGCAGCACCACAAGGGCGGACACGAGAATTATCCCCACAATCTTGATGCTGATAACGATGATTGACGCAAGAAACATCAGGAGCACGGTATCAAGAAGGCCCGTGTTCACTCCGCTCACCGCCGCTACCTCTTCGTCAAATGTCATGAACAGTATCCTGTGGAGAAAAAGGTAGATGAAGGGAACAAAGAGCACAAGGGCTCCGACGGCAAGAAACACGTCGGTGAGGGACACGCCGAGTATGTTTCCGAACAGGTATCCCATGAGGTCGAAGGAATAGCTTTTTTTCAGGGAGATGAAGATGGCTCCCAGGGCCATGGAAAAGGCAAAGAATATTCCGATGCCGGTGTCGTAGGATATCGCACTGTGGCGGACAAGTTTTCCGATGAGGAGGGCGGAGATGGTGCAGAAGACAAGAGACGAGACGAAGGGGTCAATGCTGAAGAAAATCCCCAGCGCCACACCGCCGAAGGCGGTGTGGGCGATCCCCGCACCCAGGAAGGACATTTTTCTCATGACCACAAAAAAAGAAAGCAGTCCGAAAAGGACGCTCAGTATGCAGCTCATGATGAAGGCGTTCCGGAAAAATTCCATTGCGAAGAGCTCTGTCATTTTCTATCCCTGCATGTTTCACAGTTTTTGTCGTGGCTGATGAAGTACGTGTTTTTCCCGAAGACCTTTGCCAGGGCCTCGTTGGAGGCGCAGTCCTCCGGGCGTCCGTGAAAGTGGAGCCGCTGTTTGACACAGGCGAGCCTGTCCACGATTCGCGATACCGTGCCGATATCATGGGACACCATGACGATGGTGAGCCCCTCTTTGTCGCGGATCGCCTTCAGGAGGTCGTAAAACCTGTCCTGGGCGACGGCGTCAAGTCCCGTCGAGGGCTCGTCAAGAATCAGAATTTTCGGTCCTGTCGCAAGGGCCCGTGCGATCAGGACCCGCTGTTTCTGCCCTCCGGAGAGGCTCCCGAAGTGGTGTTTTCTGAAGCCGGTCATTTCAACTTTTTCAAGGGCGCCGTTGATGATGTCATTGTCGGGGGGCTTCAGTTTTTCAAAGAGCCCCCGCTTCGAGTATCGCGCCATCGCTACGACGCTGAACACGTCCACGGGGAAGTTCACGTCACGGTGGTTGCCCTGGGGAAGGTAGCCGAAAATGCCGCTCTGCTGGACATGCTTCGGTTC
>ENA-UPTA01003959-UPTA01003959.1-activated-sludge-metagenome-genome-assembly--contig:-NODE-3959-length-14247-cov-11.583639_pt1 | contig 14247 bp, 9 predicted proteins | sample MGYA00238184_ERZ773361 | MGnify/ENA primary metagenome ERZ773361 (study PRJEB29100, sample SAMN05720205) | activated sludge metagenome | isolation source: anaerobic digester from wastewater...
AAGCGACCGTGATCGTGCCGGCGCTTCCCTCCGCGAGGCCGAAGAGCGTCTTCAGGGCGGCCTCGATCCGCAGGCTCTCGCCCGCCGCGAGCGTTCGCGTGACCGGAGCGGGCGTCGTCATGCCGGCCATCGGGACGAGCCCGACCGTCGCCGTCACCGCGGCGTCACCCGGGTTCGCCAGCTCGAGGGTCGAAGAGAATCGCGCGCCCTGGAGGCCGGAGAGCTCGGCCGCGCCCGGCAAGTAGGTCGTCTCCGCGACGAGGAGCGGCGACGAGCCGAGGAGGGCGGCCAGAACGAGCCCGAGGGCGATGCGCTTCGTCATCTTTCTTGACCTCATGGAATCAGCAGGGAGCTTCGATTCAGGGAGGGGCTGGCGCTGGGACGAGGGGCCGGAGAGCTCAGCGAAGAGCCGGGAGCAGGACGGCCACGAGGCCTGGAGGTCTGGACTAGACGGGGGACCAGACGGACGCTACCACGGTCAGGTTCGAACACGGATCGATTCTCAATGTAATCCCTTTCCGGTCCGGAACGAAACTTTCGGGCGCATCGGGCGTAGCCGCTATATGTGCCGCACCGGCGCGGTGTACGAACTGTGACCTTGCGTCACACTTTTCGAGGAGGACTTGCCCCATGCCTGAGAATCCCGGCATGTCGAGACGAAAGCTCATCGGCTTGGGCGCGGCGACCGTAGCTGCCACCGCCCTGCCCGACGCCCTCTTCCGCCTCTCATCCGCCGCCGCCGCGACCGGCCCGACGGAGGGAGTCGGCTACTTCGCCCGGTTCGGCGTCACGGAGAAGATGCTCCGCGACGGCCTCTCCGCCGCCCTCTCCCGCGGGGCCGACTACGCCGACCTCTTCTTCCAGCACCGCGTCGGCAACAGCCTCGCCCTCGAGGACGGCGCCGTGAACCGCGCCTACGCGAGCGTCGAGCTCGGCGTCGGCGTGCGAGCCGTCAAGGGCGACCAGACCGGCTACGCCTACACGGAAGACCTCACCCCCGAGGCGCTCGTCCAGGCAGCGAAGACCGCCGCCGCGATCGCCGACGGTCCGGCGAGGGAAGGGCCGAAGGGGCTGAAGGTCGACACCTCCCTGCCGGCCCGCTACCCGGTGAAGACCCGCTGGGAGGACGTGCGGCCGCAGCAGAAGCTGCCGCTCCTCTCGGGCCTGAACGAGAAGGTCTTCGCCGCCGACAAGCGGATCACGAAGGTGAACGTCTTTTTCGGCGACGAGGCGGGGGCGATCCTGATCGCCGACTCGAACGGCCGCGTCGTCGAGGACCTCCAGCCGATGACGCGCCTCGGCCTCTCCTGCGTCGCGGAGCAGGACGGGAAGAAGGAGACGAACGGCTACAACGTCGCCGGGCGCGCCGACCTCGGCTACTACTCCCCCGACCGCCTCGAGCGAATCGTGAAGGAGGCCGTCTCCCGCACCCTCGTCCTCTTCGAGGCGGTGCAGCCCCCGGCCGGCGAGATGCCGGTCGTCCTGGGGGCCGGCGCTTCGGGAATCCTCCTCCACGAGGCGATCGGCCACGGGATGGAGGCGGACTTCAACCGGAAGGGGATCTCGATCTTCGCCGACCGGATCGGCAAGCCGGTCGCGAACAAGTTCGTGAACATCGTCGACGAGGGGACGATCCCGGGCGCCCGCGGCGCGATCAACGTCGACGACGAGGGGAACCCGGTCGGCAAGACGATGCTCGTCGAGAACGGCATCCTGACGACCTACCTCCACGACTCGATCTCCGCGAAGCACTACAAGGTGAAGCCGACCGGCAACGGGCGCCGCGAGAGCTACGCCTACGCCCCGGTCCCCCGGATGCGCGCCACCTACATGCTCCCCGGACCGCACAAGAAGGACGAGATCGTCGCCTCGGTCAAGAAGGGGATCTACTGCACGAACTTCACGAACGGGCAGGTGCAGATCGGGGCCGGCGACTTCACGTTCTACGTGAAGAACGGCTACCTCATCGAAGACGGCAAGCTCACGAAGCCGATCAAGGACGTGAACATCATCGGGAACGGCCCGAAGGTCCTCGAGAAGATCGACATGGTCGCCGACGACCTCGTCATCGACGAGGGGGGCTGGACGTGCGGCAAGGACGGACAGTCGGTGCCGGTCTCCCAGGGGATCCCCACCGTGCGCGTCGCGTCGATCACCGTCGGCGGACGCGGGAAGCAGGCGTGAGGTGAGAGAGATGGCCCAGCAGGACATGCTCGCCGCCGCCCACGCCGCCGTGAAGAGCGCCCTCGGCAAGGGGGCACAGGAAGCTTCTGCCCGCACCTACCGCGTCCGCGAGGTCGAGGTGAAGTGGCGCGACGGAGCCCTCGAGAAGGTCCACGAGGCGACGACCCGCGGCCTCGGGCTGACGCTCTACGTCGACGGCCGCTACGCGAACGTCTCGACGAGCGACCTCCGCCCCGAGGCGCTCGAGACGTTCATCGGCGACTCCGTCACCCTGACCCGCGCCCTCGCGAAGGACCCGTTCCGGACGCTCCCCGACCCGAAGCTCTACGAGGGGCAGGCGAAGGTCGACCTCCTCCTCGAGGACCCGAAGTACGCGACCGTCACCCCCGAGCAGCGCCGCGCCGTCGCGAAGGAGATCGAGGCCGCCGCCCGCTCCGTGAAGGGGTCCGGCGCGATCCTCTCCGTCACCTCGAGCTTCAGCGACACGCTCGCCGAGAGCTGGCGCGTCTCCTCGAACGGCTTCTCCGGATCGCGCCGCGACACGCAGTTCTGGGTCTCCGCCGAGGTGAGCGTGAAGGACCCCGACGGCCGCAAGCCGGAGGACTACGCCTTCGGCGGCTCGCGCTTCGTCGGCGAGATGCCGAAGGCGGGCGAGATCGGCCGCGACGCCGCCGAGCGCGCCCTCTCGCGCCTCGGCGCGAAGAAGGGGGAGTCGGCCGTCCTCACGATGGCGGTCGAGAACCGCGCCGCGGGCCGGCTCCCGGCCTACCTCCTCGGGCCCCTCTCCGGAGGCGCGCTCCAGCAGAAGCGCTCCTTCCTCGAGGGGAAGCTCGGCCAGGCGATCGCGAGCCCCGCGCTCACGCTCGTCGACGACCCGCTCGTCCCGAAGGCGTTCGGCTCGCGCCTCTTCGACGGTGAGGGAATCGCCGCGAAGCGGATGCCGATCGTCGAGGCGGGCGTCCTCAAGGCGTACTACATCGACACCTACTACGGAAAGAAGCTCCAGATGGCGCCGACGACCGGCGGCCCGTCGAACGTCGTCTGGACGCTCGGCGACAAGGCCCAGGCCGCGCTCCTCGCCGCGATGAAGGAAGGGATCCTCGTCACCGGCTTCCTCGGCGGCAACTCGAACAGCCTCACGGGCGACTTCTCGCTCGGCGTCCAGGGCTTCCGCGTCCGCGGCGGCAAGATCGCCGAGCCGGTCGGCGAGATGAACATTTCCGGCAACCACCTCGACCTCTGGAAGAAGCTCGCCGCCGTCGGCAACGACCCCTACCCCTACTCCTCCATGAAGACCCCCACCCTCGTCTTCGAGGGCGTCCAGTTCGCCGGGGTCTGACCGGGAAAATGGCCGCGTAGAGCGGCCGGAGACACGATCACCGAGGGCCGGTCCGAAAGGGCCGGCCCTCTTCTCGTCCGGGGGGCGGTGTCAAGCGCCGGCGGCGAGACACGGGACACGAAGGACGAAGGACGAAGGACGAGAGGGACGACCGACGCATCCACTTCGCCGTACCGCACGAGCCGCGGGCGGGAGGGATATCCCGCGGCGCTCGCCGGGGGGCCTGAGCTTCGCGCGGCCCCCCGGACCCCCCACTCACAATCTGGACTTCGCTGCTCTTCAGAGGCCTCCGCTGCGCGCGCGCGACCCGCATCGGTCCCGCTGCGCGGGCCGCCGGCGAGCGCGCAAGCTCCTCGCTCCGCTCGTCGAATCGGTGCGCGCTCTCACCCCGGCGGCCTGCTCGCGGAACCGTGCGGGTACCCCGCGCGTGCTCGAACGCTCGCTCGCGGGACACCCCTCCCGCCCGCTCACGTCCAGGGTTGCTACAGACCACGTGCGCGAGACACATTGGCCTCCCGCAAGCAGCGCCCGCGATCGGAGGGGGGCCGTCAGCCCTCGTCGCGGTGCTTCGGGCCCGGGTTCCGGACCTCGTAGGTCGCCGACGCGTCGCTGCCCGCGATCAGCGGGTACCGAGCCTGCTCCCGGATCGGGTCGAGGCTCAGGTCCACGTCCAGGTCCGGCCAGCAGAGGTGGTCCTCCGAGAGCCTCTGGACGTTCAGGATCGCAGCCCACAGGGCCTTTCGCGAACCACGGGACCTGGTCGAGCGAGAGGAAGAACTCTCCCTCCTTGAGAAGCACCCAGATGCCATGCCTCGAGTGCAGTCTTCGCGGTCCGCACCTGAACCTCTTCGGAGAGGTCGACATCACCACGGCCGCGGGCGAGGCGGAGCGTCTCGGAGGCGACCCCGAGCACGGCCGGGGACCCGCTCGCGGTCCTGAGGACCGGGCGGGGAGACAGCCCGCGCACCGATTCGAGCGAAGCGAGCTTGCGCGGGCGCCCCGCCCGGCCGCAGGGAACGCGCAAGCGGGTCGGTCGCGCGCAGAAGGAGCCGAAGAGACGCCCCGCCCCGTCCGCGGCCCCCGGCCGAAGCGACGAGAGGGCGGAGAAGGGACTTCACCGGTCTCCTGTCTCGGCTCTCCCGGACTACCCCTACTTCGGCGCCTCGAGGAAGAGGTTGACCGAGGTCGCCCTCGCGAGGAGCTCGCCGTCGGACTGGCGGGTGAGGGTCGCTTCGGCGTAGGCTTGGGTGCGGCCGTGCTTGACGACGATCGCGTCGCAGACGACGGGCTCGCCCGGCTTCGTCGCGCGGAGGTAGGTCACGTTGAGCGAGACGGTCGTGAACCCGCGGCCGTTCGCGATCGAGACGACCGCGGGTCCCATCGTGTCGTCGAAGAAGGCAGCGAGGATCCCGCCCTGGACGGCGCCCCAGGGGTTCGTCATCTCCTCCGTCGGGCGGAAGAGACAGCGGACCCGGCCGGGCGCCTGCTCGAGGACCTCGCCGTTGAGGTACTCGAACGTCGGGGGCGGGAGCCTCGGCGTCATCCCTCTACCAGCCCTTCGGCTGCCCCTTCGTCTGCTCGTCGAGCCACTGCTGGAGCGGCGCGAAGTAGTCGAGGACGGCCGTCGCGTCCATCTCGCGCTGGCCGGTGAGGGCCTCGAGCGCGTCGGGCCACGGCTGGCTCTGCCCCATCTCGAGCATCTTGATCAGCTTCGCCCCGGCTTCCTTGTTGCCGTAGATCGAGCAGGTGTGAATCGGGTCGGTGCAGCCGGCCGTCTTCGCGAGGGCGCGGTGCATCTGGAACTGGAGGACGTGGGCGAGGAAGTAGCGCGAGTAGGGGACGCCCGCCGGGATGTGGTACTTGGCGCCCGGGTCGAAGTGGTCCTCGGTGCGCGCGACGGGCGGGACGACCCCCTGGTACTTCAGCTTGAGGTCCCACCAGGCCTCGTTCCACTTCGCCTCCGGCACCTCGCCGGAGAAGGCCTGCCACCGCCACTTGTCGATGAGGAGGCCGAACGGCAGGAAGGCGATCTTCTCGAGCGCCATGTTGAGGAGGTAGCCGACGTCTTTCCCGGGAGGAGGCGTCTTCTCGAGGAGGTTCACTTTCTTCAGGTACTCGGGCGTCAGCGAGAGGGCGATGACGTCGCCGATCGCCTCGTGGAAGCCGTCGTTCGCGCTGTCGCGGAAGAGGACGGGCTGGCGGTTGTAGGCGCGCTGGTAGACGTTGTGCCCGAGCTCGTGGTGGACGGTCGCGAAGTCCTCCGCGTTGATCTCGATGCACATCTTCAGGCGCAGGTCGTCGACCCAGTCGACGCACCAGGCGCTCGCGTGGCAGACGACCTCGCGGTCGCGCGGGCGGGTGAAGAGGGAGCGCTCCCAGAACGTCTTCGGGAGCGGGTCGAAGCCGAGCGAGGTGAAGAAGCCCTCGCCGTACCGGACCATCTGCCGCGCGTCGGTCTTCTTCTCGACGAGGATCTTCGTCAGGTCGTACCCCGGGTCGGCGTCCTTGGGCGCGAGGAGCGGGTAGAGGTTCCCCCACGCCTGCGCCCACATGTTCCCGAGGAGGTGCGCCGGGATCGGCCCCTTCTCGGGGACGACGTCCTTCCCGTACGTCTCGCGGAGCTTCATCCTCGTGTAGGCGTGGAGCGAGACGTAGAGGGGCTTCACCTGCTCCCAGAGCCGGTCGAGCTCCTTGGCGTAGGCGTCGGGCGGCATGTCGTACTTGGACCGCCACATCGCGCCCATGTCCGCGAAGCCGAGCTCCTTCGCGCCGGCGTTCCCGAGCTCGACGTAGCGGGCGTAGTCCTTCCGGAGGCCCGCCCCGACCTCGTGCCAGCCGGCCCAGAGGGCGGCGAGCTCCTTCGGGTCGCGGCTCGTCGCGAGGCGGCTCGAGATCTCCTCCAGGGAGAGCGACTCGCCGCCGGGCGGCGTCCACTTGCCGCGGCCGTAGGCCGCCTCCATCCCGGCGGCGACCCGCGCGAGTTCCTCGCTCTTGGCGGGATCGGACGGCGCCGCGAGGACGAGGGAGAGCTTCAGGAGCTTCAGCTTCCGGGCCGTCTCCGCGTCGAGCGCGAGCCCGTCGAAGCGGGTCGCCTCCTTGGCGAGACCGGCGGCGAGCTCCATCCGGCGCTGGTTCCCCTCGGCGGCGATCCGCTCGGTGTCCTCGGTGATGAAGTTCGAGGCGACCCAGTTCGCGCGCTCGGCGGCGATCGATGCCTTGAGGAGCTGCTCTTCGGCCTTCTCGACGAAAGCCTTCGCATCGGCCAGGGTCGGGGTCTGGGCCGCGATCGTCATCGGGACGAGGAGGAGAAGGAGAAGGGCGGGGAGGGTCTTCTGCATGTGGGGTTCACTCCGATCGACGATCATCCCACGCGAGCGGTCCGCTGTTAACGTTCGCCCGAGCGCCCCCGAGGGAGGTCCCGTCATGCGCCTTCGCGTCCTCGTCCCGGCCGCCGTCCTCGCCGTCCTCGCCGTCTCCACGCCCGGCGGGCGGGGCGCGGAGCCCGCGGCGTCGCTCGCCGCCTTCATCCGCGAGAGCTACACGAAGCACGAGCATCTCGTCCCGACTCGCGACGGGACGCGCCTCTTCACGGAGGTCTACGTCCCCAAGGACGCCGGGCCCGCGAAGCGCTATCCGTTCCTGATGAACCGGACCCCGTATTCGGTCGCTCCGTACGGGATCGACGCCTATCCGGCCTCGCTCGGGCCGTCGGAGGCCGCGGCGCGGGAGAAGTTCATCTTCGTCTACCAGGACGTGCGGGGCCGGATGATGTCGGAGGGGACGTTCGTCGACGTGCGGCCCGTCCTCCCGAAGAAGGGGCCGAAGGACGTCGACGAGACGACGGACGCCTTCGACACGGTCGACTGGCTCGTGAAGAACGTCCCCCACAACAACGGAAAGGTGGGGGCCTGGGGGATCTCCTACCCCGGCTTCTACGCGGCCCTGGCGGCGATCGACGCGCACCCGGCGCTCGTCGCCGTCTCGCCGCAGGCCCCGGTCGCCGACTGGTTCGCGGGCGACGACTTCCACCACAACGGCGCGCTCTTCCTCGCGGCGGCGTTCAACTTCTACGTCCGCTTCGGCCAGCCGCGGGAGGGGCCGACGACGAAGTGGGCGCCCCGGTTCGACCACGGGACGATGGACGGCTACCGCTTCTTCCTCGAGGCCGGTTCGGCCGCCGGCCTCTCGAAGCACATGAAGGGGGTCGCCTTCTGGGACGACCTGATGGCCCACGAGACGTACGACGCGTACTGGCAGGCGCGGAACACGCGACCGCACCTCGCCGCGATCCGCCCCGCGGTGCTGACGGTCGGCGGCTGGTTCGACGCCGAGGACGCCTTCGGCTCGCTCGAGACCTACCGGGCCATCGAGAGGCAGAGCCCCGGCGCGAGCAACCGGCTCGTCGTCGGCCCCTGGTGGCACGGCGGCTGGGCGCGGAGCGACGGCGAGTCCCACGGGCGCGTCACCTTCGGTCAGAAGACCTCCGTTCGCTACCGCGAGGAGATCGAGCTCCCGTTCTTCCTCCACCACCTCAAGGGCGCTCCCGACCCGAAGCTGCCGGAGGCGACCGTCTTCGAGACGGGGCGGAACGTCTGGCGCTCCTTCGATGCCTGGCCTCCGCGCGAGGCGAAGGCAACCTCCTTCCGGCTCGGCGCGGGGGGCGTCCTCGCTTCCGATCCTCCGCCCGCCGGGAGCGCCGTCGCGGCGGAATGGGTCAGCGACCCCGCGAAGCCGGTGCCGTACGTCGAATCCGTCGAGATCGGGATGGACGCCGACTACATGACGGCCGACCAGCGCTTCGCCTCGCGCCGACCCGACGTCGCCGTATGGCAGACGCCGCCGCTCGAAGCGGACCTCACCGTCGCCGGCCCGATCGAGGTGAGCCTCTCCGTCTCGACGAGCGGCACCGACGCCGACTGGGTCGTGAAGCTCGTCGACGTCTGGCCCGACGACGTTCCCGTGGAGGCGTGGGAGTGGACGCCGCGGAACGTCTGGGACGAGAAGCCGACCCGCTCGAAGCTGGGCGGCAACCAGCAGCTCGTCCGGGGCGAGCCGTTCCGGGGGCGCTTCCGGAAGAGCCTCTCCTCGCCCGAGCCGTTCGTCCCCGGGAAGGTGGAGACGGTCGCCTTCACAATGCCCGACGTCCTCCACACCTTCCGGCGCGGGCACCGCGTGATGGTGCAGGTGCAGAGCAGCTGGTTCCCGCTCGTCGACAGGAACCCGCAGACGTTCGTCCCGGTCCGCACCGCGGGTGAGACCGACTACCGCCCGGCCACGATGCGCGTCCACGACGGCGCGGAGAGCCCCTCGCGCGTCGTCCTGCGGGTGCTGCCGCCGGAGCGACCCTGACGCCGGACGGCGCCTTCAGCCCGGCAGATCCCAGATCGTGATCGAGCCGCCGACGAGGGCGACTCTTCGTCCCCGTGCCTTCAGCGCGCGAACGAGCTCGGCGACCTGCCGCGCGGCTGCCTCTCCCTCGAACTCCCTCACGAACGGCTCGCCGAGCGTCTCCATCATGTGCGAGACGGCGTAGCGGCCCGGACGGATCGGGGCCGCGGGGTCGAGCACGCGTGCCCGGCGCGACCAGTAGTTCGTCGCGACGCCGCTGAACGCGACGATCGTCGTCTCTTCCTCCCACCCCCGCTCGGAGAGGTAGAGGTGGAGCCGGTAGAGGTCCTGCCCCCAGTCGACGTTCGAGTCGGAGAACCAGCGGCGCCCGCCTTCGGGACCTCCCGCCAGGACGTTGAACCAGGCGATCGGCGAGTCCCCGGCGGAGCAGAGCGTGAGTCCCGCCGACAGGACGAGCGCCCCGGCGAGCGCCGCGCGGAGCCGGGGGCGCGCCGCGAGCTCGCGGCCGACGACGACGGCGCCCGCGAAGACGAGGAGGGCCCAGATCGGGAGGAGATGCCGCGCGCCGATGTTGAAGGCGGAGCGCGTCGAGGCAAGGAGGAGCGCCGCCGAAACGGCGAGCGCGAGGAGGACCGCGGTCGTCGTCGATGGCCCTCCGGTACCGGAGCGACGAAGCCGCGCGAGGCCGAGGACGAAAGCGGTCGCCAGGAGCACGAGAACCGCCGACGTCGACTTGAGGAGGAACGCCGCCGGGAAGTAGAGCGGGAAGCCCTTCTCCGAAACCTCGCCGCGGAACCAGTTCGCCCCGCGCCCGCGCTCGCTCAGGAGGGCGACTCCCTTCGCCCCGGCGACGTAGTGGCCGATCGGCGGGACGGCCCGCGCGAGGGCGGCGTAGCGCTCGACCTCGTCGGGGCGCGCGGGGCGTCCCGACAGGTACCCGCGTACGGACGCCTCGACGAGCGCCGCCGGCATCGCGCGAAGGACGTAGGCGTAGACGCCGTAGACGACGAGGCCGGCCAGGCCGAGGGCCGCGAGCGCGGCGAGGCCGCGATCGCGCAGGGCCCCCCGCGGCGCCGGCCCGCCCCCTCCCTGGCCGGGCCGAACGAGCGACGGCGCGAGCGGCAGCAGCGCGACGACGGGGACGAGGAGGGCCGTGGAGAACTTCGTGACGAGCGCGAGCCCGAGCGCCAGGCCGAGCGCGAGCCAGGGGCCGAGCCTCGCGGTGAGAGCCGCCCGTGCCGCGAGCGCGACGACGGCGAGAAACGCGAGAGCGGCGCCGACGTCGGTGTGGACGTAGGCGGCGTGCGCGACGAACGTCGGGTCGAGGGCGACGAGCCCGGCCGCGAGAAGCCCGGCCGCGGGCCCCGCGAGCGGCCGCACCGCGAGGTGCAGCGCGACGACGAGTATCGCGAGGACCCACGGGAAGGGGCGTCTCCCCGCCGCGACGAGGACGTGCGCCGGAGCGGCGTTCCCGTAGAGCCACCGCGGGTACGCCCCGAAAGGCGACGCGGCGCAGGGCGTCTCGCCGCAGGGACTCCGGAGGCCGAGCGGCCGGAGCGCGAACGCTCCAGCGAGCTTCAGGAGGGGCGGGTGCTCCGGGTTCATCCAGCTGGAGCCGTCCTCGAGCGCCTCGGCCCCGGAGTAGAGGTGGATCCCCTCGTCCGAGGTCGGGGAGTCGTCCTTCTGGTGCGCGTGGACGGCGGCGAGGGAGAGCGTCACGAGGCCGGCGAGCAGGAGCGCCTCGAGGAGGATCCCGAAGGGCCGCGGCGACCGCGTTCCTCCTGCTTCCGTCATGGGGGCGTCCGCTCGCCGGGGAGGCCGGTTTGCCCGAGGGCGATCTGCCGGAGGGAGAGGGGAATCTCGGCGCGGATGCGCTGGAGGAGGGCTTTCATGCGGGCCGCGGGGCGATTCTAGGCCGCGGTCAGACGTCGAGGCTATCCGGTGCTCGCCGGAGGGGCTCGGCTTCGCGCGCCCCCCGGCCCCCCCACCGACCTTCAGCTCACACGTCCAGCGCGTCGGCTTCCCGCGCCCGCTCGGTGATGAACCTGTAGCGGGCGCCGGCGTCCTTGCCCATCAGGTCGGCGAAGGTCCGTTCGGCCTCGAGGACGTCGGGGACGGTCACCTTGAGCGCCCGTCGGCGGCGCGGGTCGAGCGTCGTCGCCTTGAGCTGCTCCGGCATCATCTCGCCGAGCCCCTTGAACCGCATGACCTCGGGCTTCACGTTCTTCGGGAGCTTCGCGAAGACCGCGTCCCGCTCCGCCTCGTCGAGAGCCCAGTACGTCTCTTTCCCCGCGTCGATCCGGTAGAGCGGTGGCTGGGCGAGGTAGACGTGCCCCTCGGTGACGAGCTTCGGCAGGTGCCGCCAGAAGAAGGTCAGGAGGAGCGTCGAGATGTGGTGCCCGTCCGCGTCGGCGTCCATGAGGAGGAAGACCTTGCCGTAGCGGAGCTTGCCGAGGTCGAAGTCGGCCCCGCTCCCGCAGCCGAGCGCCGAGACGATGTCGGTCAGCTCCTTGTTCCCGGCCACCTTCGCCGAGTTCGCCTGCTCGGCGTTCAGGACCTTTCCGCGGAGCGGGAGGATCGCCTGCGTCTGGCGGTCGCGCCCCTGCTTGGCCGAGCCGCCGGCCGAGTCCCCCTCGACGATGAAGAGCTCCGACTCGGACGGGTCCGTCGACGAGCAGTCGGCGAGCTTCCCGGGGAGGTTGAGGCGATGCGAGATCGCCGTCTTCCGCTGCACCTGCTGCGCGGCCGCACGGGAGGCCTCGCGGGCGCGGGTCGCCATGACGATCCGCCCGACGATCTGCTCGGCGACGGAGGGGTTCTCGTTGAGCCAGTTCTCGACGGCGGGGCGGACCGCGCCGTCGACCTGCGCGGCGACCTCCGGGTTGTTCAGCCGCTCCTTCGTCTGCCCCTGGAACTGCGGCTCGAGGACGTAGACCGAGAGCAGGGCGACGAGCCCCTCGCGGATGTCCTCGGCCGAGGGGTTCACGCCCTTCGGAAGGAGCTCGTGCGTCCCGAGAAAGTTCCGGACCGCCTTGACGAGGCCCGCCTTGAGGCCGTTCTCGTGCGCCCCGCCGGAGGGTGTCGGGATGCCGTTGACCCACGAGCGGAGGTGCTCGTCGGTCGACTCGGTCCACTGGAGGGCGAGCTCGAGGCGCGGGTCGGCCTCCCGCGCGAGGACGAATCCGTTCGCGTGGGTCGGCGCCTTGGCCCGCTCGGCGACGACCTTCAGGAGGTAGTCGGCGAGGCCGCCGTCGTGCGCGTACTCCTCGCGGACGGCCGGCCTCTTCGTCTCGTCGACGAAGACGATCTTCAGGCCGCGGTGGAGATAGGTCTTCGCCTCGAGTCGGTCCCGGATCTCGTCGGCGTCGAACGCGAGCTTCCCGAAGATCTCCGGGTCGGGGCGAAAGCGGACCGTCGTCCCGCTCCCGCGCACCTTTTCGGTCGAGACCTTCGTCACCTTCGAGGTGGCCTTGCCCTGCGCGTAGCTCTGGCGCCACTCGTGACCGTCGCGGCGGACGTTCACGACCATCTCCGAGGAGAGGGCGCAGACGACGGACGAGCCGACGCCGTGGAGGCCGCCGGAGTGGACGTAGTTCCCCTGCTCGAACTTCCCGCCCGCGTGGAGCGTCGTCAGGATCAGCTCGAGCGCCGACTTCTTGTAGCGCGGGTGAACGTCGACCGGGATGCCGCGCCCGTTGTCGTAGACCTCGACCTCGCGTCCGTCCGCCCCGAGGCGCACTTCGATGCGCGAGGCGTAGCCGTTGATCACCTCGTCGACGGCGTTGTCGACGATCTCCCAGACGAGGTGGTGGAGGCCGCGGGAATCGACGCCCCCGATGTACATGCCCGGACGCTTCCGGACGGGCTCGAGCCCCTCGAGGACGGTGATGTCGGCGGCTGTGTAGCTGGAGGAAGCCATGACGGGCGGCCGACGGTACAGACCGGAGGACGGCGCGTCAAATGACGCGGGCGAGGCCACGACCGACCGCAGTTCCGTCTAACCTCCGCCTCGTGCCGCCCGGGACCGACCTCCTTCCGCGCCTCTTCGGGCTCTGGGTCCACCTCCTGGAGAGGACCGGCGGCGCCGCCCGCCTCGCGGCGCTCCCCGTCCCGATCGCGCCGGCCGCACGGCCCCTCGCCGCTCTCCTCGCGGGAGCCGCGGCGGTCCTCCTTCTCCAGGCCGCTCTGGCCTCCGGGCGGGACGTGGCCGTCCGGGCGTTCCGCGCGGCGGCCCTCCTGGCCGCCCTCGCCCTCCCCCTCGCCGCCCTCCGCCTCGTCCCCGCCTCCCGCGGGCCGGCGATCGGCGGCGCTGCACTCCTCCTCGTCGCGTTCTCCTCGATCGCCCATCGCGCCCTCGCCTCGCGCCGCGCCGAGGGGACCGCATCCCGCCTCCTCGCCCGGGCCCGCCTCCTCCTCGAGGGGACCGGGCTGGCGCTCTCCGCCCTCTCTCTCGGGCTCCTCCTCGCGGGGCGGGCGCTTCCGCTCCGCCTCGCCTTCTGGTCGCTGTTCCTCCTCCGCCTCTCGATCGCCGACCTGATCGACCCGTCGCGCCTCGCCGCGCGGACGGGGCTGGCGGGCTCGGCCGCGCGCGACGCCCGGAGCGCGCTCGGGAAGGTCCGGCGGCCTCCGCGTCCCCTCCGGCGGCTGCGCCGCGCGCTCGCCGCGGCGGCGAAGGGAAGCCTCCTCCTCCTCTGGCTCGCGCTCCCGCTCGCGGCCGCCCTCGCCCCGGGCGAGGTCGCCGCCGGGGCGTGGCCCCGGTGGGCTCTCCAGCTCCGGTGGTACCCGCCTCTCGCTCTCGCGCTCACGGCGCTCCTGCTGCTCGGGCAGGCGGGGCGTTCGTTCCGCGGCGGTCGCCCTCTCGACGCCGCCCGGGGCGCCGCCGTCGGGGTCGGCACGGCGGCGTGGCTGGCGCTCGCGTATCGCGACGGCGCGTTCGCGGCCTGGCGGAGCGCGCTCCCGGGCCTCGTCCTCGCCGAGGCGGTCGCGGGGTTTCTCCTCGGCGCAGCCGCCCGCGGCCGCGCGCGCTAGCGAGCCGCCTCAGCCATTCGCGAGGCGGGCCGCGAGCTCCGCGGCGATCCGCCGCCCCTCGTCCCCATCGAGCCGCCCGCTCGGCCAGTCGATCCCGAGGCCGCCACCGGCGGAAGGCTTCGGGATGACGTGGAAGTGAACGTGCGGCACCGCCTGGTGGGCGGCGGCGCCGTTGTTCTGCAGGACGTTGAAGTCGCGGGTCCCGGTGACGGCGACGACGGCCCGGGCGATGCGCGGCAGGACGCGTCCGATCGCGGCGGCGGACTCTTCCGAAAGCGCGTCGAGCGTCGGTGCGGGCTCCTTCGGGACGACGAGGACGTGCCCCGGCGCGAGCGGCGCGATGTCGA
>ENA-UPTA01003961-UPTA01003961.1-activated-sludge-metagenome-genome-assembly--contig:-NODE-3961-length-14244-cov-5.533794_pt1 | contig 14244 bp, 15 predicted proteins | sample MGYA00238184_ERZ773361 | MGnify/ENA primary metagenome ERZ773361 (study PRJEB29100, sample SAMN05720205) | activated sludge metagenome | isolation source: anaerobic digester from wastewater...
AATTCAGTGGATATTCGAAGCGTGTCCCGTAGCACACTCCGGCAGAGGCGATAGCGGTCTTCAGGGAATGGTCCGATGATGCCGGGGCATCTTTGCCGCCAAAGATGGAATAGGAAAGCTCCATCTCACCCCCGATGTGACGCCATATATCGCCGGTTCCAAAAAACCCGGTCCTCAGCTCCGCCCCGGTAAAGGAGTTCTTCAGCAGCGTATTCCATTCCGGCATAAGTGTGACGTATGGCAGCCCCAGAGACCCCCTGAAGCGGTAGTTGTAATATTTTTTTGCTTCATCGGGGCCCTTTTTCGCGATAATGAAGTTTTCCCATCCCGATTCGGATCCGATTTTTTCAAAAATATTTATAGTCCGCACCTTCATGCGGTAATTACCGGGGGGAAGGCGGAAGGTGATCCGGTTACCGCCAACAGTTTCTTTCAGGACAGTAGTCCCTTTTTTGTCGGCGATTTCCACCTCATAGCGTATCGCGCCGTCAACTGCTGCCCAGTCGATGGTTACTGCTCCGCTTTCAGCACGGCTTCCGGAAGGGTGCAGGAGTGCGATGGTGCAGACAATCCAGAGGGCCGCAGAGATGTATCGGGTTCCCGTCATATATGTACTATACCGGTGTTTCAAAATAGAGAGCAATCACATCTGTATTTTTTATATCGGCTGTAATGACGGCGGCGTCAAGAGATTTTACCGGCATATCTGCAGCGGAATCACAGGGTATCCTGAAACACGCGGGTTTGTTTTGGGGGGGCGATATCACGGCAAAGGCCCCGCAGTCCCGGGCAGCATCCGTGGCGGCGGGAACACCGTGAAATAGTGTATTTCACAGACTTTCGTACCGATAATAGTAGTGAGGACAGCGAAGTGTCGTACCGCCGAAAGTATCTGGACCGCAGTCCCGGAATTATTTCATGTGAGGAAACTGATTATGACAGAACACCGGAGTCCCCGACACACATCCCCGGAGGAGGCCCTTGAGGCGCTGCAGCAGCGTGAGCGAAGGATTGCCCTCCTCGCGGGAGGAGCGGTGCTGGGAACGGTTGTCCTGATGATAGTGGTTGCTTCATTCACCAGTTCCTATCGTGCGGTGGTATCGTTCCGTGACGGGAGCTTTATCCGGACACGGGCGCTCGTCATCGCGGGGAATACCATGCTCTGTCTTCGGGGCCAAAAGTCATATACCGCGAAGGAGGACGCGAGAAAGGGACAGGAGTCGATATCAACCCCTGTGATGCTGAATATGGAGTCCATTGCCGATATTGAAATACTGTCCCCCGCAGGAATTGAGGAAAAAAAGGAAGTGGCGGCAGTAAACCCCCGGTATTTAGGGAAGTACAAAATACTTGCGTCCGGCCATACGGGATACCTTTATCTCCGGGCCAAAAACGGGCAGGTGTATGGCGTCGTGCGGTTTCCCCAATGGGCCAACGGCGTCAATGAAGGGCTCCGGGGCGTACGTATAGCGGGAAATGCCCTTTACTTTTCCAGGGCCGTAACTTCAGAACATGAACGGAAGCGGATTGGCATCAATTATTATTTCACACAGCGCTATAACGGCCGCTATACCCAAAACGGCAGACGGATTGAGGGGTATTACCTGCGTGACGGAGTGAAAAGCTCATGGAGTGCCGAGCGCATGTAGCTGTCCGTAGGAAGGAGTTTTCACTGAAAGAATAAAAATTACCGCACTGAAAAAGTATTTAGATTTTTTGTGTTGACATAATTTTACTCAATTATTAAAGGTCACTACATCATACAGTATCAAACGCCCAGGTGGTGGAATCTGGTAGACACGCATGGTTGAGGGCCATGTGGGAATTTCCTGTGTGGGTTCAAGTCCCGCCCTGGGCACACTGAAAAAGAGAGAGGATTTCCTCTCTCTTTTTTTGTTTGTGCGGGTTTTATACGGAGTCGCTGAAAATTGTTATTGACTAACCAGCAAAAAACGGGTTTATTTGGTTAAATTTTACCTTTGAATAATGGTGAAGTTATTGTGGAGACTTCTTTATGGATACATAAGGAAGTCTCCATTATTCTCACATTTACGGAACGTAATCCCTGCCGTAAAAAACCAGCGATGTATGTCTCCATTCCTGTTGTCAGATAATCGCCGTGATGTGTGAAAAACCAGCGGAATAATGCACTGCGCCGCGAATAGCGATACGAAGTATACCCCGCCAAAAAATCATAATTTACATATTATTAACAACAATTTTATGAAAAATTGTTGCAATGCCGATAATAATTAATAAGAATTAGCAGTATACAATGGGGAAGAATGGGACTTCTCTGTTATATTACAAAAAAAAATATAGAAGCAGTTGATTGATTGGTATGAACTTATGGAGGTAGTAACATGGATTACAACATGAAAAGCGATTATGAATTAATCGCGAAACATTGTCCGCAATGTGAATCGCTGATAATGGCGCAGGTTGTGAAGACCCTGAATGGTAATTTCTACAAGTACAGGGATATGCGCTGTTCCTCCTGTGAATGGAAAAGCCCTTCGGCCAAGTAGTACGCGCTGAATTGAATTCTGTTTACGGGGAGGTGGACCGGTCCAGGGAGTGTGTCCCGTCAGAGGGACAGATTGAATATTCTCGCGGCATTTTCAGTTGTCTGCCGGGCCACCTCTTCTTCCGGCCGGCACAGTATTTCCGCCGCGGCCTTCAGGTTGTAAAGGATGTTCGCGGGTACATGAAGTGAGCCCTTCGCCTCAACGGGCGGAATGTCGGGGCTGTCGGTTTCAAGGAGAAAGTGATCGGGATAGATCACTCCCATCATCTTTTCCCTTTTCCTGCTGTTGCGGTAGGTCAGTATCCCCCCCAGTGAAAAGCTCAAACCATATTTCATTAATATTTCAGCAATTTCGGCACTGCCTGAAAAAGAATGCACCGTACCGCCCCGTTCCGGGAGGCCTGTTCGCTTTATTGCAACAAGAAGTTCATTGAATGCGCCCCGGCAGTGAATGATGACGGGAAGATCTATTTCCTTCGCGATTGCAAGCTGCTGTTCGAAGACCCTGCGCTGGAGATTAAAATCAGGCCGGTCAACGTTGCTGTCCAGCCCTATTTCTCCTACGGCAACTGCGCCCCTTCGCCGGGCCATATCTCCCAGGGAGTCAAGGGCCGGAATGTCCTGTTCGCGGATGTACCAGGGGTGAATGCCGAGGCTGCAGTGGACAATGTCATATTTTTCAGCAAGGGAGAGCGACTGTTCCCATTGCCCCGGTTCAATGGATGACGTGATAAGGGCGCTTATGCCGGCTTTCTTCGCGCCAGCGATGATATCGTCAAGGTGCCCGCGGTACAGGCTGCTTTCAAGGTGGCAGTGTGTGTCCACGAGCTGCATGATCATTCGCCGATTATTTTCACCAGCACGCGCTTGCGTCTCCTGCCGTCGAACTCGGCATAGTATATCTGCTCCCAGGGGCCGAAGTCCAGCCTGCCTTTTGTAATGGCTACCACCACCTCCCGTCCCATGATGGTCCGCTTAATGTGGGCGTCTCCATTGTCCTCGCCGGTTCTGTTGTGGCGGTATCTGCTCAGGGGTTCGTGGGGGGCAAGGCCTTCAAGGAAATCATCGAAGTCCTGAATGAGGCCGCTCTCGGCGTCGTTGATGTAGACCGATGCGGTGATGTGCATCGCATTGACGAGGCACAGCCCCTCCTGGACACCGCTCTTTTCTACAAGGTCCTCAACGGTTCGGGTTATGTTGATATACTCCCGCCGCTTTGATGTTTCGAAGTAAAGGTGTTCGGTCAGTGATTTCATCGGTCATCCTCCGGTGTGGTGACGGTTTTATGACGGCGGTGCGCTGCCTGTCAGTACGGACTCTAATAATTCTGATGCTTCAGGGAGCATGTCCCGGAGCGCGTCATATTCATCCGCGGGAAAATTTGACAGCAGGTAGTCCGCGACGCCGGTATCAGATGAGGGAGGCCTGCCGACGCCCAGGCGAATCCGGAAAAAATCCGCTGTTCCGGCATGCTGTTGTATCGACCGTATGCCGTTGTTTCCCTTATGGCCGCCGCCGAACTTCAGGCGTACTTCGCCGAAGGGAAGTTCCAGTTCATCGTGGAGCACAATCAGGTTAGCCGGAGGTTCCCGGTAAAAATTCAGTGCTCCCTGTACGGCTTCGCCGCTGTTGTTCATGAAGGTCATGGGGAACAGGAAGAGCACGTCCTCTCCGCATATTTTCCCTGCGCCCGTCACTGCGTTGAACTTGTTACCTTTTATTGCGATGCTGTGCTGTTCTGCGATCATTTCACCGATTATGAATCCCGCGTTGTGGCGGTTCCTGGCGTATTTTTTCCCGGGGTTTCCAAGGCATGCGACTATCTTCATTACTCTATCCGTTGTTCAAAGCATATTGTATTATGGGTGGTGCCTGACATTCCCTGTGACCCCTGGAGCCGGGTTACGGGACGCAGATATCAGTGCGCTGCATTGACTTCAGTTTTCTGATTTCTTTATATCTTCGAGACAATCCTCAAGGGTGTCGCGCACATTCAGGTGATAATACAGCTCCGTAAGTTTAAAGAGCTTTGCCATATCTTCGCTGAGACCGAACAGCAGCATCTTCCTGCCTTTTTCCTTCGCGATGACATTTTTTTTGAGGAGCAGTCCCAGCCCGGAACTTGTTATGAATATGAGCTTCGAGAAATCCACGAGGATAAACCTGTGGCCTTCCATAATCCTGGTAATGGTTTCGCTCAGATCCTTCTGGTGCTCATTTGAAAGAGAGCCCTCGACCATTATGAGCGCATAGCGCTCAAGCTCTTCCACGGTGATTTTCATGGTATTCCGGCCTTTCTGTGTAATTTTTGTGTGAGTACATCCCCTCGCAGTGTAGAGCGCGTATCTTAATAATAAGAAAATTTTTGCGCTGAATGTCAAGCACTTCCTTGCAACACAGCGCCCTTTTCATTGCAGAGAATATGACTGACCAAATTGATGCCCGATATCTCAGAGGGAAGTATGTAATGACGGCAGGAGGAGCCGCAGAAAAAATAAACCGCTCGGGGCCGCGGCGGCTGCCGTGGGGTTAAAATATGTTGACAATTAGGGTACAAAAAATAGCTTTGTGTCTTGTTGGCGAGGTATTTATATATGAAATCTGCAAGAATAGTATCACCAAGAAAAATTGAAATTATTGACGAGCCGGTCCCTGCTCTTGAAGAAGGCAGGGTGCTCATTCGCCTTAAAAAGACCGCGCTCTGCGGATCAGACATTCCCTATTACAGCTACACCTTTGCTCCCTCATCCTATCCGCTGCCTCCGGGGTATCCGGGACATGAGTGCATGGGTATTGTTGAGGAATCGAAGAGCAGCGTCTTCACGCCGGGAGAGCTTGTGATGTATTATCCTCCGGGCCTTGATGCGTACAAGGAGTATCACTGCGCGGACCCCGCGAGGCTGCAGAAGCTCCCAAAGGGGATGGATCTCAATATTCTGGTCATGACGCAGCTCCTGGGATGCGTCGCGCACGGGGCGTTCCGGGTCGATAAGCCCTATAACAAACATGTGGTGGTAATGGGACAGGGTCCCGTGGGGCTTCTTTTTACGGCGCTGATGAAAAATTTAGGCGCTAAAAATATTATTGCCGTTGATCCCCTTCCATGGCGCGGTGTAACTGCGCTGCAGATGGGTGCTGATCATGCAGTCAATCCCCTCGAGTCCGATGTGGTGGGGGAAGTTAAGAACCTTACCGGCGGACACATGGCCGATATCGTCATTGACGCATACGGGCAGGAGGTCGCTGTTATCAACCAGTGCTTTGACCTTGCCTGCCATAACGGCCAGGTCGCCTTTTTCGGGATATGCCTTGAGGAGTCCCCGGCCCTGAACTTCAATGTTTTTTTCCGCAAGGAACTCCGGATGGTCGCCTCCGTGGGGCCTGATCTCACCATGGATTATCCCTATGGCCTTGATATGATTCTGCGCGGCGCCGTTGATGTATCGCCCCTGATAACCCATACGATGCCCTTCGACGATATCGCGAAAGCCTTTGAAATCGCGACAAACCGCGAAGAGAAGGTGATCAAGATTATTCTTGATATGTAATTGTTTCGAAAATATTTTTTGTAAAGGAAGTGACTTATGCCCCGCGCAAGAATTTATGGATATCTCGCCGTGCTTGTTTCACTGGCACTGGGTGCAGTGTTTTTTTATTATGCCGGTATTGAGCAGGTGCTCCCGGGAGCAGCAGTACCGGTATTGAGCAGCAACGCATATTACGCAATAGCGGTCCCCATCGGGATTGTGGTCCTCGGCGTACTGGGGGCCGGTTTCTGGATTGGATGGACAATTTTAACAATAAAGGTGGCACCTCCTATGCCTGAAATAGTGGAAAAAAATGATTACGCAAAAATCAAGGCGTTCTTTCTCTGCCTCGTGACCCTCGGCGTCGCGGGACTGTTTGTATACGGGCTTGTTCTGAAAAGCTACTGGGCCATTGCGGTCCCCGCGGCGGCAGTGACCCTTGTTCTCCTGGGAATGGTGTTCTGGGTGGGCATCGCGATTATTACCACACGCTCCACACTTCCCCGGGTAAAGGGTAATTAATAGCCCCTCATGAGAGTCCTTTTTTTATGTTACCGCGGCAACCCGTTTTGCGGGGGGCAGGGGATTTATCTCTACAACCTCACAAAGGAGCTCGCGAAACAGGGTGTGGAAATTGACGTCCTTGTGGGGCCGCCCTATCCGGACCCCATGGAGGAGTGGGCCAATGTTTACAGGATTGACAACCTCAACCTGTGGAGCGTGCGCACCAGGAAAATCCCCTACGAGAAACTTGTACGGCTTTCTTCACCCGGCAATTTTACTGAATATGCGATGACCAGGTTCCACATGTTTCCTGAAATGGAGGCCTTCAGCTTCCGGGCGTTTTTCGCGCTGAGAAAGCTCCTGAAAGAGCGCTCATACGATCTCATCCATGACGTGCAGTGCCTCGGATGGGGGCTTTTACCCATGAAGGGATTTGGTATACCAATTGTCACCACGGTGCACCATCCACTCACGAAAGACCGCGAGGCGGACTTCATGCGGAACCATACCCTGTGGGACTTCATGACCACCATCATGTTCTATCCTTTAAACATGCAGCGGTTTGTAATCAACCGTCTCGACCGCGTCATCACCTCTTCCGTGGAGGGCGTAAAGGAGCTGCAGAACGCCTTCGGCCTGAAGCCTGAGAAGGTCTCCGTGGTGATGAACGGCATTGACATAGTGGGATTTCAGAACAGCGGCGGCAGGCGGGTCGATAACGAACTGCTCTTTGTGGGAAACACCGAAGACCATAAGAAGGGGCTCCGGTACCTCTTCGAGGCCATGACAATGCTCCCTGAGAAGATAACCCTCACCATTGTGGATGAAGGCCCGCCGAAACGGCTCTCCGCATTTGAGATGATTCAGAAATATAACATTGAACACCGGGTCACCTTCACGGGCAAGGTGGACATGGGGACCCTGGTGCACCTCTACAGCACGAAGACCCTCCTCGTGATGTCGTCGCTCCACGAAGGGTTCGGACTTCCCGCGGCGGAGGCGATGGCCTGCGGGACCCCCGTGGTGACCACCACTGCAGGGGCCCTGAAGGAAGTGGTCGCCCACGGGGAATGCGGCCTCATGGTGCCGCCGAAGGACCCCGTTGCCCTGAAGGACGCCATCCTTGAAGTGCTGAAGGACAAAAAGAGGCAGAAGGACATGGGAAAGAAAGGGCGGGCCCGGGCGGTGGACCTTTTCTCATGGCCCGTTGCCGCGGAGAACACCCGGAAGGTATACGAAGATGTGATTGAGAAGTACAGGAGCACGCTATGAAAATATGTTTACTCAGCTACCGCGGCAATCCCTACTGCGGCGGGCAGGGGATTTACCTGATGTACATCGCCCGTGAGCTGGTGAAGCTGGGCCACGAGGTCCACGCCATTGTGGGGCCGCCGTATCCCTTTGAAATGGAAGGGGTCACCCTTCACCGGATCAGCAACCATAACTACTTCAATGTGAAAGAGAATTATATCAAGCCCCACAAGCCCTTTGCGACATTCCAGCCCCTGAACTTTTACGAGTTCATTGCGGCGAAGTTCGGCATCTTCCCGGAGATCGAGACATTTTCCTTCAGGGCATTTCTGAAGCTGAAGGAAATTTTAAAGACAGAGCGCTTCGATATCATCCACGACAACCAGTGCCTCGGCTACGGATACCTGCTCATAAAAAATTTCGGCATACCCATTATATCGACCCTCCACCATCCGTTGTCAATTGACCGGACAACCTGGTTTGAATATCCATCGGATTTCTGGCTGAAAATGATGCGGGTGCTGTACTATCCGCTTATTATGCAGCGTTTTGTGACCAACCGGATGGACCGCATCATCACGGTGTCCCATGATTCAGCAAAGGAAATTCAGAAGGCATTCGGGACGCCCCTTGAAAAGCAGAGCGTGGTGTACAACGGCCTTGACGCCGGCATCTTCCATCCCGTACCGGGAGTGAAGAAAAGAAAGAACAGCATAATTTTTGTGGGGAACGTGGAGGACCGGAAAAAAGGCGTTTCATATCTGCTTCGGGCCCTTACCCTTACGAAGAACAGGGTGCACCTCACCGTTGTTGACGGCGGCGCGCCCAACAGGAAATTTGTTCCCCACTGGATCGACAAGTTCGGCATTAACGACAGGATCACCTTTACGGGGAAGATAACTACGGAGCGCCTGGTGGAGCTCTATTCCGAACACGAGATCGCCGTAAGCCCCTCCATTTACGAAGGGTTCGGCTTCCCCGCGGCGGAAGCCATGGCGTGCGAGCTGCCGGTGATCGCCTCCGACGGCGGGGCGCTCCCGGAAGTAGTGGGGGAGCACCTGAAGACAGCATACGTGGTGCCCACCCGTGATCCCGAGGCCCTTGCGGCGGGCATTGATTACCTCGTTGACAACCCGGACAGGCGGATTGCCATGGGGAAAGCCGGACGGAAGCGGGTCCTCGAGACCTTCACCTGGGAAAACGCGGCGAAAGAAATGGTGGACGTATACGAGGAGGTAATCCGTGCTTACCGTTGACTTTGACCTTCTGGGAGTAAAAACCGGTGATGTGGTCCTTGATGCCGGGTGCGGCGAAGGGCGTCATTCCTTTGAATACATCAGGCGCGGTGCGCATATATTCAGCATGGACATGGACATGGAGTCTCTCCTGAAGGCGCGCTACACCCTTGCCTACATGCAGACAAACGGCCAGGCTCACGGGGAGGGGAGGTTCCTCCCCCATATAGGCGACGCTCTGGAGCTCCCCTTTAAGGACGAGACCTTTGACCGGATCATCTGTTCCGAGGTGATGGAACACGTACATGACGATAACAGGGCATGCGGGGAGTTCAGGCGCGTCCTGAAGACCGGAGGCACCATCGCCATTACGGTGCCTACATATATTACCGAGATGGTGTATGACGCGCTCACCTACGAATACTACTCCTCGCCCGGCGGCCACATCCGGCGATACGTGCCCCGTGAACTGGCGAAGATCATGGAGCAGAACGGCCTGTCGGTGTATGGCGTCCGCTTCAAGCATTCCCTTCATTCGATCTGGTGGGTGATACGGAGCGTTGTGGGACTCCACAACAACGACCAGTTCTTTACGCGGATATACCGCACGTTTCTCACCCTGGGGCTCTATTCTAAAAAATTCTATCCCAGAGCAGAGGCATTCTTCGATAACTTTTTTCCGAAGAGCATTATTCTGTATGCGGTGAAGAAGTAAATTTTTGCTGGCCGGTAGGATTATTAAACACGATGAAATGTTTCCGCGATTAATTACAGCGTATGTAAAATAGAGAGGAGCCAATGAAACCAAAATTATTTGATGTAATAGCGATACTTGATGATATCCCGGACCATGGCTTGCTGAAGGGGCAGGTTGGAACTCTCGTAGAACAGTTGTCGGAGGATACGTTTGAAGTTGAGTTTTCTGACAATACCGGGAAGACGTATGCGATACTCCCTTTAGCGACGAACCATTTTATTGTGCTGCATTATAATGCGTCAATGAGCGCATGATCGTCAATTTATTAACACCTCTTTCAGGACTCCGGGAGCGGTAGTCGCAGTTTCGATGAACAGAGCACCCCGCAAGGGGCGCTGTTTTACATGTATGCAACCCTGTTGCGCCCCCCTGCCTTCGCGCGGTAGAGCGCCCTGTCGGCCTTCTGGATCATTTCATCGAGGCTGACGCCCTCTGTCTTTATGATGCTGTTGACGCCGAAACTCGCAGTAACGGTTATAGTTGTATCCTCCCATGCAATCTTCAATGCAGCAATTTTTTCCCGCAGCCTTTCCGCAATAAGCATGGCATGTTTATGATCTGTTTCGGGGAGCAGAAGGGTGAATTCCTCGCCTCCCCACCGGGCAAAGAGGTCGGAGCCCCGCAGACTGGAGGCGCAGGCTGCGGTAACTTCCTGTAATATCAGGTCTCCCGCGGCATGTCCCCAGGTGTCATTGACTGTTTTAAAGTGGTCGATGTCCATCATGAGTAGCGAGATGGGCCTTGCATGCCGTTCAGCCTGCGAAATCTCATTCTCACCTGCTTCAGTAAAATAGCGGCGGTTAATGAGTCCCGTCAGTTCATCTGTTATGGCAAGATTCTCCAGCTTCTTTCTCAGCAGTGTCTGCTGGGAGATGTCAAGAAAAGTAAGAACCCTTCCAACAGGAAGTTTACCGTGCGTGAATATTGTTGAAATGGTGGTCTGGAAATACCGTGGATTATTTTTATCATTATCCATAATTTCTATCTGCTCATCAGACCCTGAATGTATGGTGTTGATAAGTTTATTGAAGTCCCCCAGGGCATCTTCAACAGGTTCCCCGATGATGCTCTTTGGAAATACGGAAAAAACTTCTTTCGCTGCCTGATTGTAATCGGCAATCCTGTTTTGGTTGTCCAGCACCAGCACCGGGTCGCGCATGCTTTCGAACACAAAATGGCGTGCGATAGGTACGATATCGAGAAGCCTGAAGCGGAACATGCCGAGACCGAAAACAGGGCCCATGAGCCCGAAGGCAATTGGTAACGGGTCAATGCCGTAGGGGGTGTATCCGCCGAGGTAGGTGATGAGCGAAATCCAGGGGATGAGGGTCCCGAGCAGCATCGCAGCAGCCTGTTTCCTGTAATGATACTGCGCCCGAATAAGCATCTCCAGGAAGAGGATGTTTACGGATAATATTCCGACATTCAGGTATACAATATGGACCCAGTACCACGGGCCCTTCTGGAGCTGTGTGATGGACAAACCCTGTATTACGGAAAAAGAAATAGCTCTATAAAAGAGGTGATGAAAGTCATTGGTGATATTCAGTACCAGGGTGCAGCCGGAGAACAGGAGCAACACTCCGTACAGGGAAGGGCGCAGCCATTTGTCTTTTCCAGTATACCGGAAAGAATGAATTATGAGAAACGCGGGGAGAGCGGAAATTCCGATATATTCCACCATCAGACACAGTTTAATGCCAGTGACTGTGGTTCTTGTCAGTTCGAATGCGTAGGCCCAGGAATATATTGTCGTTGAAGCCATTAGGCCGCTGAACGCCAGGGCTCCCGCGGATTTTCTTCTCTTCGCGGCAAAAAAAGCCAAATAAGCTGTCATACACCCGGATAGTACAATCGCCGATATAACCATAAATTTTTGTATCATGCTGTAATATCCAATATTTATAGTGAAGATGAGGGCGCTGTTGATTTATTATAAAATGCTTTTGCATACTTCCTGTCAATGGTTAAATAATGCGAACCGTGATTTTACTGAATACTATTCAAAAAAAATATTGAATAACTGGTGGAAATACATCATGTTACCATAACATCAAAGAGATAAAGGAATGCAGTCATGAAAACAGTTTCACTGGTGCAGTGCGAATCGTATGAACAGGAACTCCTGCAGGAGAAGCTCATCCAGACCCTGGTGAACATCGGATTTGACCTCAGCTCGCTGAAAGATGCGCGGGTCCTGGTTAAACCAAACCTCCTCACCGGTGTGCCGAGGGAGAAGGCGGTGGTGACGGACCGGGAATTTTTCCGTGCCGTGGTGAAGATCATCGCAGAAAATGGAGGCCATCCAGTGCTGGTGGAGTCCCCCGCCGCGATGCCGCTTCAGCGGGTGTTGAAGAAAACCGGGTACGATGAAATCATTGCAGAGTTTAATATAGAGGTCGCGGACCTCACTGAGACCATGGTAATTCACAACGACGCGGGAGTGCGCTTCAAACGCTTTGAAGTCGCCGCAGCGGCATCCGGTGCTGACATTGTTTTCAATCTCCCGAAGTTCAAGACCCACGGTATCACCTATATCACCGGCGCCGTGAAAAATCTCTTCGGCCTCATCCCGGGACTGAGTAAAGCGCAGTGGCACATGCGCGCGAAAAACAAAGATGAGTTTTCGACATTTATGCTGGACTACTACGGTGCGGTTATCGGCGACCTCACGAAGGGGAAGGAGGTCATTACCCTCATGGACGCGGTGATTGCCATGGAGGGGAAGGGACCCCGCACCAGCGGGAAGCCCCGCCATGTCGGGGCGGTCCTCGGCGGGCGCGACGCCGTGGCGGTGGACTATATCGCCACCACACTTGCCGGTCTTGATGTCAGTCAGGCGTTTACGGTGACACGGGCGGGCGAGCGCGGACTGGGCGCCGCGCGCATGGATGAAATTGAGATGAAGGGTGATCCCCTGAGCGCCTTTACCATCCGGAATTTCATACCGGTAAAAAAATCAGGATCGGACATCCCCCTGGGAAATTTTTTAAAAAACCTCATCGTGGAAAAACCGGTCCCCTCAAAGGTCCGGTGTACCCTCTGCTATCAGTGCATGGAAATCTGTCCCGCAGGGGCAATCACGAAAGCGAAAGTTCCCGGAAAAGGTTCCGTGCCGGTGTACGATTATCAGAAATGCATCCGCTGCTACTGCTGCATGGAGATTTGTCCCGAGGCGGCGATCGGGCTGAAGCGCGGCAAACTCCAGTGGCTCCTTGATCTTCTGGGATGAGATTCCGCTGTTCATGATACGACGGGCGAAAAAGTCCTTGATTTCTCCAATGGGCTCCGGTACGAATCTGAAAATATTTTGAATGATTTCGGAGCGGAAGAGAAGGTATGGCACAGGTGTTCGGGGTGATACTGGCGGGAGGAACCGGCATCAGGATGGGGGCGGAGCTCCCCAAGCAGTTCCTTCCCCTTGAGGGGCGTCCGGTGATTGCCTGGGCCATGGAGGCTTTTAACTCCCACCGCGATATCACCGGCATCCTCGCGGTGAGCCACCGGGACTATATCGGCCGCATCCGCAGTATCGCGGCGGAGCACGGTATCGGAAAACTCATCGGTGTGCTTCCCGGGGGAGAGACGCGCCAGGGATCATCATATAACGCCGTAACAGGGCATTCTTTTTCGGGGGGCGATATCATCCTGATCCATGACGCGGCGCGTCCCTTTATCACCGCGGACATTATCACCCGTTCGATTGAAGCCGCGTCAGAGTACGGAGCTGCCGGTGTGTACGTGCCCGCGATCGACACGGTCACCGTGGGAGCCAAAGGCTTTGCCGCTGAGATCCCGGACCGGAAGACGCTCTATTACACCCAGACACCCCAGACCTTCACCTTCGAGGTGATACGGGACGCCCACGAACAGGCGATGAAGAAAAATATTTTCTCCGCCAGCGATGACGTGCAGATGGCCCTTGACGCCGGGTACCGTGTGAAGATGGTGGAGGGGGCCTACACCAATATCAAGATAACCACCCCCTATGATTATGAAGCGGCACAGATGATTGCCGCAAAGGGGCTGTATAAATAATCCGGAGAGCGCCGGATGACGAGGCGCAGTCTCTGCATTCAGGGAAAATCATGTTTGAAACAATTGAACTTCACCGAAAAAAAATATTCATCGCCCTCCTGGCGCTTTTTGCGGCCTCCCTCGTCTTTCGTGCGCCGACGCTCTTTGTCGATTACTACGACGTCGACGAGCTCGCGGCAATTGTCCAGACCCACGAATACCTCGGGGGAGATATTCCCGGAAGGGATTTCGCCGAAAGCAAACATCCCCTGTACCACCTGATCTTCAAGGGGGCGTATCGAATTTCCCGTGATTACGGATGGGTCATTGTCCACGGTGTTGCCATACTGCTGGTGTTCTTCACGTCCATGTTCGTCTTTCTCACAGGACGGCGCGTGTTCGGGTTCGGCGCGGGTCTCGCGGGGG
>ENA-UPTA01003964-UPTA01003964.1-activated-sludge-metagenome-genome-assembly--contig:-NODE-3964-length-14242-cov-11.229788_pt1 | contig 14242 bp, 11 predicted proteins | sample MGYA00238184_ERZ773361 | MGnify/ENA primary metagenome ERZ773361 (study PRJEB29100, sample SAMN05720205) | activated sludge metagenome | isolation source: anaerobic digester from wastewater...
ACACCGCCGGCCGCTACCGCGAGCTGGCACCGCTGCTCAAGGCCATCGACCAGATCGAGGGTACCGAGGCGGTCAGCGGCTGGGCGTACGGGCGGGTTTGAAGGGGGCGGCAAAACGCCGGCCATCGCACACTGCGGTGGTGGCGATTCGGTGATTGATTGCCTCGCAATCAAACGACTTGAAAAGACCCGTCATTCCCACGAAGGCGGGAATCCATGCATCCACCGGCAGTTGCCCTGAGGCAGCGCCACTGGATTCCCGCCTTCGCGGCAATGCCGATGGAACAGAAAGGTTTCAAGTTGATCGCTTTCGGAGCCATAGCCTCGGCGCCTGAGCGGGTTTAGGCATTGAATTCGGCCCTTGCGCTGGTTGGTCAAGCGCTTCAAGCTATTCAATATGTAGCAAACCCGTCGCCCCTCTGCGATGGACCAGGCCGCCCATTCTGGGGAGGTATGCGGCCGCTGGCCCAGCGCCACGTAGGTGCGGCGGCTGCGGCCAGACCGCGCCCGTCTTGCCGCTTCAGCCCCGCGCGTTGCGCCGCAGCGGCGCCATGGCTGCTGCGCCCAGCAACAGCGCCATCAGCGCCAGCGCCCACTCACCCAGCGTGGGCACGGGCGTGGCCGGCGCGGGGGCTGGCGTCAGCTTGGCGGTCGCCGGGTTGTTGCCGGCGCTCGGGTCGGCGCCGCCATTGCTGTCGTTGCCCGCGCCTGATCCAGCGGAAAGGGCAAGCGGTGTAGCCGGGGCCGGAAACTGCAGCGTGCAGCTCAAGGCGGCACCCGGCGCCAGCGAGGCACTGGTGGCGGGCGTGGCGCAGCTGTTGCTGGTCACACCGGGTGGCAGGGTGCCGGTGAACTGGCAGGTGGCGGCCAGCGCGGGGTTGCTGCCGGCGTTGGTGCAGGTGGCCGTGCAGGCGACGGGCGTGCCGGCAGCGGCCGGGTTCGGCGTGCAGGTGAGGGTGGCCGTGGTGTCGGTGGGCAGCACTTCGCCGAAGTTGTTGTTGGGCGAATCGGCTTGCAGGTTGGTGAAAGTGATCACGTTGGTCGCCGTGCTGGTGCCGCCGGTGCCGGGGTTGGTGGCGGCGTCGAGGTAGCCTGCGGGCTGGGTTTCGGTCACGGTGCAGTTGGAGCCGGCGGCAATACCGCTGAACGCGTAGCTGCCGTCGGCCGCCGTGGTCGTGGTGGCGTTTCTGGCGGGGTTGGTGCAAGCCAGGGTGATGGTGACCCCCACGATGCGCGGGTCTGTGGCGCCGATCACGCTATTGGCGTCCTGATCCTGGTACACGGTGCCGCTGATGCGGTAGACGGGCGGCGCTGGGTCGTAGGTGTACGTGATGATGGCGCCCGCCCAGACGCTCGTCGTCTGGCTGCCGCCGCCGAAACCGCTGCCGCCCATGATCTCGATCGCCGTCGTGGTGCTTGCAGCCACTGGGATCGTGCCCGTGCCGATGTAGGGCGCAAAATTGGTGGGATTGAGAACAGTCGGGGTCCATTCGGATTTATATGGCCCAAAGATCGTCGAGCTATTGGGCGCGAGGGGCTTCAGCCCGGTCGTCAAACTGTCGGACAGAGAAACGTCATTGGCGCCGATATTGGCCGTTACGTCTATTAACGTCGTGCCCTTCGCGTTCGAGCGTTGTGGCGCATTTCCAAGTGTCAGCGTGATGGTGCCGTAGCTGGCCCCGTAAAACTCCACTTGCACGCCAGTCAAAGTACCCAGGCTCGGATCAAATTGAGGCAGTTGGCTGGTCCAATCCAACTCGGTCTTGCTAAATACACGCTGGCCGTCTGTCCAGTAGGCGGGCGTTTCGGTAACTGGTTCTGTATAACCGTTCGTGTCAGAGCCTGCGGAGGACACCGCGTACCGCAACGTTGCCGCGCCTGCCCAGGGGACCGACGCCAAAGCGATGAGGGCAAAGATAAGTTTGGTGAGAATTTTCATAATGCACCTTATGGCCTTGATGGAGGGCACTCGTCAGGCGGATCAATGCGACCCGCCCCGCACCCGCGCGCGCCGCATAGGACCGTGCATTCTTATCTACCCCCCCCCGCCGGTCAACGCCGGACTGCATTTTTCTGAAGTTTCTGTGAAAAATTACGGCATCTCGTATGATACACCCACATTAAAGCCACTCATGTTAATACTATGGTATTAAATTAATGAGATATAGGCGGCGCTTCGACACAGCGCCGTCGCCTCTCTCCCTTGTGCCTGCTTGGGGCCGCGCCGCTGCCACGCGCGCAATTCGCGCGCGGCCCCAAGCTGGGCGCTCCGCCGCCGACCTTGCCCTACCATCACGCCACAAACCAACAAGAAGGAGTGAGTGGCATGAGTCTGTTCAACTGGCAGGAGAAGCCTGCATCAGCGCTGGCGGCCGGCGGCGTGATCGCCCCCGACGAGCGCCTGCCCTGGCCGCAGACGGCGGCCATGGGCGTGCAGCACGTGATCGCGATGTTCGGTGCCACCGTGCTGGCGCCGATCCTGATGGGGTTCGACCCCAATCTGGCGATCTTCATGAGCGGCGTCGGCACGCTCATTTTTTATTTCATCACCGGCGGCAAGGTGCCGAGCTACCTGGGCTCGTCGTTCGCCTTCATCGGCGTGGTGATTGCCGCCACGGCGTACGCGGGCAAGGGGCCCAACGCCAACATCGGCGTGGCGCTGGGCGGCATCATCGCCTGCGGGCTGCTGTACACCGTGATCGGCGCCATCGTGCAGGCGGCGGGCACCGGCTGGATCGAGCGGCTGATGCCGCCCGTGGTGACCGGCGCGGTGGTGGCGGTGATCGGGCTCAACCTGGCGGGCATTCCGGTCAAGAACATGGCGGCGGGCAACTTCGACGCCTGGATGCAGCTGGTCACCTTCGTCTGCGTGGCGCTGGTGGCGGTGTTCACGCGCGGCATGGTGCAGCGGCTGCTGATCCTGGTCGGCCTGCTGCTGGCCACCGGCGTTTACCTGCTGCTGACCAACGGCATGGGGCTGGGCAAGCCGATGGATTTTTCGGGCATCGCCAACGCGGCCTGGATCGGCATGCCGAAGTTCACCGCGCCGGTGTTCGAGGCCAATGCGCTGCTGCTGATCGTGCCGGTGGCGCTGATCCTGGTGGCCGAGAACCTGGGCCACCTGAAGGCGGTGACGGCCATGACCGGGCGCAACCTGGACCCGTACATCGGCCGCGCCTTCATCGGCGATGGCATTGCCACCATCGTGAGCGGCAGCGCCGGCGGCACGGGCGTGACGACGTATGCCGAGAACATCGGCGTGATGGCGGCCACGCGCATCTATTCGACCGCGGTGTTCGTGGTGGCGGCGCTGATCGCGCTGCTGCTGGGCTTCAGCCCCAAGTTCGGCGCGCTGATCCAGGCGATTCCGCTGCCGGTGATGGGTGGCGTGAGCATCGTGGTGTTTGGCCTCATCGCCGTGGCGGGCGCCAAGATCTGGGTCGACAACAAGGTGGACTTTTCCGACCCGACCAACCTGCTGACGGCGGCCATCACGCTGGTGCTGGGCACGGGCGACTTCACGCTGAAGTTCGGCAGCTTCGCGCTGGGCGGCATCGGCACGGCGACGTTTGGCGCGGTTCTCCTACACGCGCTGCTGCGGCGGCGTTCGTAAGATGCCTGTTTTTCACAAACGATCACCGGAGATAGCTTGATGATGACCAGCCCCCGCTTCCTTCGCCTTGCCGTCGCACTGGCCGCTCTGGGCGCCGTGGGCGCCTGCACCACCACGCGCAGTGACAGCGCCACGCCCGTCGCCCGCGCGCAGGCCGAGTTGCGCGCCACCACCACCGCGCAGCCCGTGGCGGGCAAGCCGGTGCAGGGGTTGATCCGCTTTGCGCAGATGACCGACGGCGCGGTGCGCATCACCGGCCAGGTCAACAACCTGGCGCCCAATGCGCGCGTGGGCTTCCACATCCACGAAAACGGCGTCTGCAGCGGCGACGGCACGGCCGCGGGCGGCCACTTCAACCCGACCGGGCGCCAGCACGCCACCCCCGGTCAGGGCCACGCTGGCGACCTGCCCATGCTGCAGGCCGACGCCACCGGCAGCGCCACCGTGCAGTACGTCAGCCACGACATCCAGCTGACCGGGCCGCAGAGCATCGTCAATCGCGGCCTGATCGTGCACGCCAGCCCCGACGACTACCGCACCCAGCCCACCGGCAACGCCGGCGCCCGCGTGGCCTGCGCGGTGATCGAGCCGGGGCATTGAGCGGCTCGCGCCGCCCGGGCGCGCGGTTGACTACCATTGGGGGTTTCGAGCGTTCTTGTCACGGGAGACTTTTCGCATGCAGATGCCCCCAGGTTTGAAATCGATCACCGCGCGCGCAGGCGCGCCCCTGCTGGCCGCGCTGGCCCTGGCTGGCTGCGCGACGGCCCCGCCGCCCGAGCCGTCCGCCATCGTGCGCCTGAGCGCCACGCAGATTGAGCAGCCACGCCCTGGCACGCCGGTCACAGGTGTGGTGCGCTTGCAGCAGCGCGGCGACGAGGTGATTCTGCGCGGCACGGTGGAAAACCTGCGCGCGAGCGGCAGCCACGGCTTCTACATCCACGAAAAGGGCGACTGCTCGGCGCCCGACGCCTCATCGGCCGGTGGGCATTTCAACCCCACCAACAAGGAGCACAGCTTCGTCAACAGCGGCCACGTCGGCGATCTGCCCTCGCTCATCCCCAGCGCCGAGGGCAAGGCGCCGGTGTACCACATCAGCAAGCACATCAAGCTGAGCGGCCCGACCAGCGTCATCGGCAAGGCCGTGGTGGTGCACCGCGACCGCGACAACCCAGCCCACTTGCCCGACGGCGGCTCCGGCCCTGGCATTGCGTGCGGGGTCATCGAGGCAGAAGCGCCGAAGAAGTAAGCCCGGCCGCAGGCATCTTCGATCCCCGCCGCTTGCGTTTACCCTGGCCCTTGAGCGGCAGATTGCCGAACCGGCACCGGCCGCCCCGTTGCGCCTATTCGCCCGCCCGCTTCAAGCGCTCGCTCTTCCAATACACATCGTCCCCCACGCTGCCATCCGGCCGGTGCCGGTTGAGCACGCGGGACAGCACGAACATCAGGTCGGACAGGCGGTTGAGGTAGCGGCGCGGGGCGTCGCGCACAGCCTCTTGCTGGCCCAGAGCGACGACGGCGCGTTCGGCGCGGCGGGCGACGGTGCGGCAGATGTGGGCCTGCGCAGCGGCGCGGGTGCCGGCGGGCAGGATGAATTCCTGCAGGCGCGGCAGCGTGGCGTTGTAGCGCTCCAGCGCGTCGTCCAGTTGCGCCAGCGCGTCGTCCTGCAGCAGTTCAAACCCGGGGATGGACAGCTCGCCGCCCAGGTTGAACAGCTGGTGCTGGATGTCGATCAGCAGCTCGCGCACGTCGGCGGGCATGTCGTCGCACAGCAGCAGGCCGATGTGGCTGTTGAGTTCGTCGACGTCGCCCATCGCCATGGGCCGCGCGCTGGCCTTGGAGACGCGGGTGTTGTCACCCAGGCCGGTGGTGCCGTCGTCGCCGGTGCGGGTGGCGATCTGAGTCAGGCGCTTGCCCATGCTTGTTTTCTCACTTTTTGATAGCTGTCTGCGCAGCACTGGCGGCCGCTCGCAGCCCCAAAAGATATGAATCGACGCCAAAGCCGCAGATCTGCCCGCGTGCAATGTCAGCGATGTAGGAGTGGTGGCGGAACGGTTCGCGCGCGTGCACGTTGCTCATGTGCACTTCGACGATCGGGCATTTCAGGATGGCCAGCGCGTCGCGGATGGCGACGCTGGTGTGCGTCCACGCGCCGGCGTTGATGACGACCGCGTCGGTGCCGTCGCGGTGCGCCTGGTGGATGCGCTCGCACATGGCGCCCTCGTGGTTGGTCTGAAAGCACGCCACCGTCGCGCCCAGTTCGCCCGCCAGCGTCTGCAGCGCCGCGTCAATGTCAGCCAGCGTGGCGGTGCCGTACTGGCCAGGGTCGCGCTGGCCGAACATGTTGAGGTTGATGCCGTGCAGGACGAGGAGGTTCATGGTGGACTTTTTTGCAATGATAGAAATGGTCAAACCAGCGGCACCGTGAGCCGCGCCAGCACGTCGCGCGTGTCGGGGCGCACGCCGCGCCACCAGGCAAAGGCCTCGGCGGCCTGCTCGACCAGCATGCCCACGCCGTCGGCCACGCGGGTACAGCGCGCCGCTTGCGCGGCTTTCAGAAACGGCGTCAGGCCCTTGCCATAGACCATGTCGTAGGCCAGCGCGGCCGACGCGAAAGCGCTGGCGGGCACGGCGGGTGCTTCGCCGCTCAGCGATGACGAGGTGGCGTTGATGACCAGGTCGAACGTGTCGCTGGCGGTCAGATCGGCCAAGCCGCCGCCTTCGACCACGCAACCGCCCAGGTGCGGGGCCGCTTCGCGCGCCAGGCCGGTCGCCTTGGCGGCGGTGCGGTTGGCCAGCACCAGCCGCGCCACGCCCGCGCGCGCCAGCGGCAGCAGTGCGCCGCGCGTGGCGCCGCCGGCGCCCAGCAGCAGCACGCGCTTGCCGGTCAGCGGAAGGCCCAGGTTGTGCTCGATATCGCGCACCAGGCCGATGCCGTCGAAGTTCTGTGCCTCGATGCGGTCGCCGTCAAAGCGCAGCGCGTTGGCCGCGCCCGCCAGGCGCGCGTCGTCGCTGGCCTGCGTGGCGGCGGCCAACGCCTGCAGCTTGAACGGCAGGGTGACGTTCAGGCCGCGCCCGCCGGCGGTGCGGAAGCTGGCCAGCGCGCGATCAAAGCCGCCGGGTTCGGCGCCGCCGTCGATCATGTCGTACGTCATGTCCTGCCCCGTGGCCTGCGCGAACAGGCCGTGGATCAGCGGCGATTTGCTGTGGGCGATGGGGTGGCCGATGACGGCGTAGCGGTCGGGCATGGGCTGTTTGGAGCGCTGTAAACCGGTGAAGCTCTTCACTGTAGCGCAACGCGCCGGCACCCTGCGATCCCATGTCAAACTGACCACGGGCGCTTGCCCCATCAGCGCGAATAGCTATCTTTGTTATAGCTTGAAGCAAAGCACGCCGACCAGCGCGCTGGCGGTGATCGGCTTAAACTGCCCGCAGTTCGACGAACCGCGGGGCTTGCCGTCCCCGCCAGGAGACATTTGCATGAACGCTCCCACCCCGCTCGCCCACGTCACGCCCGAGATCAAGCCGCGCCCCGCGCCGCCTTCGCTGATGGCGGCGCTGAAGGAGCGATTTGGCGCACGCTTTTCCGAAGCCATGGCGGTGCGCGAGCAACACGGGCGCGACGAGTCGGCCTTTACCACCGTGCCGCCGCCGGCCGGCGTGGTGTTTGCCGAAAGCACGGCCGACGTGCAGGACGCCGTCAAGCTGTGCGCGCAACACAAGGTGCCGGTGATTCCCTACGGCGTGGGCTCGTCGCTCGAAGGCCATCTGCTGGCCGTGCAGGGCGGCATCAGCCTGGATGTGTCGCGCATGAACCGCGTGCTGAGCGTCAACGCCGAAGACCTGACCGTTACCGTGCAGCCCGGCGTGACGCGCAAGCAGCTGAACGACGAGATCAAGAGCACCGGGTTGTTCTTCCCCATCGACCCCGGCGCCGACGCCAGCCTGGGCGGCATGGCGGCCACGCGCGCCAGCGGCACCAACGCCGTGCGCTACGGCACCATGCGCGAGAACGTGCTGGCGCTGGAAGTGGTCACCGCCAGCGGCGAAGTCATCCGCACCGGCACGCGCGCACGCAAGAGCAGCGCCGGCTACGACCTGACGCGCCTGTTCGTCGGCAGCGAAGGCACGCTGGGCGTCATCACCGAAGTCACGCTGCGCATTTACCCGCTGCCCGAGGCGGTGTCGGCGGCGATCTGCAGCTTTCCGACCATTGCCGACGCGGTCAACACCGTGATCCAGACCGTCCAGCTGGGCGTGCCGATCGCGCGGGTGGAACTGATCGACGCCCACAGCGTGCGCGCCGTCAACGCGCACAGCAAGCTGACCCTGCGCGAAGAGCCGCTGCTGCTGATGGAATTCCACGGCTCGCCGGCCAGCGTCAAGGAGCAGGCCGAGACGGTGCAGGACATCTCGCGCGACCACCACGGCGACGACTTCGAATGGGCCGACACGCCCGAGGAACGCACGCGCCTGTGGACGGCGCGGCACAACGCCTACTTTGCCGCCGTGCAGAGCCGCCCGGGCTGCCGCTGCATCACCACCGACACCTGCGTGCCCATCAGCCGTCTGGCCGACGCGCTGCTGGACAGCGTGCAGGAGGCCGAAGAAAGCGGCATCCCTTACTTCCTGGTCGGCCACGTGGGCGACGGCAACTTCCACGTCGGCTACCTGATCGACCCCGACGACGCCGACGAACGCGCCCGCGCCGAAGCGCTGAACCACCGCCTCGTCACCCGCGCCCTGGCGCTGGGCGGCACCTGCACCGGCGAACACGGCATCGGCCTGCACAAGATGGACTTCCTGCTGCACGAAGCCGGCGCCGGTGCCGTGGCCATGATGCGCACCATCAAGCAGGCGCTGGACCCGGACAACATCATGAATCCGGGGAAGGTGTTTGCTGTGTGACGCTTGGCGTGATGAGCGCTTGGGCGTGCGCGCGTTGACAACCGAAAACCGGACGCGAAGGACGCAAAGGATTCGCAAAGGACGCAAAAAAACAGCCCCAAGAATTTTTCTTGGTTTTCTTCTGCGTCCTCTGCGTCCGGCTGCTTGATCTGTTTTGGCGCACTAAGCCAGCGCGTTAATCAAGCCTTTCCGGCCCCACGCCCGTGCCAATCAAGCGCCTCGCGCTATTTTTAGCATAGCGCATCAACCCAAATCGAACGGCCGCGGAGCAGGCCAAGCGCGGAACGCCGCGGAAGGGCTTGGCCCGCCCGCTGGCGTTGTCCCCCTTCCCGCGCGCAGCGCGGCAAAGAAGGGGGAAGCGGCGCCAGCCGCTCAGGGGGATGCGCCTTATTTCCCCAGCGCCTCGCGCGTAACCGAATCCATGCGCCCGGTGGGCCGCAGGCCGCGATCTTTCTGAAACGCGGCCAGCGCCGCCTGCGTCCGCGCGCCGGCCACGCCGTCGACGGAGCCAGGGTCGTAGCCCAGGTCCTGCAGGCGCTGCTGCACGTCGCGCATGGTGCGCACCTGCATGGGCGGCAGCGACGCAGGCCGGGCGGGCGCCGGCGGGGGCGTGACGGCGGGGGCCGGTGCGGGCACGACGGCCGCTGGCGCGGGCGGGAGCTTGGGCGCGGCGTCAGGACGGGCCGGTTCGGGGGTCGAGCAGGCGGCCAGCCAGACGGCGGCCAGCAAGGGGGCGGCGTGTTGAAACTTCATGCGATCCTCAGGTGGAGCGGGCGCGGCGCGGTGCGCAAGTCGGCACGGCCGCATACTGCGGCAGGATATATATCGGATGCGAAAGTAGCACTAACAAGCAGTCAGCACAACATGATTCCACGATTCAAAACGCATTATACATCTGCAGCATGTCACTTCAACCGCGCTGCCGCCTCTGAATAAAACTCATTATGCGGATATTTTATCCGCTCTGCCGAAATAACATCTTTCAATTTGCGCTTAAAGGTCGGGTTCGAGTTAAGTTGATTTTGTTCCGACGCACTCATATCCATGATCCATGCGAGAATTTTTCTGGGATCCTGACCATCCTTCATTAACTGCTGCTCAATATAGTGCATGGCTGGCTGACCCGTTTCAACCGCGCTCACATTGGCACTCGCCTTCATCCAGGTCGCATACTGAGCCAGTTGCAACGCGCCGACGCTTGATCTGGTTTCATCAAAAACAGGTTCACTCTTGCCAAGTATGGCCTCCAACAGTTTTACGCTGTTCCCATCAACGAAATAAGGATTCGCGCTCGCATAGCTTGCTATGATTGCTGCGCTAAATCTATTTTCGGATTTCAGGATTTTATCAAAAATAATAGACCTGGCCTCGGCCGGAGCAATAACGGACAAGTGCGCCATGTCGCCATAGTACCGGTCGTCATCTATAATATTTTTCCTGTGCGCATTTGATAAAACACTCAACGAATCATCAAAATAATCAAGCCTCGAATAGACCAGCACAATAGCCTCTTGAACCTCGCGATTTTCATTTGCCTCAAGCGACTTCAGCAATGAATTGCGGGCGAAGTTCTTTATTCCGAAATCTCGGGATTTTTCATATTGCTGACCTAACAATTTTGCTGCGGCCTTCTTTTGATCGACGCTGCGGGACGAACTTAGAATTCCGCTAAGCTTTTGGATATTTGGATAGGATGCTGGTAAGCCTGATGCGCCGCTCTGGCTCAATACATCCACATCTGTAGAAGCGCCAACCCTGCTGGACACAAGACCCTCCAGCATACGCTGAGCTAACCGGCCGTCTGACAAATCGCTTGCGATTGCATCCGAACTAACGAGCGCAGTTACCATAGCAATCACTGCTGCGCCCCCTCTGGTAAGATGGCGCGCGCTGGTGTTCAATCGAGTGAGAGCCATCTTTATAGACTTCTTTTGGCCTTTGCACTAGCAAGCACGGCAAATCAGTGGGCGCTAAATCTTGCCCTTCATGTATGCCGTGCCCAACGTCTCGTGCCCTGGGGACACAGTCGGCTAAGCACTCGGACGATTAAGCCGCGCGCTGGCACCTGTGGGGTGAGCACGCGGGTGGACTATCTGCCGCTTTCCGGGTTCGAGAGCATGGACAAGCAGCCGAACCGGTATTGGGGCATGAAACCACGGCAGTGCGAGGAGCGTTAGCGCAGGTCACGTCTCGGCCGACCGCGTCAGCGGCCGTTCAACGGCGGCGGCGCGTGTTGGACCGGGGCGCGTTCTCGGGGGTGTAGGTCTGCGATGGCGCGGCGCCGCCGTCCACGCCCAGCCGGCCGCCGCCGCCCAGGCCCTGGCCCTGCACGCTCTGGGCGCGGTAGTTGCGCACGGCGCGCACCATCTGGTTGTAGGCGTCCATGAAGGCGGCGGTGATGACCTTGCCCTGCGGTGTGTTCTGGTAGCCGCCCAGGCCGCCGCCGGCCACGCCGCCGAACAGCGCGCCCATGCCGCCGAAGTCGGTCTTGGAGGCGCTGCCTTCCGACGCCGCGACCTGCACGCCCGAGCGGTTGTCGACCAGCGTCAGCATGGTGGACGCTTCGCGCGTCTTGGTGCCGGCTGCCACGGCGCCCAGCAGGCCGCCGCCACGGCCACCGATCAGGCCGCCCAGCGCGCCACCGATGCCGCCGGTGTTGCCTTCGCTGAAGATGATCTCGGGCGACATGCCATAGTCCGACGCGACCATCTGCCCGCCGCCGAAGTTGCTGCCGCCGCGCATCTGGCCCGAGCCCATCAGCTCGCGCTCGCGGTTCATGGCGCGCATGCCGGCGGCGCCGCGCTCGACCACCACGAAGCAGTTGGACTGCTGGATCAGCAGGCGCAGCAGGTTGGCGGTGGGCGGCAGGCGGTATTCGTTGCGCAGGATGGTGTACCAGCCGGCGTGTTCGTTTTCGACCAGCGACACGGTGCCCAGGGGCGACGCGCATTTCTCCAGCTGGGTGTTTTCGCCCGACGCGCTGGCGCCGCCGGCGGCGCCGGTGGCCACGGTCTTGGCGTCCTGGCTGCCCATTTTCATGTTGGTGGTTTCGCAGCCCGCCAGCAGCACGGCGACGCCCGCAGCCGCCAGCACGGCCCATTTATTTTTCTGCATCTTGATCCACTCCAGTGAAGATTCGCGTCCCGCTGCGGCGCGCAGCGATTGGACCGGTCGATACAAGATGATACGACTTGTCGATGACCAATCCATCCTCTGCGCGATGGATTGCGCCGCCGCGCACCACCAAAAATGGTTTCAGCGCTTGCCTGTATTGCGGATTACGCTATAAAACAAATAGCAAATGGCGTCAGTTTGGTGCCACGCCCAAAGCGCGCACGGTGTCGACATCGAGGTAGCCGTGCACCGGCAGGCCGCGCGCCTGCTGGTAGCGCGCCACGGCGTCCAGCGTGGGCGCGGCCAGCACGCCGTCGGCGGCGGCCGGGCCGAAGCCGGCCGCCTGCAGCGCGCGCTGCACGTCGCGGATCTTGTCGGGGTGCGTGTTGGTCTCGCACATGACTTCGCGCCGCTCTTCGCGCGCTTCGGCCACCTTGACCTGCCAGGTCAGCGTCTCGTACTGCGCGGGCACGTCGACCCAGCGCGTGCTGGCGGGCTGGTCGATGACCTGGCGCGTTTCGGTGCGGTAGACGGCGGGCACGACTTCGTCGCGCACGCCGGCGGCGCGCGTCACGACGGGCCGCTGCATCGGCTGCACCAGCGCGGGCACGGCGACCTGGCGCAGGCTGGCGGGCTGGTCCAGCTCATAGCGGGTGACGGCCTGGTATTCGCCCGGCTCGGGCACGGCGCGCGTGGTTTCGGCGCGCACCAGCACCTGCGTGGGCACGGTCTTGTAGGTGGCGGGCACCAGCACGGTTTCGGTGCGGGCGGGTTGCACTTCGACGCGGCGCTTGATGGTGCGCACCGCCGCCGGCACGTCGACCACGCGCACGCCGGCCGGCTGCTCGGGCACGTAGCGGGTGACGTTGCGGTATTCGGCCGGGATGCGCACTTCGCGCACCCAGCTGTCCGGCCCCAGGGCGCGGTCGATCTGCACGCCGGGCTGGCTGGCCACCGCCGCCGCGCGCACCAGCCGCTGGCCGCTGGGCGTGGCCACCAGTTCGCCGCTGGGGTCGAACTGGTAGCCCAGCGCGCGCGCGCGCTCGAAGTCCACTTCCTGCCGATAGACGCTGTGGTAGACGGCCGGCACCGGCACCACGCGCTGCGTGGCCTCGCGCAGCACCACCTGGCGCGTGACGTTCCTGTATTCGGCCGGCACGGCGACGTCGCTGGTGGTGGCGGGCGCCTTCAGCACCTTGCGTTGCACGGTCTGGTACTGGGCGGGCACTTCGACCAGACACCACACGTCGTCTTCAAACTGGCTGTTGTCGGCCGGCGTGGCGCCGATGTCGACGATGCCGCGCGAGGCGCCGCCGCTGGCCGCCGGCACCAGCGTGCGGCCGGCCACGTTGTAGCCCTTGAACTGGCCCGCCGGGTCGACGATGAAGCCGCGCAGCGGCACCACCTCGATGGCCTGGCCCACCCAGGCGCGGCCACGCCGCCATTCGCGGTAGGGCTCGCTGATCTTGACCTGCTCGGTGACGATTTCGTACGCGGCCGGCACCTCGACCTTGCGCACCGTGGCCGGGCGCACCTCGACCGGCTCGACCACCGTCTGCATCACGGGCGCCACCGGCTCGACGCGGGTGGTGGCGTCGGCGCGCAGGCGCTGCTCGGCCACCGGGCGCGTGGGCAGGCGCACCGGCACGTACTGCACGACCTCGGGGCGCACCAGCACGCGCTCGACCTCGGTGCGGTAGCGCGCCGGCACGGCTTCGGTGCGGGTGGTGGCGGGGCTGACCTGCACCGTTTCCTCGACCTCCTTGTAGACGGCCGGCACCACGCGCTGCACGGTGTGCTCGGGCACGTCGACGACGCGCCGCATCTCGGTCCGGTACACCGGCGGCAGCACCTCGACGCGGGTGGACGGCGCCTTGGTCTGCAGGTGTTCGGTGGTGGTCCTGAACGTGGGCGCCACCGGTTCGTCGCGCGTGCCGGCGGGGCGCAGCACCACGTTCTCGGTCACGCTGCCCAGCTCGGCCGGCACGGCCACCTGGCGGCGCGTTTCGGGCTGCACCAGCACCTGCTCGGTGACGGCGCGCCAGGTGGCGGGCACCACTTCTTCGCGGCGCGTGGCGGGGGCGATCAGCACCTGCTCGCTGCGCGTTTCAAAACGCGCCGGATGCAGGATGTTGGCAAAGCACTGGTTGGGCGACGGCGGCGGCGCCACCACCTGCACGGCCACGCTGGGCGCGGGCGGCACGGGGCGCGGCAGATGGCCTGAAAAGCCGTTGTCGCACTGCGCCATGGTGACGCGCAGCGGCTGGCCGGCGGCGTCGCTGTACAGGTTGAGCCGCATGTCGGGGCTGAACGGCACCCATTTGCCGACCAGCTCGGGCGTGATGTCCGGGCGGCCCTTGACGTGGCGAATCCCTAAGTCGCACGCGCCGCGCGCGTAGTCGGCGGCGCTGTAGCGCAGGCCCGCCGCCTGCGCCGTGGCGTTGGCCAGTTCGCGCAGGGCAATGGTGCGCACCGCGGCTTCGCCCTTCTGGCGCGCCGGCGGCCGCGTGGTGACCGGCTGGTAGAAGCGTGCGCTGCCCGCCTGCACCGCCGCGTCGCATTCGGCCGCGCTGTCGTAGCCGACGTTGCCGTGCGCGTCGGTCACCATGCC
>ENA-UPTA01003971-UPTA01003971.1-activated-sludge-metagenome-genome-assembly--contig:-NODE-3971-length-14235-cov-5.588223_pt1 | contig 14235 bp, 10 predicted proteins | sample MGYA00238184_ERZ773361 | MGnify/ENA primary metagenome ERZ773361 (study PRJEB29100, sample SAMN05720205) | activated sludge metagenome | isolation source: anaerobic digester from wastewater...
GATTCAATCTTCGGTTAATGTTCAAACTAATCTTTCTCTCGATGGTGGCAATAGTTGGCAGGGGTGGCAATCAGTGTCCAACGGAGGTGCAATTCCTGGAATTAACTCGGGAGTTAATTTAAGCAATGCCCGGCTACAGGTTCGGCATACATTGGCCACCGAAGAGATCGGAGTTAGTCCTATTTTAGGAGTCTCAACTATTCAAATCTGGGGATTTGGCAATCCCAACGTAAATGGCTGGGCTTGGTCTGAAAATATCGGCTGGATTTCTTTTAGTAATATTGATCCGGGGACAGAAGTGCCTTATGGGCTAAACATTAACCCGGAAACAATGAAACTGAGCGGTTATATTTGGTCTGAAAACATTGGCTGGATTACTTTTCACCAGAGTGTCGCTGGAGAGCCACCCTCGGATCCCTGTCCAGCAGACAATGACTGCATGGCTATTTTAGATCCAGATACTTTTAAGCTCAGTGGCTGGGCGCGAGCCTTAAATCATGGCGATGGCTGGAGTGGCTGGATTAGCCTGGCCGGCACAGCGGCTGACAGCTCGCCTTACGGTGTTTATATCGACCCTGATACTTTAAGGTTTGGGGGCTGGGCCTGGGGCAGCGGAGTCATTGGCTGGATTAGCTTTAACAGTGAAAATGAAGACCCGGGTACGCCTGAATATTATGTTTATACTACCATGGACATTGGGCCTAGTGTGACCAAGGTTGAACATGAATGGAGTTACTGCTTAGATACTTTACATCCTTTGTTATCCTGGGAGACCAGCAAACCTTCTTTCGGTTATCAGATTGAAATATATACAGACAGCGAGTTAAACAACTTAATTTATCAACATGAGTCCGGACCGACCGGATCAACTGAACATTATCCGACTTTCAACGCTGGAACTTGCGATGAAAATGGCTATAGCAACCCAGAAGTTTGTGATTTAGAGTATGGCCAAGACTACTGGTGGCGAATTAAAGCCAGCAGCGAGGGCGGTCTTTACGGAGGCTGGTCCGAAACAGGAGCCTTCAGTGTTGAAAACACTCATCATTGGCCGGAACCAGACTATACCTATGACCCTGATCCGGTGCGAGCCAAACAAGTCACTCAATTTATTGATCAGAGCCAGGCTTACGGCGACTCTTCAATAGCTTCTTGGTCTTGGACCATTTCAGGAACAGAAGGAGTGGACTATGACTTTGTTTCCGCTCAAAGAATTCCGGTCGTTGAAGATCTAATGCTGCATCTTGATGCGAGTATGATATCCGGCCTGGAGGATGGTGATAAGGTCTCTCTGTGGGCAGACATGTCGGGACGGGGAAATGATGCGATCAACAACGATCCAGCCACTCAACCTATTTTCAAAGAGAATGCATCAAGCAGAACACCAACAGTCGGTTTTTCACAAAACTTAGATCGGAGCGATCCCCGGCATTTAGACGTTACCCTTCTCTCTGACCACAGCCCGGGCTATGGTCCGTCCGTTTTTGCAGTTGTTTTAATTCCTAATAATATTGCCGATGGCACCAGGGTCGGGAACATATGGGGGTCTTATCCGGCAACACCAAACTATAATCTTGAATTACATACCTCGGGAAGAACCCGATGGTACTGGAACAGTGGGCAGAGGGACGTATACGGATCGGCTGATCTGAGAACCGGCGAACTGGCGGTTGTCTCCTACCATCGCGATGCTGTTAGTGGCAAACTTCAAACATACATTAACGGAACCATCGATATGGATCATGATGACTCAGGAACAAATACAGTTTACGGCCAAAATTGGCGCCTGGGTCGAGACTATCGCAGCGGGAATGGCATTGCTTTAATTGGGGACATCGCCGAGTTCATAGTTTATGAAAGGTCTCTGGCCAGCGACGAAAGAGAGGCGGTTGAACAGTATTTAATGGACAAGTGGTTAGCCGAAGGTGGAATTGAAGAAACTGGTCCAGGAAGCCAAAGTCCCTACATTATCTTCAGGCTCCCAGGCGAGTACAATGTAACTCTGGGGGTAACTGACTCTTCGGGTTATGGGCCCTGTGCTATCACTAAGAAAATCAATGTCGAGGAAGCCGTCGACCTGGAGTGGCGCGAAGTTTCCCCGACTGAATAAGCATACAAACCCGCCCGAAGCTTAAAGGCGGGTTTTGGTTTTTGCCCTAAAAAGTGCTAAAATAGAGAAGACTTAACATGTATATTAGTCGCCTTGGATCGAAACAGTTTCTGATTAAAGACAAAGCCAAGCAGCCTCGGGTCAGTATCATTCTTGGTCAATCCGACCAGAATAAAAAATCCCAGCTTGAGGCTGATATTGTTTTGGCCGGCTTGCACGAATCAGTTGCCGGTATCGACCAAAAGAAAGCTTTTTTGATCGATTTACCGGGCGAATACGACATCAAAGATGTATTGATTCGCGGCACCCAAGACAACGGCCACATTATCTACGTCCTAGACTTAAATGGCGAGAAGGTGGCTTACCTGAGCGGCTTAGCCAAGGCTGAGCTCGACGATCGTCGCCTGGAACAGCTGGGCGATGTCCACCTGTTGATTATTGCTGTTAACGGAGACAGTCTGGACCCCCGGGTTGCGGTCAAGTTAGTTAACCGGATTGAGCCCAGGATGGTTATTCCGATGGACTATCAGGCTGACGACTTGAAACAGTTTCTCAAAACTCTGGGCGCGGAGAAGCAAATAGAAGAGGGCTCGTTGCAAATACAACTGGACAGCTTGCCCGAAGAAGAGCTGGCGATAAAAGTTCTTAAAGTTTCATGAAAGAGTGGCTGGCAAAATTAAAAAAACTGCCGGTCCAACAAAAAAAGTACATTTTGTGGGGAACAATAATTGTTTTGGGCGCAATTCTGGTTTTTTTCTGGATTAGCTCTATCGGCAGTCGCTTTGAAGGAATCAGTTGGAAAGATGAGCTGGATCAAATTGAATGGCCGGAGCGGAGCGAGACCTGGTCTGAACTCGACGATCTCTGGTCTCAGTGGCGCCTAGACGACTTTTTTCCAGAGGAGCTGGAAGAAGCCCTGCGGTCAGAGCTTCAAGACGGTTCTGAGCCAACAGAGAATAGTGATATAAATTATGAGTAAAAGAGAAAATAAAATTAAAACTGCCCGGAAGGTTTTACCACGGGAGGTAACCGATGAGATGCGTGAGTCCTATCTGGACTACGCGATGTCGGTGATTGTTTCTCGGGCCCTGCCCGATGTTCGCGACGGACTAAAGCCGGTTCATCGCCGGATTCTTTATTCTCTCTACGAGATGGGCTTGAAGTCTTCCGGCGCAACCAAAAAGTCTTCGGCTATCGTCGGCTATTGTCTGGGTCGCTATCATCCCCATGGCGATACTTCAGTTTATTATGCCATGGTTGGCTTAGCGCAGGATTTTGTCAGGCGCTATCCCTTGGTGATTGGCCAAGGCAATTTTGGCTGTTTCACCGGGGACACAGAAGTTGAATTATGTGATGGGCGGAAGGTGAGCTTTCAAGATTTGGTTGCTGAGAAAAAGAAGGGTAAAAGGCACTGGGGGTATAGCTTTAATCATCAGAAAGGTCGGGTAGAGATTGCTGAAATTAAAAATCCTAGAATTACCCGGCGGGACGAGAGGATAGTCCAGATCACCCTCGATAACGGAGAAAAGATTAAATGCACTCTAGACCACAAATTCATGCTCAAGAACGGGAAGTATCGCGAAGCTCAGAAGCTTAATTCGGGAGATTCTTTAATGCCCCTATATCTTGCACCCTGTCAAGATTCACAGAATTTGAACCTTCGAGGATATCAAATGGTCTATCAGCCCAGAATGCATGAATGGGAATTTGTCCATCGCCTGGCCGACGAATGGAATTTAAATAATTCTATCTACGAAAAGAGCGAAGGCAGAGTCCGGCACCATGTCGACTTTAATAAAAACAACAACAACCCTGATAATCTTCGCAGGGTGTCTTGGGAGGATCACTGGAAGAAGCATTCTAAATTTGTTTCAAATCGGCACAAAAATGATTCCGAATATATTGAAAAAATAGCCAGAGGCAGAAGAAACTTTTGGAGCGATCCGGCCAACAGAAAAGCTTATTCACATCGAAGGTCTGAATTGAATAAAAAAATGTGGAGCAATCCAAGTTATAGAAAACTTTGGATAGAGGCAAAAAAGAAAATGTGGGCGGATCCGTCTTATCGGGATTTTATGGCTAACCAGTCTAGGCAAAACATAAAAAAGCTGTGGAAAAGACAAGATTTTAGGAATTTAATGAGTGCCCTTAAAGCAGAAGAGATGAAGAAGAGGTGGCAGAATGAGGATTATAGGAGAAAAATTGCAGAACAGACCAGGAATGTTTCAAATAAATTATGGGCTGACCCAGATCACAGAAACAGGATCTCTGAAATAATGTCAGCTAAATTTGAGAGTAGGGAAATTCGAGAGCAACTGAGCTTAAGAACAAAAGAACTCTGGAAAGACCCAGATTATCGAGAAAAATTCCCTAAAGATCATTTTAGTGCAATGGGTAAAAAAGCCTGGGAAGTTCCGGGTTTCAAAGAATCTCAACGATTAAAAGCGATTAAGCAGTGGCAAGATCCAGAGTTCAGAAAAAAACATGCCGAGGCGAACAGAAAGTCTTGGCAAACCAGGATACAGAGTGATCCTGGATACATGAAGAAGCTAGGCAAAAAAGCCGGGGCAGCGCTAAAAAAGAACTGGCAAGATCCAAGCTATAGGGAGAGAGTGGTTAAGAGCAAGATTTTGGGACACGTTTATTATATTTCCCAGGGCAACAAAAAACCGACTCCCGAGATATATGAACAAAAAAGACGGAATAACGGTATCCCGAGGATAGAAAAGGCAATGGACTATTTTGACAGTTTTTCCGAGATGGTTGAAGAAGCAAAAATCTATAACCATCGGGTGAAGGAAGTCAAGATTTTAAAGAAGAGAGAAGATGTCTACGACGTAACGGTGGATCCTTGGCACAACTTTGCTTTAGCGGCCGGCGTCTTTGTTCATAACTCAATTGATGATGACCCTCCAGCCGCCCCGAGGTATACAGAAGCTAAGCTCTCTGTTCTCGGAGAGGATATGCTGATGGATATTGAAAAGCAGACGGTTGATTTTGTCGACAATTATGACGGGACCTTTCAGGAGCCTTCCGTGCTGCCGTCGCCACTACCTCAATTACTACTGAACGGAACAGTCGGCATTGCCGTCGGCATGGCAACTAACATTCTGCCCCATAACCTGAACGAAGTTTGCGATGCCTTAATTTACTTAATTGACCATCCGGAAGCAACGACTGAAGACCTCTTCCAGTTTATTAAAGGTCCTGACTTGCCAACCGGCGGGATTATCTATGGCCAGGGAGAGCTGGTCTCAACCTATTCTCAGGGTAAAGGATCGGTTCTTAATCGGGCGCGGACCGAGATTGTCGAAAAGGGAAAAGGCTCTCAAATTGTTATTACAGAGATTCCCTACCGAGTTAACAAGGCGGCTTTAGTTAGCAAGATCGCCCAGCTGGCGGCCGAAGACAAGCTCAAGGGGGTTAAGAATGTCCGCGATGAATCAGACCGCGAAGGATTAAGGATCGTGGTTGAGGTTTCACCTCAGGGATTCCCGCAGCGGATTTTAAACCAGCTCTATCGCTACACCGACCTAGAAAAGAAGCAGCACATCAACATGGTCGCCCTGGTAGACGGCATCCAGCCTCGAGTTTTGTCGCTGGTTGACATGCTAAATCATTATTTGACCCACCGGCGGGAGGTAGTTGTCCGAAGAACCAAATTTGACCTGGAACGGGGACTAAAACGCCAACATATTCTGGAGGGCTTGATGATTGCTTTGACTCACATCGACGAGGTTATTGCGATTATTAAAAAATCAGAAGACCGGGCCGATGCGGCCAAGAACTTAATCCAGAAGTTCAAATTGAGCGAAGCCCAGGCGGAGGCGATTCTGGAAATTAAACTGCATCGCTTGGCCAAGCTGGAGCAGGTTGAGATTCAGCAGGAGATGGAAAACATCGCCAAGCAGATTAATGAATGGCGCAGCCTGCTGGCCAGCCCGAAGAAGATTGAGAAGCTGATTCAGAAAGAATTACAGGAGATTAACAAAAAACACAGTGACCAGAGAAGAACAGAAATTGTGGCCGGAGAGGTTAAGCAGATTTCAAAGAAAGACTTAATTCCTGAGCAGGAGAACTTCGTTATTATTACCCAGAAGGGATATATTAAGAGGAACCAGCCTGAAGTCTATAAAATTCAAAAGCGCGGCGGCCGAGGGATTGTCGGCATGAAGACGGTCGAGGGAGACATTGTTGATCACTTTATTTCGGTCTCGACTCACGATCAGCTACTTTTCTTTACCGATAGCGGCAAGGTTTATGAATTGCCAGCTTATGAAATTGAAGAGGGTAGCCGAGTCAGCCGGGGCCGGGGACTGGCCAACTATCTGCCAATCAGCTCCGATGAAAGAGTTCTTTCAGTTTTTAGTCAGCAGACGGGGGACGGCCAGCGTTATCTGGTAATGGCGACCAAGAAAGGTATGATTAAAAAGACCGAAAAGGAAGAATATTTAAAAATTAGGAAGAACGGCCTGCAGGCCATTAGCCTCAAGAAGGGAGACTGGCTAAAGGCGGTTGCCGAAACCAGCGGCCAAGACTGGATAATGCTGGTGACTAAAAAAGGTAAGGCGATTATGTTTCCCGAGAAGGACATTCGGGCAACTGGGCGGGTAACAGCCGGGGTTAAGGGAATTTCCATTGGTAAAGACGACGAGGTTATTAGTCTGGCTGTAATTCCGTCGAAAGGCGACCTGAAGAAACTGACCCTGTTAACCTTGAGCGAGAAGGGCTATGGTAAGAGAACCAGGCTGTCTAGTTACCGGCGGCAGGCTCGGGGCGGCAAGGGAATAATTACCGCCAAGCTGGCGCCCAAGACCGGTAATCTTATCTATGCTAAACTAATTGAAGACGAAAACCAGGACCTAATAATCATCTCAACTCGGGGTAATGTAATTCGGATGCTGGTGAAAAATATTTCTGTCTTGAGCCGAGCGACCTCCGGGGTTAAGGTGATGAAACTGGCCGCTAATGATAAAATAGCTTCAGCAGTCTGCCTCAGCGAAGAAACCCAAGCGTAATCTATGTCTCAAATCATTGATATCAACGAAATTCTGGATCGGCTAAAGCTTTCGCCGAACATGTCGGGCGCTGATTTTGGCACCGGCCCGGGGCACTGGGCGATCGAACTTGCCCGGCGGCTAATGAACGGGCTGGTTTATGCTATTGACATTCAAGAAAGCTATCTCTCGGCTCTCAAGGGCCGGGCTGAGCAGAACTACTTGAGTAATCTTCGGCTACTGCGCCGGGATTTGACCGAGCCGAAGGGTTCCGGCTTGCCGGAGGCTTCGCTGCATGTGGTTGTCTTAGCCAATGTTCTTTTTCAGATTGAAGACAAAAAAGCGTTACTAACCGAGGCTTACCGGGTACTTCGGCCCCGAGGGCAACTGTTGGTGGTCGACTGGCGCCAGGATACTGCAGTCATGAAACACCAGCGGGCTGCTTTACTGGAAGAAATTGAAACTTTGGCTGATCAAGTTGGCTTTCAATTGACCGAACAGCTGGAAACGGATGAATATCACTTCGGATTAATTTTTAAGAAAAATTAAGAGATGAAAAAAAACTATAAACGGCTAATCTGGTCTCTGCTCCTGTTGGGTTTATTGTCCTTAAGTTGGCCGATGATGGTTGGGGCCAATAACGTTATAGATCTCAGGTCTCCAAGTCAGCACGCTAGCCTGGTTGAATTAATTGAACATCTGCTTCGCTGGCTCTATTGGATCGGCATTGTCGGCTTGGGGTTTGTGATTTTAATTGGCGCTTTTCAGATGGTTTTTTCAGGCGGGGACCCGGCCAAATTTGATCGTGGCAAGAAAACAATCATTTATGGTGCGGTTGGACTGGTTATTATCTTGCTCAGCCGGATGATTGTTGCTATAATAAGTTCGGTCTTAGGGCCTTAGTAAATTAATAATTAATTTTTACATATGAAAAAAGCTTTTGCTATTTTAAGCACCCTGGCTTTAGTTCTGGCTTTAGGGGTTGTGCCTTTAGTCGGAGGAGCTCAGGTTGCTCCTGGTGAGCCTCCACAGGGATGCACGTTAAGAATTAATATGACTTTCCCTCGCGCAGGTCAGGATGACCTTGAATTGGCGAGGGGGACTCAAGTTGGCCCAGGGCTGCCATATGCAGGTACAGGCACGGGAGATGAAGACTGGGCGGTTATCTGCATGCTTCACACCGTTCAATATGTGACCAACTGGATCTTCTACATCATCATGATTGTTGTTGGCATCATGATCTTGTATGCAGCATTCATCTATCTGACATCACAGGGCAACCCCGAAGGACCACAAAAGGCCAACAAATTAATCACTTACGCTATTATCGGTTTGGTAATCGCTTTGCTGGCTCGCGCTATTCCAGCGGCTGTCCGATATATCATCGGAATGTAAGTTCTATATTCTTACAAACCAAAAGCACTCGTTTAGTTATTAAGCGGGTGCTTTTTGTTTTGTTAATTTTTTACATGTTGCTATAATAAACAAGAATTAGCGTTGGTTTAATGAAAAAGGCTTTAACTGTTTTATTTTCTCTGGTTTTATTCTCTTCTTTGGTTGCTCCATTTTTTGTTGAGGCGAGTGGAGTTTCTCCTGGCCAGGGATCAACCATGGAAGGAGGTTGCCATATCAGGCGGTCTTTTACAATTGATACGCCACGGGGGCCTGAAATAATTCAAAGGGGTTGGATGGAGGATATACGCAGAGACTGGGCAATCGTCTGTATGCTCCATATGGTTTATTACGTCACTGATTGGATTTTTTACATAATCATTATTGGAGCAGGAATAATGATTTTATATGCTGCCTTTCTTTATCTCTTGGCTCAGGGAGACCCAACTAGTGTTGGCAAGGCTAACAAGTTAATAATTTTTGCGATAATTGGCCTGGTTATTGCCTTGATGGCCCGGGCGATTCCGGCCGCCGTTCGATATATCGTTGGAATGTAAGCGGGTGTAGCCGAATTGGCATAGGCGCAGGACTTAGGATCCTGTGGACTCTGTCCGTGAGGGTTCGAGTCCCTCCACCCGCACCAAATGCCGGTTTAGGGCCGGCTTCTTTGTTGATTAAATGGAGATGTTTGCTATAATACTTTTCAGTCCAGTTCTTTGATTAAATAATAAAATTAAAATTGATTATGAAAAAAGCTTTTGCTATTTTAAGCACCCTGGCTTTAGTTCTGGCTTTAGGGGTTGTGCCTTTAGTCGGAGGAGCTCAGGTTGCTCCTGGTGAGCCTCCACAGGGATGCACGTTAAGAATTAATATGACTTTCCCTCGCGCAGGTCAGGATGACCTTGAATTGGCGAGGGGGACTCAAGTTGGCCCAGGGCTGCCATATGCAGGTACAGGCACGGGAGATGAAGACTGGGCGGTTATCTGCATGCTTCACACCGTTCAATATGTGACCAACTGGATCTTCTACATCATCATGATTGTTGTTGGCATCATGATCTTGTATGCAGCATTCATCTATCTGACATCACAGGGCAACCCCGAAGGACCACAAAAGGCCAACAAATTAATCACTTACGCTATTATCGGTTTGGTAATCGCTTTGCTGGCTCGCGCTATTCCAGCGGCTGTCCGATATATCATCGGAATGTAAGTTCTATATTCTTACAAACCAAAAGCACTCGTTTAGTTATTAAGCGGGTGCTTTTTGTTTTGTTAATTTTTTACATGTTGCTATAATAAACAAGAATTAGCGTTGGTTTAATGAAAAAGGCTTTAACTGTTTTATTTTCTCTGGTTTTATTCTCTTCTTTGGTTGCTCCATTTTTTGTTGAGGCGAGTGGAGTTTCTCCTGGCCAGGGATCAACCATGGAAGGAGGTTGCCATATCAGGCGGTCTTTTACAATTGATACGCCACGGGGGCCTGAAATAATTCAAAGGGGTTGGATGGAGGATATACGCAGAGACTGGGCAATCGTCTGTATGCTCCATATGGTTTATTACGTCACTGATTGGATTTTTTACATAATCATTATTGGAGCAGGAATAATGATTTTATATGCTGCCTTTCTTTATCTCTTGGCTCAGGGAGACCCAACTAGTGTTGGCAAGGCTAACAAGTTAATAATTTTTGCGATAATTGGCCTGGTTATTGCCTTGATGGCCCGGGCGATTCCGGCCGCCGTTCGATATATCGTTGGAATGTAAGCGGGTGTAGCCGAATTGGCATAGGCGCAGGACTTAGGATCCTGTGGACTCTGTCCGTGAGGGTTCGAGTCCCTCCACCCGCACTAAATGCCGGTTTAGAGTCGGCTTCTTTGTTGATTAAATGGAGATGTTTGCTATAATAATTTTCAGTCCAGTTCTTTGATTAAATAATAAAATTAAAATTGATTATGAAAAAAATTCTCGTTATTTTCAGTATTTTAGCTCTGGGGCTAACGGCGATCGCGGCTCCCTTGACTACTGGAGCTAATAATCTTGATCCGGGTGTTCCAGGCGAAGGGTGCACCATCCGGGCTAGTTTTAGTATCGGAGCAGACACTTTTACGCCCGGCGATGTCATTTCTGCTGACCCAAATAACAACGACTACCAAGAGGGTTGGAGCGTCATTTGCATGCTGGACGCCGTCTACTACGTCACCAACTGGATTTTCTACATCATCCTGACTGTAGTGATGATAATGATCCTCTATGCGGCTTTCTTGTTCCTGACTTCGAGCGGTAGTCCGGAGAAAGCTGGCAAGGCAACCAAAATTATTACTTATGCCATCATCGGTATGGTAATTGGCTTATTGGCCCGGGCGATTCCGGCCGCGGTTCGCTACATCGTCGGCATGGGCTAAAGACCGCCTCGATATGCACCGCAGAAGATTGTCGTTTATTTTAGTTTTCCTGATAGGAAGTATGCTTTTCGTTGCTCCCGTGGGTGCAGCTGATGACGGCTGCACCCTGAGAGCGAATTTTTCTATTGGCGATCAGCACTTTTCAATTGGCGATGAGATCGATGACAGCCAGGAAGACGGGAGCCTGATTTGCATGATTGGCTCACTTTATCACGCTCTGAACTGGTTTTTCTATATTCTAATAATGGCGGTTGGGATAATGATTCTTTACGGGGCTTTCTTGATTATTACTTCATCCGGAAATCCGGACCGGGTCGGCCAGGGGAAAAGGGTTATTATCTTTGCTATTATTGGCCTGGTGGTCGGGTTAATGGTTCGGGTCATTCCTTCAATTGTTATTTATCTCTCGGGGATGGGATAAAGTTTTATGAATCATCAAAAGATACTATTAGTTTTTATAAGTATTCTGCTCTTAGGAACCGGGGCTTTGGCCCAGGGGCATAGCGAGATCAATATTTTACCTAGAGACGTTGACGGCTGTACCTTGAGGACAAACTTTTCTTTAGGCGAGATTCAATTTCAATCCGGTGATGTTATTTCAGCGACCGGACCCAACCGCTATAAAGACTGGAGCTTTATTTGTACGCTCGATACCGTTTACTACGTCGCGAATTGGCTTTTTTATATCATTATTATTGGCGTAACTCTGATGGTTCTTTACGCGGGGTTTGTATATGTTACCTCGGTCGCTGATCCCCAGAAAACCGGTCGGGCCAGTAAGATTATTACTTTTGCCATTATTGGCCTAGTCATAGCTTTATTTTCTCGGGCGGCGCCTTCGGTTTTGATTTATTTAACTGGGGCCGATCAGACTGATCTCGTAATGACCGGCGATTATGCCTTGAATATTGACATTGAAGGCCCTTGCCAAGTTCAAGCGACTCCGGGAGGAACTGTCTCTGGGCCAGGAGAGCGAACCCTGGGGTACGAAAGTGGCCAAAGTGTTACCTTGATGGTTCAAACAGATTCCTGCTCGCCGTTTCTCGGTTGGGGCGGGTCTTGTTCAGGCACTAGCGACAGTTGTGAGATTAGCAATATAATGGCCGATCATGATGTATCGGTCAAATGCCCAACTCTTGAGTTTACTCTTGACGGATCTTTTGAAGGAGACGGATCGGGCCAGGTTAATGTTAATGTCACCGGAAACACCCATGATCAATCCTTCCAAGAAGATATTGAGTGCGGGAAAAATGTAATTTTAACAGCTCAGGCTGACCAAGAAAGCTACTTTAACGGGTGGGGTGGAGGCTGTTCGGGGCCTGGGAATCAATGTTCTTTTAAGATGGACAGCGATAAGGCGATAACGGCGAGATTCGATCGTCCGGACCTAGCAGAAGACTTTTTAGTAGACTTAAATGTTGAGGGAAGCGGACGGGGCAAGATTGTAATTTCTCCTCAACCAAATGCAGTTGAGAAAAACGGTCAACCTGAGAATCCGGGAACAGAGTGGCCCTATGAAGGAAATTCAGTTAACTATGCCTTCCTTTATAGCTCTGATACCTCTGTCAAAAAGGTTATTTTAGAAGCTATTGCTGACCCGGGATATGTTTTTGCCGGATGGAGCGGCTCTCTAGTCGGCGCTCCAGGGTGCCCCCCACAAAGCTCTTGCGAACTTGATTTGGAACAACAGAGAGTATATATTCTGCAAGCTGAATTTGCAGAGGAAAAGAGCACCCTGACAATCAAAAGTCTTGTGGATAATCAATCTCAACAGGGAGTTGAAATCATTATTAATGGCGGTCCAGATAAAGTCACCACCGACGGCACTCTAGTGTCTGATGGCCAGGAAATTAACTTGATTCTTGAGGCTCCAGATCAATTCGGTACAGCTGTCTTTGAACGCTGGGAGGGCTGCCAGACAGCTGACCAGCAAGAATGTCATATCCAAGTAGCACTAGGACAATCAGAAGAAGTAACTGTTCACTACTTACAGAACAAGCACTCTTATGATTTTCAATTAGAGTGCGAGGGTCAAGGCTTAATAGAGATTAGAAAAGATGCTAGGCTTATTCGAAAGATGAACTGCGGTCAGTCAGGCGGAGATATATTTTCGGAAAAGTTTTTTGAATGGGACAGCCTGATGCTGACAGCAGAGTGGGATCAAACCAAGTTTATTTTTAGCGGCTGGCCGGATAATTTCTGTAAAGAGACGGCCGACGATACGGGGAAGTCTATTTGCATCATCGAGATGGATGACGACAAAAGCGGCAAGGTTGATTTCGTGTACGAATTAACGGTAGCAATTCAGGGAATTGGTAAAGTGGAAATAGACGGTGAAGACTATATACAAAGTGAGTTTTCAAAATATTATATTCCTAACAGCCAGGTTACATTATTCGCCAGGCAATTTGACGGATTTGAAGGAGAACCATCTCTTTTTATTAGCTGGGAAGGTTGTGATCGTGTTAGCGGTCCCGATGATATTGCCTGCGAAGTAACAATGGATAACTCAAAAGCAGTTAAAGCGGTCTTTTTGCATGGGATAACCGGGACGTTTCATGGCGACGGCGAAGGTAAAATTGTTGTTCAGGTGGATGGCGATGATTTTGTCCACGATAGTGATGACGGTTCCTGGATAGAATTCTTTGAGTATGGCACGACGATTAATATCAAAGCCGAGCTAAGCGAAGGTAGCTCCTTTGCTAAGTGGATAGGTGGCGAGTGTCACGATCAAACAGGCGACTGCGAAATTATTATAGAAAGAGAAGAGAGGTATTATAGCGTGGGGGCTGAATTTCAAAAAGACTTTTTAACTAAAGACATTCCGGAGGTGGGGATTATTATTACCCAAACTCTTAGAGGGACATTTAACGGTGCCACCGACTTCTGTAAAAGGCTTATTCCTCCAGTTGAGGAAACTGATAGAAGCTGGGCTGTTATGACAATAAGTGGCTATGAAACGGTAGGCGATATTGTTTTCTGTAATGATGGTTGTAGGGTTTGGGACCAGGGCTGCTGTTCTGGCGAAAATGGTACGCTTTATTTTTCTCATCGTAACGCAATCAATCCAAATCAGTACATATTGGTTGAACTCGATGGCGGCTCTCCCAGGTCAATCTCCGACTGGATCGATCCATCATCCCACCAATATAATTATCGTTGCATTTGGTACTACGAATAACCCTCGTATTTTATTAAACGAGGGTTATCTAACTTTAGGTGTGATTTATTGTGTGCGCTATAATGTCGAGTTTTTGTTGTAGCGCTTCTTCATTCCCTAATCTTAATATTCTTTTTTTCTTTAGGAATTCGGGGAATTTTAACCGTCAAA
>ENA-UPTA01003974-UPTA01003974.1-activated-sludge-metagenome-genome-assembly--contig:-NODE-3974-length-14232-cov-5.706426_pt1 | contig 14232 bp, 10 predicted proteins | sample MGYA00238184_ERZ773361 | MGnify/ENA primary metagenome ERZ773361 (study PRJEB29100, sample SAMN05720205) | activated sludge metagenome | isolation source: anaerobic digester from wastewater...
GAGACGGCACGCTGACGGGAGCCCGGATTTTTGCTTCCGAGTTTGACTTTCCCATCATTGGTGTCCCCGGCACCATTGACAACGATATTTTCGGTACCGACAGCACCATAGGCTATGATACCGCGCTGAACACCATACTGGATGCCGTGGACAAGATTCGCGACACAGCCTCCTCGCACGACCGTCTGTTCTTTATCGAAGTGATGGGGCGCGATGCCGGTTTTCTGGCCCTGAACGGAGCCATCGCCTCGGGAGCTGAGGCAGCCATTATTCCCGAAATCACTACCGAAGTCGACCAGTTGGAAGAATTGATCAAGTCGGGTTTCCGCAAATCAAAAAACAGCAGTATAGTGCTGGTGGCCGAGAGCGAGATCACCGGAGGCGCCATGCATTACGCCGAGCGTGTCAAAAACGAGTACCCCGGTTACGATGTGCGGGTGGTTATTCTGGGGCATGTGCAGCGCGGTGGCTCTCCCACAGCTTACGACCGCATTCTGGCCAGCCGTATGGGCAATGCTGCCGTAGAGGCCATCATCGACGGCCAACGCAATATTATGATGGGCATTGACGACGATCAGATAGTGGCAGTACCGTTCTCCAAAGCCATCAAAAACGATAAACCTCTGGACCGGGAATTGCTCAAAGTGCTCAGGACTCTTTCCATCTGAGCCGGCTCAGAAAGTAGTCAAAGCGCCCTGCAGACTCTCGCTGATCCAGGTTTGCACTTTCCCCTCGCTGTCGGAATAAATAAAGTAGGCTTCCAGCCCGGGCAGGCTGTCGGTCAAAGCGCAGGCTTTTTCCAGCCCCATCACCATGAAAGCCGTGGCATAGGCATCTGCCGTCAGGGCGTTTGAGGCTACGACAGTGGCACTGAGTATATTCTGCTGAATGGGTTTTCCGCTGCGGGGATCGATGGTATGGGCCAGTTTCTGATCACGGAATTTGTAGAAGTTCCGGTAATTGCCCGAAGTCGCCAGGCCTTTGCCGGTCAGGGCAAGAGCTGCCTGCAATTCCCTTTCCACAGCCAGAGAATCGTCCAGAGGTTTGTCGATACCCACTTTCCATAACAGGCCTTTGGGATTGTGGCCTGCCATGCGTATCTCGCCTCCGATTTCGACCAAATAATCTTCGATGCCGGCTTGTTCCAGCCTTTCGGCAATAATATCGCAGGCGTAACCCTTGGCAATGGCCGAAGCATCCAGTTTGACCCTGGCGTCGGCTTTGCTCAGTTTGAAACCTACAAGCCGCAATTTATCGTAGCCCACAAATTGCATCAGGCTGTCGATGTTAAGGCTGCCCGGCGACTTGCGTTGTGTAGTACCAAAGCCCCAGGCATCGACCAGCGGAGCCACTGTCATATCGAAGGCTCCCTCTGTTATTTGTGAAATTTTTAATGCTTCGTTCAGGAGATGAACCACCCGGGGATCGCCCGAAAGATCGATGGCCAGGGTATCACCGCGATTGATGCGACTGATGGTGGATTCAGGATTGAACATAGACAGAGAAGCATCGAAAGCTTCCAGTTCCTGCCGGATAGTGGCATGTAAATCTTTAGCAGAGGTATAGCTGATGTGATAACTGGTATTGAAAATAAAACCCTGATTGCGCTGAAAGACCGTTTTGTCTTTGCAGGAAACGAGCATCAACAACAGAATAGGGAAAAATAACCGGGTTTTCATACTAATGCAATTAATCTGGTACGAGGGCTTAGAGTTGCCTGCGTGTTTTTGTCCTGAAATCGGGCAGGCGGCAATAAAGATGCAGCAGTAAATCGTAGTTGGGTTTTTGATTGAGTCCGTAGCCCGGAATGTAAGGCGGAACAGAATGTGCTCCGTTCCAGACTTTTAGGGTGGTTTTCATTCTGCCCGACCAGCCCAGCGATACAGGCCCGAAAAGTTGAATACGCAAGCCCGCCAGCAGTTCCCCCCAAACAGCCCCGGCATGTTCGTCGGGAAAGTCCTTCGCATAGCCCCCGTTCCAGTAAGTGTCACCGAAGATACAGCCGCCTATCGAATAATCAAAAGAACAATATCCCAGCCGGGCACCAACAAAAAACTGATTCTCGGCGTTGGGGCCTTCCGTGGCCAAAGGCAGGTTAATTCCCACTTTGTAATAGATGGCTTTGGTGTCGAAACGGGTTTGCTCCGGGTTCGTAAGTTTTGCCTGAGCATAGCCCAGTTCAATAAGCGGGAAAAAACGGTTCAGCAAATTAACATCCAACTGTACGGAACTTCCCCAGGTGGCAGAAAAAAAACTCTTGACAGGCTCCACCAGGCTGATACCCAACTGAGTGCCGTGATAAAGGACAGAATCCTTAGCTGCCTTGGGCCTGGTTTGTGCCAGGGCAGTCAGGCTGATTGCGCTGAAAATCAGGAGGCTATAAATATATTTTGACATGTTCTGTAACTGCGTTCTTGATTTCCGGGTTCACAATACGGACTGAATCGATAAAGCCTGCTCCGCCCGGCCGGGCATCAAACAGGGTATGCAGTACTATACAGCCGCATTCCATAGAAATGAACCAGTCGTTGTTAGTGTGCGATAAACGCAGGCTGTCGCGAAACACAGTGGAGGACTGTTCAATTTCGATGATAAAAACGCTTTCCAGCGCATCGGAACGCAGCGGAAGGGCAAGTTTCGAGAGCGTTTTATTGTCATATATCAGGGAATCACTGCCCAGGCCTCTTACGCTGACTTTTTCGATGCTGCCGGCTTTGCCGGTTTCGGCTGAGTAAAAGCCGCAGTAGGCCATCACCTCTTTCGATTCGTAGCAGTTGGTGTTGCTGACGCAGGCTTGCAAAAACAGCGACAAAAGCAGCAATGCAAGCGACAGGCTAAAGTTCCTGGTCAACGATGTAGTTGTTGCGTTCCGAAGCATTGCGTGAAATCATTTCGGCCAGGAAACCGGCCAGGAACAATTGAGTTCCCAGCAAAATACAGGTCAGGGCCAGATAGAAATAAGAGATGTCGGTAATCAGGCGGAAAGGGATGCCCTGATTGAGCATGGAAATTTTCATAGCTCCAAGCACCACAATGGCTACAAAACCCAACAAAAAGAGCAAGCTGCCCATCAAGCCAAAAAAATGCATGGGCCGTTTGCCGAAATGGGAGAGAAACCACAGGGTCATCAGGTCGAGATAGCCGTGGGCAAAACGGTTCAGCCCAAATTTGGACTGTCCGAACTGGCGCTTATGATGCTGTACCACTTTTTCGCCAATTTTGTTGTATCCGGCGTTTTTGGCCAGGTAGGGGATGTAGCGGTGCATTTCGCCGTAGACTTCGATGTTTTTTACCACATCCCTGCGATAGGCTTTCAGCCCGCAATTCATGTCGTGCAACTTAATGCCGGTAATCTTACGGGCGGTGGCATTGTAAATTTTTGAAGGCAGATTCTTGCCCACTTTGGAATCGTAGCGTTTCTTTTTCCAACCCGAAACCAAGTCGTAATTTCCTTCTATGAGCATACGGTACATTTCGGGGAGCTCCTCGGGACTGTCCTGTAAATCGGCGTCCATAGTAAAAACCACCTCCCCCTCGGCTTTATTGAAGCCACAGTACAGAGCCGGTGACTTACCATAATTACGCCTGAATTTCAGAGCCCTGATAAGCTCCGGATGAGCCGCTTTGAGCTCGGTAATAACCTGCCAGGAGGCGTCTTTGGAGCCGTCGTCCACAAAGATAACCTCGAAGCTGAACCTGTTTTGTTCCATCACCGCCTGTATGCGCTTAAACAGCTCAGGCAGGGATTCTGCTTCGTTATACAAAGGAATAACTATACTGATGTCCATAATCGCGTTTTTAAGCCTGTTTTAATTTTCCAGAAGATCCCTGCGCACGGCAAAAGGACTGAGGATCAAAAACAAAAGAGCACCGCCAATAATGTAAAACCAAATATAACTGAATACAAACTGTATGGAGCTGGGTACCCCGAAATTAATCAGGGTGTCGAGTTGTTCCTGAGGATAGTTCATTTGTTCAAGCATCATAAGTGCCTGATTGTAATTGTCTTTGATGTAGTCAGGTTGTATCACTTCGAAATGCAGATAATGAACCACGGCCATTATTAGGGAAGCAAACACAAACATCCACAGGCCAAAGCTCCAGGCCTGGCTGTAACGTATATAACCTCCCAAAGCCCTGTTACGGTAATTCCTGACCAGAAATACGCAAAAGAAGGGCAGGCCTATCCAGCCCAGCACCGGAATAACCTTAGAAAGGGCTCCCTGCGGGAAGATGATGCCCCAGAGATAAAACAAGGCGATGAACAAACCCAGGTATAAACCGTAATGGGCAGCATACTTGTATTTTTCGAGAAAAGGATTGGGTGTTTGTTCCATAATAGATTAAATCTTTGGACAAAAATACAATTTTTTTGGCAGAGTGTTTGCCGTGAAGCAAAAAACCTGTACTTTTGCAGCCGGGGAAAGTCCTATACGGCCAGCTCCCTGCGAATCCCCCCAGGGCCTGACCGCAGCAAGGGTAGTTTGGTTGTAGCGGCGCGATATAGTAAGCTTTCCCTTTTGCCTCTTTAGCTCAGTTGGCCAGAGCACGTGATTTGTAATCTCGGGGTCGTTGGTTCGAATCCGACAAGAGGCTCAAAAAGAGAGCGTTTCAGAATTGAAACGCTCTCTTTTTTTATTCCTGATCTTCTTCTGTTGTGCTTGCTTCTGCCCTGAACTGATTAGTTGCCTTAGCGGTAAATTTCCAATATGGGCAGGCAAGGCTTAGCGCGCTATTCTTTCTTAACAACTTTGAAGACTTTCGTTTTGTAGTCTGCGCTGACTTTGAGCAGGTACAAGCCGGCGGGATAACCGAGCAGACTGACCGTGCAGTCGGGTGCGGGGCTTTCCAGACTTTCCATCAGTTTGCCGGTCAGGCTGAGAATTTCCACCTTGATCGGGCCTGTGGCTGCTTCGCAGTTAATGCGGTAAATGCCGCTGTTTTCGCTTTGACTAAGCCGGAGCTCCGTGTTTGTTGCTCCGGGCAGGGCAGTGGCAGCTTTCACCGCCAGGATGCCTTCGTTGATGCGGCTGAGGTCCCATTCCAGGCCTTCGCCGGGCGAGGCCGGTTCAATGGCTTCGAAAGCACCGCTCACCGTGCCCGTGGCTGTGAACAGCTGTAAACTGCGGCCTTCGCTGAGCGCTGTCCCCTGAATTTGCAGCTCCAGCGTTCCGCTGAGGCTGATGTTTCCGGTCACAGCCAGTTTGTCGTAGTAGAGCAGGTATTGCTTAAAGAGCATCCGGCTGCCTGAGCTCATAGTCAAGCCTTTGCCCAATTTCAGCGTGCTGCCCACGTTGGTGGGGGAGCCTGCTGCCAGAATGCCGCCTTCCAACACCTGCACCGCGCCGGCAATGCTGCCCCGGCCGCCCAGTACGGCACCGGAACGCACCGTGACGCTGCCTGTGCCGGTAGCGCTGCCCAGACTGTTGCTCACAATCAGACTACCTTCCTGCACGATGGTGCCGCCTGTGTATTCGTTGGCTCCTTGCAGGTCGAGGCTGCCGCTGCCTAGTTTGGTCAGGCGTCCGCCTCCGCTGCCGATGGTTCCGCTGTAAGTTGTGGAGCTGTTTTTATTGCCAATTATCAGGCTGTTGCGGCCTGAAATGCCACCGCTGCCACTCAGTGCGCCCAAAGTGAAAGTCTGTGCCGTTGAGGATTCACCGCTGCCGTTGCTGGCCACCATCAGGTAAGTGCCTTCGCCCAGGTTGACTTCGGCCAGAGGCAGGTTGCGCGCAGCGGCATTGTTCAGGCGAATGTCTCTGCCCGTAAAATCGATGCGGCCTTCAAAGGCAGACCAATCGCCGTTGAGGTCGGAACGGACATAAGGAATGTACACGACCAGACGTCCCGATCCCCTGAGTTTTGAGGTGATGCCCCAGCGCGAAGGCAGATCCCAGTAGGCGGTTTTTCCTTCGGGTACTTCGATTTCGTTGCCAAAATTGTCGGTGTCGGAGGTGGTATTGATATTGTGCATACGAAAAATGCCACCCTCCAGGCGTATTTTGGCAGAGCCCATGGAATAACGGTTGGCATAGGAGGAACCCAGCAAAAGCAGGCCGTCCTTTTGAATAATCCGGGCGAAGGTATTGTTCCCTTGCAAAGTCAGACTGCCCTTGCCTTCCACTATCAAAGTACTGTTGGCTCCGCTGATGTTACCGCTGATCAGTACACTGTTGCCGGATGTGGGATTTTTCACCCTCAGGGTATCGCTCACCTGCATGTGGCGGTTGGTCGACATCTGGGCTCTGGTTTGCAGTGTAGCGTTGCGCATAATCCAGTTTTGAGCACTGTTCGAAGAGGCTCCGATGGAGCTCGGCAGGCCCCCGTCTTTGAGGGAAGCCACTTCGAGTATGCCGTTCTCGATCACAACGGGGCCGGTAAAGCTGTTGTCGGTGTTTTGTATAGACAGCAGGCCCCTGCCGCTTTTGCTCAGGCCGCCCTGGCCGCTGATTACACCCTGGCCGCTCAGGCTGAAGGCTTCATCGTTTTCGAAGATCAGTTGTCCCACCGGCATAGTTTCGTTGATCACAATCTGTTTGGATGCAGCCGCGTCTGTAAAGCGAATGCTGTCGCCGGGCACAAAGATCGAAGCTCCGTCTTGCCAGCTGAAATTGGGAGTAGTAAAGTCCCAGGTATTGTTTTGGCTGCCCATCCATTCGACACTGGCCGGTTCGCGTGAAGATTTAATTTCCAGCGTAATGCTGTGTTCTTCTATGTTGAGGCTGTAAGGGATGCCCTCCAGCCCGTATACTTTGAAATCCTCTTTGTTGGCGTTGGTGCTTCCGTCAAAAGCAATCAGGGTCATCACTTCTTCTTTGGGCAGTTCCCCTCCGGCCTGAATAATCAGACTGTTTTCGCTGCCGCTCAGCAGCAGGTCGCCCTGAATCTGCAGCAGGTCGCAAGCCTCTTCGTTGATATCAAAAGCCAGGTTGTTGCGACCGGCTAAGCTCAGATTGCCCAGAATACTCAATGTATCGGGTGTACCCGGGAAGCCCGCTTCTATGCGGCCGCCATCCCGGTTGAGTCCTTGTTCCAGGACTACGCCGCCTTTGAGTACTCCGCGACCGCCCAACACTCCCCGGGCGTCAATTTGAACAGGGCTCTCCAGGCTGCCATCCAGCCAGAGCCTGCCTTCCGAAATTCTGCTCTTTCCCGTGTAATCGTGATCTCCACGCAGGATGACATCGCCCTGCATGGACTTGATAAGCCGGGTGTTCCCGCTAATCTTGCCGCTGCCCTCCAGTGTGTAATCAGCACCTTTAGGATTCATCAGATACAGCACCGGGGGAGAGAAAACTCCTTCAATGTTGAAAGTGTCGTTGCCTCCCCTGAGGTCGAACATGACCGACTTGCCGTCGGCGTAGTCGGCTGGCTGCTCTTCGCGATCCATCCAGCCTGAACCCGAATAATAGAGATCGGCCTGCTGTACCGGAGCTACTGGTGGTTTGGGCATGTCGCCGGCCATATAGAAATCCACGTCGGGGCTTTGGTAATAGCCCTTGGCGGTGGTCTGCAGGCGGTAGGCCGGGTTCTGCATCAGGTGGTAGATGCGGTGATTTGTTTGTTCCCAGGTAGATAACACCACGAAGCCGGTCCAGTCGCTTCTGACGCAGATCAGTTCCTCGCGCCAATCGCCCAGCATGTCGCCCCAAAAGGCTGCCCGGCCTGCGTTGACAGACATAAAGTAATAAGGGATGTATTCGCTGTACAAATTGGGTTGATCTCTGTCAAAGCGCCTCGAAGAAGTATTGTATCTGTGAAAAGCCAGGTTGGGTCCGCCACTGCCTATGCCACTGATTTCCCAGCGGGACAAATCGGAGCCCCACCACAGGGCTTCGGCCGGAAAAGTTCCGAAGGCGTCCTCAATCAAATTTCCTTTGCTGTCGTACATGGCGTTGCCGTTCATGGTTGACCAGTACTGCAGACCTCGCAGGTTGGGATCGAAAGCACCGCATATACCACGACCCACATCACCTACAGCCGATTGATAATTGCCTTTGATGAATTCCCCGGTAGCAGCATCGTAGAGGGCCATGCCCAAGGTCTTGGGGTTGTCTTGCTGGATGACGAAGTGTTCCAGGCCGGGCCGGTCGGGGTAGATGTCGGCCAGGCAATGACGGTCACCGTGAACGGCGTCCTGATGGCGGTTCAAAATGGTTCCGTCGTGCTTGAGCACATATCCTCCTTCGACAAAATTGTCGCGTCCGTCACCGTCCACGTCGGCGGCCCGTACTTGATGAAATTCAGCCTGGTCGTCCCAGTATCGATACGCCCAGTTTTGTTCCAGCTTGCCGTTGCGAAAAGACCAGGCAGCGTGTGCACCGTAGAACCAGCCGTTCACGGCCCTGTTCTTGTACTGAAAAACCAGCGAAGGACGGATGCCGTCCAGGTAATTGATGATAAAATGACCTCCGATTTCTTTCCAGCTGTCGGTGCGCTGATTGTTTAATTCAGCGAAAAAAGGCAGGTCCACCCTGTCGATGAGATTGCCGGTTTCGCCATCGACAACGGCGATCCAGCGGGGAGCCGGGCCGGGCAGGTTGCGATAGTCTGTCACTTGTCCGTTACTGCCTTTGATGACCGTTCCATCGGCAAAGGTAGTGCCTTCGCTGACAGCCATCAGCACTTCGGCTTTGCCGTTGCCGTCCATATCGTAGGCGGTCACCATATCGTTGTGGCCGGAGCAGATCAAGATATTGGGGCCCATATCGATGCGCCACAGGAAGTTCCCTTCGCTGCTGTAGGCTTCGACTTTGGGGTAAGGGTAACCGGCGGTAGCTTCAGCTCCGTCTTCGACCATGGAGGCGCCGTAATCCTGGCGGTCGATGACGTAATCGAAAGCTCCGTCACCGTCCAGGTCGGCCGGCCAGCAAAACTTCATGGTCATTTTGGGATGGCCTTCGGGCAGGGGCTCAAAATCAAAATCTCTGACAATTCTGTGTATCCCGGAATTTTGAGCCAAAGTAAAGCTGCCCGCTTCGTCTTTTTCTACACCATCGAGCACAGATTTAAGCACGAAGGTATAAGCAGAAGCATTAGTGGATAAATTTGCTGTATAGTTGGTACTGTTACTGACCGGACTATCGTTGATTTTGACCAGTGCTCCTTCTGCCGATGTTTTGTAATACAGATTGTAAGCAAGCTCCTCGGGATCGGTGGCAAAATGCCGCCAGGACAGGTAAATGCTGCCGGCAGATTTGGGCATGGCCACGATGCCCCGGTCTGGCACATCGACTCTGCGCTGGGCTCTCATGCCCGGCAGGACAAGAAGCAAAAGAACAGCGCAGACTAAGCATTTCTTAGTTGCAGACAGAAAGTTGGCATAGAGCAGTCCGGATAGAGATAGTCTCTTATCGTAAGAAAGTGGCTCTGTAGCCGACACCGGCTTGTTGGTAGTTTGTGGCATGGTCGAAGAGGATAGATTTTTTGGCATATTCATTTTTTTAATAGGAACAACCCGGATTCCTTGCGGGAATCACGGTGAAACCCAAGGTCGTTTTTATAAAAAACCGGGCCGGTTTCTGTGAAAAAATAAATTCAGTTGCAAAGATAATTAAATTGGTAATTTATTCACATAAACATACATCTTAGGGGAGAGCATCAAAAAATTTTGACTACTTTTGCTCAACGAAAAAAAGAGTATTATGCAATTGACAGATCGATTCCTGCGTTACGTCAAGATGGATACCCAGTCTGACGCCGCAACCAATTTGGTGCCCAGTACCCCCTCACAAATGGAATTCGCAAAAAAACTGACCGAAGAACTTCGTCAGATCGGATTGCAGGAGGTGAGTCTGGACAAAAACGCCTATGTAATGGCCACTTTGCCGGCCAATACCGATAAAGCCTGCCCGGTAGTCGGTTTCATTGCCCACATGGACACCAGTCCCGATATGCCGGGACGCAGGGTGCAGCCTCAGATTATCCGCAAATACGATGGCCAGGATATTGTTCTCAACCTAAAAGAACAACTGTTTTTATCTCCCTCGCAATTTCCGGAACTGAAGCATTACATCGGCCAGGATCTCATCTGCACCAATGGGCTTACTTTGCTGGGAGCGGACGATAAGGCCGGGATTGCCGAAATTGTTACTGCTATGGAGTATTTGTTGGCACATCCCGAAATCAGGCACGGCAAAATCCGTCTGGGTTTCACTCCCGACGAAGAAATAGGGCAGGGTGCCGATCATTTCGATGTAGAAGCTTTTGGCGCCGACTTTGCCTATACCCTGGACGGAGGCGAAATTGGTGAACTGGAATTTGAGAATTTTAACGCAGCTTCGGCCAAGGTGCACATCAAGGGCTTGAATGTGCATCCGGGTTACGCCAAACACAAAATGCGCAACGCCTGCCGCATAGCTTATCAGTTTGCCTCCATGTTGCCCCGGCACGAAACCCCTGAACACACCGAAGGCTATGAAGGTTTTTACCATGTTACCGCCGTACAGGGGACAGTGGAAGAAGCTACTTTGGATTATATCATACGCGACCACGACCGCGACCGTTTTGAGCGCAGGAAAAAGGAAATGTTGCACCTGGTAAACAAAATCAACCACGAATTTGGCGAAGGAACCGCCAGCCTGACGCTCAAAGACCAATACTACAACATGCGCGAAAAGATAGACCCTGACAATATGCATGTGGTACAATTGGCCGTGGAGGCCATGAAGGCGGTAGGAGTGGAGCCCAACATTAAACCCATACGGGGAGGCACCGATGGCGCCCGCTTATCCTACATGGGTCTGCCCTGTCCCAATATTTTTGCCGGCGGACTGAATTTTCACGGTCGCTACGAATTCATCCCCATACCCTCCATGCAAAAAGCCATGGAAGTGGTGGTAAAAATTGCCGAAATCAATTGCAACTAAGTTTCAGATCAGCATGAAATCAACTCCTTTTACAGACATCCACATCGGGCTCAAGGCCAAAATGCATGAATTTGCCGGCTTCAATATGCCCATAGAATATACCGGAATTTTGCCCGAACATCTCTGTGTATGCCAACAAGTAGGCGTGTTCGATGTTTCCCACATGGGTGAATTCAGAGTAAGCGGTCCCAGGGCCCTGGATTTCCTCCAGCAGCTCTGCTCCAACGACATTTCGGTAATGGCCGACGGCCAGGCTCAGTACAATTGCTTCCCTAACGACCGGGGCGGCCTAGTGGACGATTTACTGGTTTATCGCATTCATCAGGGCGAATACCTGCTGGTGGTGAATGCCTCCAACATCGAAAAAGACTGGAATTGGTGTTGTTCGCACAATCAGAGCGGTGCCAGACTCGAAAACCTCTCCGACCGTACGGCGCAGCTGGCCATTCAGGGGCCTAAAGCGCTCGATGTATTGCAAAAATTAAGCCCGGTCGACCTCAAAGCCATTCCTTACTATCATTTCGCTTACGGCAAAATGGCCGGTATAGACAATGTCCTGATCTCCAACACAGGCTATACGGGTGCCGGCGGTTTTGAACTCTATTTTAAGCCCAAAGAGGGTCCGAAGCTCTGGGAGGCTATTTTCGAAGCCGGTGCAGCCTACGGCATTCAGCCCATAGGACTGGGAGCCCGCGATACCCTGAGGCTGGAAATGGGTTTTTGTCTGTACGGCAACGACATCGACGATACTACCAGCCCCCTCGAAGCCGGCCTGAGCTGGATTACCAAATTTCTGCCCGGAAAAAATTTCCCCGGCAGAGCCATTTTGGAAAAACAAAAACAAGAGGGAGTAAGTAAAAAACTCTGCGGCCTGGAAATGATCGACAAGGGGATTGCCCGACACGGTTATGAAGTGCTTGATGCCCGGGGCAACATCATAGGACGGGTGACCTCGGGTACCATATCGCCCATGCTCAAAACCGGCATAGCACTGGCCTATGTGGAAACGGCTTTTGCACAGCCCGGGACGGAGGTTTTTGTTCGCGTTCGCAATCGCGACCTCAAAGCCGGGGTGGTTAAACTGCCTTTCAGAAAATAAAACTCAGTTCCGGTGGATAAGGCCGGACGACTTTAGGAAAATAACGTAGCAGGTTCTGTGTAGTATAATAAGCCTGAGTTCAGTCGGGGGACAGGATCAATTCAGCGAAGGAATCAGGGGATACTTGCTCCAGACGCTGTATTTGTCGCCCAATTGCCGCAGGCATTTCTTCCACATCGTGGAGCTCCTTGACTGGAAGACTTCTTTGGGGCTGATTCTGCCTACCAGCCAGGAATCGTCTCTGATTTCGGCCTCGAGTTGTTCTTCGACCCAGCCGGAATAACCCACGAAAAAACGAATGTTGTTTCTGGTGCTTTCGTCACGGGCCAGCAGGCTCAGCAGTTGATTTAAATCTCCGTCCATATACAGTTGATCGCTGACCGGAATCGTTCCTTTGATGTCGCTGCCCAGAGAGTGAACATAAAACAAGCGTTTGGCTGCCACCGGGCCTCCCAGGTATACAGGAATTTTGGGAATTTTTTCGTTGGTGCTGACTACCTCGTCCAGGTTGAATCCTATGGGTTTGTTCAGCACAAAGCCCAGGTGTCCGTTCGGCCCTTTTTCGCAAATCAGCACCACGGAACGTTCAAAAGGTTCGCCGGGCAGAAAGGGCTCTGCGATCAGAATGCGTCCTTTTTCGGGTTTCAGGGCGTTGTGTTTGATGATAAGGTCCTGGATACGCATGGGCAGAATCTCTTTATTAGTTCAGGGGATGGTCTGTCCGGAATTTTTTAAGCCGAAATTCCAGGTCTTCGTACTGATCGTCTTTGATAAACGAGGTGCAAATCCGGAGGCCTTGCTGGTCGCTGCCGGTGGTTTCGAGCGAGATGGCGCTGATGCCGTAAAAAAGCAATTCCTTCATCAGCTCCGCTCCGCTCATGCCGGGGTAGCGAACGGTAAAATAAAAGCCGTCGGCCAGGGCTTCGCCAAGGTCGTTGTCGTAGACGATCCCGAATTGATTCGCCAGCAGGATTTTTTTTACTTTCCCGGCGCGCCGGCCGTATTCGCGCACTTCGTCCAAAAAGCGGTATTCACCGTCGGAAGCCGCCTTCATCATGGCAGCCATGGCGTATTGGGCCGAATGGCTGGTGCCCGACGACAGCGAATAGAGCACCCGGTTGACGAAAACGTTGCCGAATTCGCATACGCCGTATTGCTTTTTGAGGTCTGCGTAAGGGCGCTTATACAGTTTTTCGGAAATGGCGGCCACGCCTATGCGTTGTCCGGCGTAGCTGAAGGCTTTGGAGGCTGAGATGAGCAATATGTAATTGTCGGTGTATTTTGCCACGCTCGGCTGGAAGGGCGGTTCAAAGGGGCGTCCCAAATCCTGGCGGAAGTCCATGGCAAAATAGGCCAGGTCTTCGATCACGATGACATCGTATTTATCGGCCAGTTCGGCTATGATTTTCAATTCGCTGTCCTGCAGGCAGAACCAGGCCGGGTTGTTGGGGTTGGAATAGATCAGGGCCGAGGTTTTGCCCAGGCTCAGGATGCTTTCGAGTTTTTCTCTCAGGGCTTCCCCCCGGTAATGGTAAACATCGAAGGAATCGTAAGCGGTGTTGAGTACTACCAGTTGCTGTTTTTGTACCGGGAAGCCGGGGTCGATAAAAAGCAGGCGGTCTTTGCTGCGATCGCACTGGCTGCAGGTGATAAAGGAGGCGAAGCTGCCCTGCATGGAGCCGGTGACGGGCACGCAGCATTCGGCTGACACATCTACATCTATAAAGGCTTTGACAAAACGAGAGGCTTCTTCTTTGAGTGGAGGATGGCCGTCGAGCATGGGGTAGATGGAGGCTACGCCTTTTTGCAGGGCGGCTATTTCGGCTTCGACGCCTACTTTGGAGGGGGGGAGTCCGGGTACGCCCATTTCCATGCGGATGTAGCGTTTGCCGCTGCGTCTTTCGGCCAGGTTTACCATGGAGACTATTTCGCGTATGGTGGCTTTGCCGAAATCGGGCAAGTTGAATTCGTCCAGGATGTTCTGTACTATATTATGATCGATGGGGGTGTCTTTGTGTTGGCTCATTTGGTTGAAAGCTGGTGTTTAGGGTGCTTGGTTTGAATTTCGTTTTCAGGGTAGACAAAGGTAAGTATTTCGATGGTAAATAAAAATGTAAAAAATTCCAATCCTTTGTTTGTGGATTGATTTTATTGTCTATCTTTGTGGCCGCAAATGATGACTTGCTCATTGGTGTGGTAGTTCAGCTGGTTAGAATACCTGCCTGTCACGCAGGGGGTCGCGGGTTCGAGTCCCGTCCATACCGC
>ENA-UPTA01003977-UPTA01003977.1-activated-sludge-metagenome-genome-assembly--contig:-NODE-3977-length-14226-cov-3.737774_pt1 | contig 14226 bp, 10 predicted proteins | sample MGYA00238184_ERZ773361 | MGnify/ENA primary metagenome ERZ773361 (study PRJEB29100, sample SAMN05720205) | activated sludge metagenome | isolation source: anaerobic digester from wastewater...
GAGCTGCTCGAGCAGCTTGGGCTGTGGGCTGGGACGCAGGTGGAAGCGCACGCGGCCTCGACGGCGCTCGATCTGCTGCAGTCGTTGACCTCCGCGTTCGAGGCGCGGTTCGGCGAGACCGTCGGCCGCGACTTCCGCGTCAGCGCAACGGCCGCGATGTTCCCCGCCGAGCGCATCTCGGCAATCATCGAGGACGCCCGTGAGCTCGAGTCCCCCGACGAGAAGGTGGTGGTCGGGATTCGAACTGCGTTGGGAAGCGTGGAGGATGACGCCTTCTTCGATCAGGCGGTGGAGTTCTTCGACGGGGTGGCGTCCGACGAGGTGCGAAAAGCCTTGCTCGAGTACCTCTGCCGCTGCGTGCGCGGACACGAGGATGCGCTCGGACGCATGGTCGCCGTCGCTCCTTCGCGTCACGCCCAGTACGTGCTCGAGTCCCTGCGGAGCGCGGGAACGTCGGCGAGCAGGGGCGCCGCTACCAGAGGGCTCCAGTCGCAGCATCTCGACGTGATCCTGGCGACGCTGACGGGCCTCGACGAGGACCAGGCACTGGAGGCGCGCCCGATGCTGCGCGAGCTGGTCGGCTCCAAGGAGGCTGGTTTGCGAAGGAAGGTGATCGAGGCCGCCGTGCAGCGCCCGGTCAAGGCTCTCGAGCCGCTGCTGCTCGAGAGAGTGCAGGCTTCGACCTACCAGGAGCTGCCCGTGCGCGAGCGTCGTCTGCTGCTCGAGGCGCTCGCCTCCACGAATCGTCCGGAAGCCGAGGTCACGGCGATGTCGCTGCTCGACAAGCAGCAGCTCATCGGGGGCAGCTCGCTCGACGAGACGAGGGCCGTGGCGGCGGACTTCCTGGGAGGGTCCTCGTCGGAGCTGGTGCTCGCGACACTGCAGCGCGCTGCGAAGAAGCGGTGGTTCGGCAGCGAAGTCGTCCGGGAGACCGCGGAGCGCTCCGCGAACAGGGTGGCGGAGCGGCTCCGGTCGGGAGGACAGCCATGAACGACGCGCGCCGCGCCGAAGGTGACGATTCCACTCGGGCCGCGCGCCGGGAAGCGCCGCTGCGACTGGTCACCTCACTCTACCGCATCGTGAAAGCGTGCCAGTTGCACGACGAGCTGAACCAGGCGGTCCAAGAGCTGATCGGGCCTTTCCTCGAGGCGGTATCGGGATACTGCCAGGCATTCGGCTGCGAAACCGCACGAGTGATGTTCTGGCGCGATGTCATCTTCGTGAATCGTCGCATCCTCCGCGCTCCGCGCGAAACCTACGAGATCGTGCAGCAGCTCTCCACCATCCTCGACCACGCAGGCGTCAACGAGGTCGTCATCGAACGGACCGTCACGCGCAACGGCGCCAGCCGCTTCGGTCACCTCGTGGCGTCGTCTGCCAGGGACTCCGGTGCTGCCCTGCAGCTGCGCCAGACCGGCTCGCACGGCATCTCCGTGCGCCGTACGCCCGGCCCCGACGAGGATCCCTCCTTCGAGGCGTCGGACAAGCCCGTCACCAGACTGCTCCAGAGCTACGCCGCGTCCATCCTGATCATGCAGTCGTTCCACGCGGCCCTCGCCCGCGAGGAACGTCCGGCCGGCCACGACGTCAAGCGTGTCGCGCAGAAACTGGTCGCGCTCGCCGAGGAAGACGCCCCGCTGCTGGTTGCCTGCGCCCTCTCCCCGTTTCCCGACGACCGGCGTTGCCGCAGGGCCGTGAGCTCGGCAGTCGTCGCCCTGGCGATGGCCCGCCAGCTCACCAGTGACCGCGGTGCGCTGACCACGGTCGCCCACGCTGCGCTTCTCGCCGACATGGGCAGGATGCGTCTCGACGAGCATGCGTCCGACCACGACGCGGCCTGCGCGTCCGTCGTGGCGCAGGCGGTCATGAGCCAGTTCCAGACCCATGCCGTGCGCCGCTGCGTGGCAGGCTTCGAGGCCATGGTCACCTCGCCCAGGCTGGAGGCGGTCTACGACGGCCGGACGCAGCCGACGGCCATCGCCTCGATTCTCGCGATGGCGCGGCGGTTCACGGACTTGCGCGTACCCAGCCCCGAGGTCCCGAGGCCGAAGATGAGCGCGGTCATGGACCAGTTGGGACAAGAGACCGATTCCCCGCAGGCGCTTCCGGTGTATCGGCTCTTGATTGCCGCGCTCGGATTCTATCCTCCCGGCACCTATGTGGAGCTCGACACCGGCGAGGTCGCGATCGTCACCGGCATCCCCTTGGCCCCACTCGAGTTCTCTCGTCCCCCCGTGCGCGTCGTGGCCGGAGCCAACCTGCAGCCTCTGCCCAAGGCCGTCGAGCTCGACCTCGCGCGGCTTCCACCGGGTTCTCCCCCCAGAACCATCGCGCGGCCCGTGATGGTCAAGGGGATGAGAGACGACTGAGCTCGTCGCGGTGCGCTCGACTCCCCGCACGCCGGGCGCACCCCCCTCCCAGCCGTCGCCCACAATCCGAATCGACTCCCATCCTTCACCGGAACGGATGCCCGGTCCCGTGCAGCAACCCCGCGGACAGCTCCATCGCCCTGCGCACAACCCCTGCGTCGAAGCAAATGCCGCGCAGGAACACCGAGACCCCCTCCGGTGCGCTCACGACTGCCTCGCACGACGGGATCTTCGCGGCCTCTTCCCACACCGCAGCCGCATCCCATTTCTCTGCGTCACCGCTCGCGACCACCCCGTCACACACCCGCCTTGCCTCCACCTCGCCCGCCTCGTCGGAGGGGAGAAACTCGCCTTCCAACCCCGACACCAGCACAGCGCAGGGAGCAACCTCCCGCGGCTCGCACAGACAACGCACCCGCGTGAAGATCGGCCCCCGCGCCCCTCCGGCGAGTCCGGTGCGCTGCACGACGTCGATCGAATGAGCGACCCCCTTGATCTCTAGTCGAATGGCCGGAAGCTGATCGTGGCGCAGGGGCCCCGGCGGAAGCCGAGTGCCCAGCTCCGCTGCGAGCCGCCGCCACGCAACGCCGATGAGCCCACTCCCATGGACCAGCGCCGAGACTGCCCCGCGCGCGGCTTCCCAATCACCCTGCGGTGCCTCCACCTGCGCGAGACCGTTGACGATGCGTGCCGTGCCGCGCGGACAGCCCTTGATCGCGGCGACAACCGGCCCGCGGAGCCAGACTCGCGCCAGATCGCGATCGTTGGTTTCGACGGACCACGACCGATCGAACTCCGGATCGCCCGTGCACAAGCTCTTGCCGCCAGGTCTATGCCGGATCGTCATGTCGAAGGTCCCGGCGCCCTCGCAGGTCGCGATGCTCCGAAACCATCCTCGACGGTCCGTACCCAGCGTCTGCACCGGCACCGGGCTGGACACGAGGACGGCATCGTCGCTCTCCATGCCGCCATCGTCGGTCTTGGCCCCTTCGACCTCCAACGGCGGGGGACTTCGCAGGAACGGGAGTGCATGGACGTCGGCCTTCTTGAACCACCTCGACACTCCCCACAACAAGGGCAGCACTCCGAGCCCCGCGACCGCGGGTGCTGCGGCCACCCCGACTGCCGCGATCGCGATCCCCGCTGCGGCCATGACGACTGCATGCCTCTTGTTTCCCCGATGTTTCTCGGCCGTCTGGACTGCCCATTCGGCTTCTTCTTCGTAGAGGCCAATCTCCATCAAGGCAGATTTCACCTGGCCGCGCGGCTCGGAAGAGAGCCGATCGACGGCGATGCGAACAGCCGCAGCGCGGTCCAAAGGAGCCCTGTCGACCGCCGCGAGGGCCTTCGACTTCCCTTCGGGTCCAGGCGAATCGCCAGGCTCTCGCGTGAGCTCGTCGCTATTCGGTTCCGAGGGGGAGACAGCATCCCCCGATTCTTCGTGTGCCATGGGGCGGCGAGTCTATCTCAACCGGGTGTCGAGCGCGGCGGATCCTGGACGGCTGCGCGCTTCAGGACAACCCAACCGCCTCTAGGGTGTGGACTTCGCCGAGCTGCCAACATCGAGGAGGGCCCGGACCGTCGTTGCGAGCGCCCGCATCGTGTAGGGCTTCGCCACGATCGGGCAGCCCTCGTCGTTGAGCCCTTGCTGACCCATCACGTCGCTCGAGTGGCCGGAGGCGAACAGCACCCTCATGCCGGGGCGCGACTTCGACAACCGTTCGGCCAGCTCCCAGCCGTTCATCCCGGGCATGACGACATCGGTCAGCAGGAGGTCGATCACCCCCGGGTGATGGGCCGACACCTGCAACGCTTCGGCGCCGCTGGACGCGCAGAGCACGGTGTACCCGAGACGTTCCAGAATGCGCCTGCCTGCGTCGCGAACCAGGGGTTCGTCTTCCACCAGGAGGATCGTCTCCGTCCCACCGACCGGCTCTTCCCGCGACGCCTTCACCGCCTCGCGTGTCGGCGTCGTAGCCACCGCCGGAAGACGGACCCGGAAGGTGGTTCCGCAGTCCGGCTTCGACTCGACATCGACGATGCCGCCCGCCTGACTCACCGTGCCGTAAATCGAGGAGAGCCCCAGCCCCGTCCCTCCGCCGGGTGGCTTCGTCGTGAAGAACGGCTCGAACAGATGCGCCTGAACCTCCGGGCTCATGCCGTGTCCGTTGTCGGAGACCACGATCATCACGTACGGTCCGGGCCGCACCCCGGGGTGCGTGCGACAGAAGCCGTCGTCGAGCTCCTCGTTCGCCGTCTCGATCGCGACGGTTCCACCCGCCGGCATCGCGTCGCGCGCGTTGAGCGCGAGGTTCACCAACACCTGCTCGAACTGCCCCGGATCCACCTTGACCGCCCCGAGCCCCGGCGCCAGCGAGGTGCTCAGGTGCACGCCCTCGCCGAGCAGACGGCCAAGCATCCGCTCGCTCGCCAGGATGAGAGCGTTGAGATCGACGACCTGCGGCGAGATCTCCTGCATGCGCGAGAACGCCAGGAGCTGGCGCGTCAGGGAGGCTGCACTCTCGGCCGAGTGCACGGCGTCGGCGAGAAGCGGGTGCAGCACGGAGACCTCCGGAATGTCGGGCAGCGCGAGCGAAAGGTTCCCCGTGATCCCCGTGAGCAGGTTGTTGAAGTCGTGCGCAATGCCGCCCGCGAGCCTCCCCAACGCCTTCATCTTCGTGCGCTGCAACACCTGCTCGGCAAGACGCTTGCGCTCCGTCACGTCGTGCGCGATCGCCCCGAACCGATAGCCCGCTTCGGTCGGCACGGAGTAGACGAGCTGCTCCACCCAGCCTACCTTTCCGCTCCGCAAGCGATACCTGTACTCGCCCACCCCTTCGAAGGCGGGCTTGCCGGATCGCAACGCCTCCGCAATGCGCGCAGAACGAACCCCGTGGGTCCCCGGGGACCGAGCGTCGTCCACCACCATGCTCTGCAGCACCTCGACGTACGGCTGTCCCAACACCTGCTCCCGCTTCAGTCCCGTCAGCTCCTCCGACGCGCGATTGAACTCCAGCACTCGCCCGTTCTCGTCGATCAGCACCACCGACATCAGGCTCTGCTCCACGACCATCCGGTACAGGTCCCGCAGCTCGCGCAGCGCTCTCTCCATCGCCTTGCGCCCGCTGACGTCCCGAACCGTGAGCAGGAAGCGGACGCCGTGATCGTCGTCGCTCGGCTCGAGGCTCGCGAGCGTCAGCTCGACTGGAACCCTCCCGCCGTCGACGGCAACCTGCGTCGATTCCACAGTGCACCGCGCCCGCTCAACGGCTCCGGCCCGGAGCGCAGGCCACGGAAATGCGTTCGGCTCGGTGCCGATCAGCTCGGTCAGGCAGCGGCCGACCGCTTCGCTCCGCGGAATCCGGTACAACGCCGCGGCCCGGCCGTTCCACTCCACAACCCGACCGTCCGCATCGAGGAGCACGCACGCATCTTCCAGTGCCTCGATCAAGCGTCGCCCCGTCCCCTTCCCCTCCGCCATTCCAACACGATACCACGAGCGGGTCCGCGAGTCCCCGAGCCTTCGCTCGTCCGCGCGGGCAAGTCCGCGAGCCCCTCCGGCATCGCAGAATCAGCGTCGCCACCGTGCAGCATCGCCGCTTTCGCGGAACGCCGCATTGCCGCATACTGGGCCGCATGGCTGACCCTGTCCGCAGGCGTGGGACCTACGAGGATGTATTGCGCGCACCCGAGTTCCTGCTGGCCGAGGTAGCAGACTGCGAGATGTACCTTCGCCCGAGGCCGACGATCGACGCCGCCCGGGCGCGCACCCGGCTCGGAGTGCTGCTGGGGACGGCGTACGATCTGGGCCGCGGCGGACCGGGTGGCTGGGTGCTGCTCGACGAGCCGGAGCTGCACCTGGGACTGCGACCTGACGTGGTCGTGCCGGACCTCGCAGGATGGCGCAGGGCGCGCATGCCGAAGCTCCCGTCCACGCCCCACCTGACGCTCGCTCCGGACTGGGTCTGCCAGGTCGTTTCGGCGGACTCGGCGAACTTCGATCGTGGAACGAAGCAACGCGTCTACGCACGCGAGGGCGTGGAGCTCGCGTGGTTCGTGGACCCGGCTCGGCAGCTTCTCGAAGTCGTTCGATTGGGGGTGGGCGACGAAGTCGCTATCGCGACCTTCCGGGAGAACGAGGTGGTGTGCGCCGAGCCGTTCGAGTCGATCGAGGTTGAGCTTGGAGCGCTGTGGGAACGCTGACGGGGGCGCGCGTTGGGAGGGTGCGGGGGGGGTGTCGCAAAACTCAACGCTGATGCAATGACGATCGATCCCCGGGTGAGCGGAGGGAAGCGTTCGAGCGCAGGGACCCGATGCGCAGCCGGGGGGAAGGACGAGTGGAGGCAATGGCAGCGGGATTGCAGAGAGCGAGCTGCCCCATTGGGCGACGGTGCGGGAGATGAAGAAGGGTTTGCCCATTCGTTGGAAGCTTCTGTTGCTCGCCGGGATTCCGGTGCTCGGGGCAATCCTGCTGTCCATCCCGTTGATTCGGGGAGTGCATGAGGACGCACGCAAGGCGAGAGCGCTTGGCTCGGTGGAGAACCTGGCGAAGCTCAACGCGACGATGGGAGTGGTGATCCACGAGCTGCAGCTCGAGCGAGCGTGGGTGGCCGCGACGATGGGGCGCAATGCCGCCCTGCGCGGGGAGGGAGAGCTGACCGCGCAAGAGTCCGAGTCGCGACGGAGAAGCCTCGAGCAGGCGCGAGCGGCGGCGCAGGTGCAGTCACGCGCCACCGATGAAGCGATCCGCACGTTGGGGACATTTCTCGGGGGCCTCGACGAGACGGACCTGCCACCCCGGCTCGCGCTGCACCTGGGCAGTGCGAGGAAGGGTCTCGCCGGGCTCGGCGCGCTTCGCAAGGCGATGGAGGACCCCAAACAGGACCTGGCGTCCGAGGTCGAGAAGTACGGGGTCGCAACGACCTCGTTGATTGCGGCGACCGCAGCCCTCAACGAGATGACCGATGACGGCGAGCTGTTGCGGACGATCACGGTGCTGGTGGCGCTGCTCCAGGAGAAGGAGGCGGCGAGCGTGGAGCACGCGATTCTCGCGTACGTCTTCAGTGCCGGCGAGTTCCCCCCGGGAACCTACCGAACCCTGGTCACGCGCATCACGGAGCAGGAAGCTCACGCCGAGTTCGTGCGTACCCTGGCATCGACCGAGCAGCTCCGTTGGTACGAGACGACGCAGCAAGGGACCGCCTCGAGTGAGGCCCGCACGATGCGCGATACCGCAATCAAGGCGGTCGAAGAGGAGCTGCGCGTCGACCCCGCGCGCTGGTTCGATGCACAAAGAACTCACGTCGAAGCGTTCAGCACGACGGCCAACAACCTCAACGAACGCGTCAAGTCCGCGGCAATGGCGAAGGCGGCCCAGGGCCGCGCCAACATCCTGCTCAGCGTCGGACTCACGTCAACGGTGCTGCTGGCCAGCGTGCTGATGGCTTGGCTCATCGCGCGAGGGATCTCCCGAAACGTCTTCCTGCTCACCGCGGCGACCGAGCGAGTTGCGCAGGGCGATCTCGAGACGCGGGTGAAGATCGAGTCGGGCGACGAGCTGGGGCGCCTGGGCAGCGGGTTCAACAAGATGATCGCGGACATCGCCGCCGCCCGGATCGCCCTGGAGGAGAAGTCCCGAATGGCCCGTGAGCTCGAGATCGCTGCGTCGATCCAGCGCGCGGTCCTGCCGCCGGATCCCCGGCACAGGGACTTCGAGTTCTCGGGCAGGATGCTTCCTGCCGACGAGGTCGGCGGGGACTTCTACGACGTGCTGACGCGCGAAGGTTCGACCGACCTGTGGTTGGCCGTCGGTGACGTGTCCAACCACGGCCTCGAAGCCGGGCTCGTCATGCTGATGGCGCAGGCGGCGATCGCCTCGCACTTCGAGGCGCTGCCCGGGGCCGCGCCGGACGACGTGATCCGGCGGGTGAACCGCGTCCTTCGGGAGAACATCGTGCAGCGTCGCAAGGACGAGAAGTACCTCACGGCTCAGGTCTGGACCTACGCGGGAGAAGGAGTCTTCCGATGCGCCGGCGCGCACACCTGGCCGATCGTCTGGCGAGCCGCGACGGGCAAGTGCGAGGTGCTGGAGACGACGGGCCCGTGGCTCGGGATCGTGCCGGAGATCGGGAGTGCGCCGGTGACGGAGTTGAAGCTGGAGCATGGCGACGTGCTCTGTCTGTATTCGGACGGGTTGACCGAGTCCCGGGACGCCCGGGGGGAGTTGTTCGACACGGCGGGGTTGACGCAAGCCCTGGAGAAGGCTGCCGGTGAGCACGCGTCGGTCGACGCCATGGCAGACTCCCTGATCGAGGCGGTGAGCACGTATGCGGTAGCGCGCGAAGACGACTGGACGGTGCTTCTCGTCCGGCGTCCGGAGGCCACCGCGCGGGCATAGAGGGTACGCGGACGGACACGGAGCGAGGACGAGCAGGACACACGACGAGGTGACGAGGGAAGCATGCCTGACGCAATTCAAGTCAACGATGAGAAGAGGATCGTCCACATACGGCTGCGACCACTCTGGGCATACGTCGACGGAATCCGCGAGTTCGCGCGGTTCTTCTGCTCGACGACCTTCGACGAGGGCGTAGCGGATCGGGCGCAGTTGGTCATCCACGAGATGCTCGAGAACGCAGTGAAGTACTCTTCGCGGGAATCCGATGAAGTGGAGCTCGCGATTCGGAGTGACGGGGGAAGCATCGACATCACGGTCGCGAACCAGCCGACCCCGGATTCCCTCGAGTTGCTCCGTTCGGAGTTCGCGTCGCTTTCGGAGCGCGACGCCGAGACGGCGTACGTGGAGGCCATGAGCCGGGCGACGCAGTTGCCGTCCGGAGTAAGCCGGCTCGGGTTGGCGCGCATCCGCTTCGAAGGGCGTTTCGAGCTGAGCCTGACCGAGGAGAAGGACGGTCGCATCCGTGTGACCGCGAGTGGGAAGATATGAGCACCAACGGAATCGCATCCATCGGGACTTTCGAGGCCGACAACCTGCGCATCGTGGCGGAGTCTCCCAACAAGGTCGTCATGTCGGGAACGATCACGGCCCGCGAGCCCATGAAGACCGTCCAGCCCTTCATCGAGAAGATCCACGCCGCAGCGATCGGGGCGGGGATCAAGGAGCTGACGGTGGACATCCGCTCGTTGACCTTCGTCAACTCTTCGGCGATCCGCGTTCTCATCAACTGGGTCATGCTGGTCAAGGGGGAGAGCGGGCCGAGGCGGTACAAGCTGCAGTTCGTGACCTCCAGGGCCGTTACGTGGCAACGGACGAGCCTGCCGACGCTTCAGTCGTTGGCGCCCGACGTGGTGGTCCTCTCGTCGTAGGGGCCGGGTCCCGGGATCGGATCGAAGGGCGCTGTCCTCGCGGGCGCCCGGCCGACTCCGGCGGGACAGAGAACAGGGGCGGTGTGGACCATCCGCGCTGCGGCGGAACCGATCGGCGCCCAACGGCGCGTGGACGCATGGTATCGTGGCGCGGGTTGCCCGCGGGGGCACCCGGGGACCGTTGGGGCGCGTGCCGCCGCGGTCTCTTCCGGGCCTGCTCTGCCGGCCCAAGCCACCTTGGATTCTCACGGGCCATGCGTCTGCTGATCATCGACGACGAGGTGTCGCTGCGCGAGAACGTCGCTCGGTACTTCACGCTCAAGGGGTACGAGGTGGCGCAAGCGGGCGATGGGGAATCGGGGCTCGCCTCGCTTCGCGCTCAGGCGGCCGACGTGGTGCTGCTCGACCTGCGGCTTCCGGATCGCAGTGGGCTCGAGGTGCTGGAGGCGATCAAGCAGCAGAGCCCGGCGACGGGGGTGATCATGCTCACGGGCTACGGCGACGTGGAGGTTGCCGTGCAGGCCCTGCAGATGCGAGCGGATCACTTCCTGCTCAAGCCGACGAAGTTGGAGGCACTGGATGCGGTGATCGCGCGGGTCGCTGCGAACTACGCGCGACAGACGGCACTGGACTACCTGCAGTCGCGGACGGCGCCGACATGCGGGGGAGACAACCGTTATGTGCTGCCGAACGGGCTGCTCGAGCAGGTACGGCTGCTGGCAGGAAGTCCCGGGACGACGGTGTTGCTGCAGGGAGAGACGGGAACGGGCAAGGGGATGGTCGCCTCGTTGATCCACGATCTGGGTCCGCGACGCGGCGCGCCGTTCGTGGACTTGAACTGTGCGGGGCTGAGCGGCACGTTGCTGGAGAGCGACCTGTTCGGCCACGAGCGCGGCGCGTTCACCGACGCGAAGACGATGAAGCGCGGCCTGTTCGAGATTGCCGCGGGCGGGTCGGTGTTTCTCGACGAGATTGGAGAGATGCCGATCGACGTCCAGGCCAAGGTCCTCAAGGTGGTGGAGGAGCGCAAGTTCCGTCGGCTTGGGGGGACGGCATCGATCTCGGTGGACGTCCGGCTGATTTCGGCAACCAACACGGATCTTGCGAAAGCGGTGCAGGCTGGGAAGTTCAGGGCCGATCTCTACTACAGGCTGAGCGTCATGCCCTTGCTGCTGCCACCCTTGCGCAAGCGGACCGAGACGATTCCCGCGCTCGCGACGATGTTCGTCCGGGACCTTTCGCGGTCCGTCGGCAAGGCGATCGGGGGGGTGACCCCCGAGGCGTTGAACATGCTCCTGGCCTACGCCTGGCCCGGGAATATCCGGGAGCTGCGCAATGTGATCGAGAGAGCCGTGCTGTTGTGCAACGAGGCTCAGGTGCGGCCCGCGCATCTGCCCGAGAGCCTCCGCGGAGCTGCGCCCAGGAGGGCGTTGTCGTCGAACGACGATCTGCGGCTCGAATCGGTGGAAGCGCAGCACATCGAGCGAGTGCTGCAAGCGTACGACGGCAATCGGACGCGGGCGGCGGCGGCGCTTGGGATTCACCGGGTGACTCTGCTCCAGAAGCTGAAGAAGTACGGGCTGACGACTTGACCCCCGGAGCAGGCATCGACGCGGTGGCGGCACACCCGTTGCACCGTCCGGTTGCGATGGTCTCGCCCCGCTCTGCGACGCGCATCGCAGGTGTCCTGCTCGGCCGCCGCGGGGAGGAGCACGCTGCGGGCGCCGGAGACGCTTGCCGGCGCGCCGAGGCTGCGTCATGACGGGTTCGTTCCCGAAGACCACGAGGGTGGCGAACACTGCGGGAAGGAATGAGCCCATGGGCGCCCCGATCAGCCAATCGACGCGAGATGCACCGCAGGCCCTGCTGCAGCTGCGCGTGTCGGCTCATTGGCAGTCGATCGAGGCGTTCCGGCAGTTCCTCGAGGTCTATGCCCGCAACCGGTTCACCTCGCGCGTGGCCGAGCGCATCGGCACAACCACCCAGGAGTTGCTCGAGAACGCCGCGAATTACTGCTCGATCACTGCCGACATCTCCTTCGAGCTCCGGCACCTTCCCGCCGCGCAGCGGCTGGAGATCCGCGTCAGCAACGAGTCGGTCCCGTCCCGCATCACTGCGCTGACGCGCCGCATCTCGGAGTTGAAGTCGCGCGACCCGCAGGAGGTCTACCAGGACGCCCTGCGCAGCGTCTCGTCCCCCCTGTCCCTGCGCGCCATGCTCGGCCTCGCCCGGGTGCGCTGCGAGGCCGACATGGAGCTGGAGGCAACGGTCGACGGGAACAGGGTCACGGTGATTGCATCGGGTCGCGACTGATCCCCCGCGGCTCCCCCAATCCTGCACGATTCGCGGACGCACCGGGACGCGCGCCGAAACCGCAAGCGTTCGAAGCTCCCGCGGCGTCTCCCGACATACCCACAATCGGTGCTGTAGAATCAGACTGCTGCGTAATCCGACAAGCCTCCGCACGTGACGTGACCGGGGAATGACGTGCGCGGAGCGCGTGGATTCGAGCGGTATCGCGCTGGCATGACGCTGGCAGCGGCGCAGGGCCGGTCGCAGGAGCGCTCGTGCGCGTGGTTGCGCGCTGCGCTCACCGGACCCTCGCGAGCGCCATGAAGACAAGACCGAATCGACGAGCGGGAACGAGGAAGCTTCTCGGCGGGGTGTGGGCGCTGCTGGGCGTCGTGGCCGCCGTCACGCCGTATGGGTGCCTGTACGACGAGACGGATCGCTGCGGCACCTCGCAGACGTACGACGCGGAGCTCGAGCGGTGCGTGTGTGAGTCCGGCTTCGGACTCGTCGACAGGACGTGCGTGCCCTGCAGAGAGCACGAGGTCGGCACGCTGAGCGGTTGCGATTGCGCCGAAGGCTTCGCGCGCCCGTCGGAAGGCGCGGCGTGTCAGAAGGCCGAGACACTGGGCAAGGCCTGCGCAAGCGACACGGAGTGCAAGGATCCGAAGTACTCGGTGTGTCACTTGGAGGGCGCGACGGGCTACTGCACCAGCGCGTGCGAGACGAGCGAGGACTGCGACCGGACCCTCAACTACGCGTGCGACCACTTCGGCGCGGTGGGTGTCTGCGAGAGGCCTCCGACGGGTGAGGGGCACGCATGCGCGACGAGCGCCGACTGTGCCGGATTCGAGGCGGACTACTGCGAAGCCTTCCGCGAGAAGAAGTGCCTCAAGCAAGGGTGCAAGCAGAACCCGTCGATCTGTCATGGGGACTGGGTCTGCTGCGACATCTCGGTGCTCGGAGCGTCCCTTTGCATTCCCCCCGATGCGCTGGAGAGCGGCGCGTGCCCCGGCGGCGGCACCCTGATTCCACGAGGAGAGTGACGTGCTTCGACGAAAGACCGGATTGCGAGGCCTGGCAATCGTAGTGGCGGCCCTCTGGCCGCTGCCCTTGCTCGGGCAAACCACCGGGCAACCGCCAGCGCCAACCGCGGCGACATCGGGTTCCGACAGCGCCCCCGCTCCCCCTGTCGAGTCGGCGCCCCCACCCTCGTCGGCCGCTTCGACACAGCTTCCCGCGGGTCTGCCGACCACCCGACGGGACTACATGAGAGAGGACAATCCCTGGGACACGACCGTGCCCTCGAGCCGGGCAGGAGCGGGCCCGCTCGCGGAGAGTGCGAGCTCGGTGGCCGCGGAGCCGGAGACCGAGGTGCCCACGGAGCCGGATGCGCCCGCGGAGGAGTCGGAGAGCCCGATTCGCATCTACGGCTTCTCGGACATGACCATTCGCCACCTGATCCTGCCGAAGGACAGCCCCTGGTTCACCTACCTCCCGAGAAACACCACCGGGCACGTGGGTAACCTCAACGTCTACTTCGACACGCAGATGGGCCCCAAGTGGCGAGCCTTGTCCGAGATCCGGTTCACCTACCTTCCCGACGGGGCGGCCTCGACCGCGGTGACCGACGGACTGATCGAACGGGGCACCAACCAGGCCGGAGACTACACGGAGTTCTCGCGCGCGACGAGCGTCGGAGGGATCATCATCGAGCGCGCGTACCTGCAATACATGCGGTTCTCCTGGCTGTCGATCAAGGCCGGGCAATGGCTGACCCCCTACGGCGTCTGGAACGTGGACCACGGATCGCCAACCGTGATCAGCGTCAGGAGCCCTTTCATCATCGGCGCGGAGCTTTTCCCCCGCCGGCAAGTGGGGTTGCTCGCCGAGGGCACGATCGACCTGGGCAAGGACTTCGAGCTCGGCTACGCGCTAGGCGTCTCCAACGGGCGCACCAACGACTTCAGCTTCTACGAGGACTTCGACGCCAACAAGGCGGTGACGCTCCGGTCGGCGATGACGTGGCGCGGCATGGGCGAGCTGACGGTGGGGGCGACGGCCTACAAGGGCCGGGCAACGCGAGCTTCGGAGGCGCTGTACTACGCGGGGACGGCGCTCAAGAGCAGGCAGCAGATCGAGAAGCAGTGGGACGAGGTGGCGTACGCGATCGACCTGCGCTGGACCTGGTCGCACGTGCACTTGCAGACCAGGTCCAGCGCAGGTCGATCGCGTACGCCAC
>ENA-UPTA01003987-UPTA01003987.1-activated-sludge-metagenome-genome-assembly--contig:-NODE-3987-length-14206-cov-9.634513_pt1 | contig 14206 bp, 15 predicted proteins | sample MGYA00238184_ERZ773361 | MGnify/ENA primary metagenome ERZ773361 (study PRJEB29100, sample SAMN05720205) | activated sludge metagenome | isolation source: anaerobic digester from wastewater...
AACGAACAAATTGGGTTGTAAAAGGCAAAGAAAATTTGCATGGAATAACAATTGCAGATGAATTTAGAGGAGTACCAAATAGAAGTCAAGCTATGCGAGATAAATATGGGAATGATTTTACATTAGTGGAAAGAGTTAGGAAGCATAGATATATCAAAATATTAGGATCAAAAACAGATGTTAAAAAAATTCTTAAAACATTAAAATATAAAATTTATCCCTACCCGAAAGTAAGTTGAGATGAGATCAAATATTAAAAAATAAAGAAAGGGAGTGATTTAAATGAGAAAAATATGTTATGTACAAAAAGTAGAACAATTAATATCTATTGATGGAGCAGATCGAATTGAAATTGCAAAAATAAAAGGTTGGAATGTAGTAGTTCAAAAAAACAGTTTTAATGTTAACGATATATGTGTATATTTTGAAATTGATTCTTTTATCCCAAAAGAAATCGAATATTTTTCTTTTTTAAGTAAATACAATCCTATTAAAAAAGATTTATTTGGTGAAGAAGGATATGTTATAAAAACTATTAAACTAAAAGGTGTTATTAGTCAAGGTTTAATTATTCCTCTTAAAGAACTTATTGATAATAATCTTTTAGAAAATAGGGAATATAAAATAGAAGAAGATGTATCAAGCCAATTAAGAGCAAAAATATATGAAAGACCAGAAGAAAGGGTTTCAAATAATTCTGAAAGCACAAATAACCCTTTTCCTACTTTTATTCCAAAAACAGATGTAGAAAGATTGCAAAATAATATTGAATATTTTGAGGAATTAACAGAAATGAGTTTTGAAATTACAGAAAAAATAGATGGTACAAGTTGTACTATTTATTATTATAATGATGGTAATACTATTAGTAAAGGTGTTTGCTCAAGAAATTTAAATGTTACAGATTCAGATAATATCTATACATTTGTTAATACAAAATACAGAATATTGGATAAATTGGAAAAATTAAATAGAAATTTAGCTATTCAAGGTGAAATTGTTGGACATGGAATACAAAAGAATCCATATCAATTAAATGAATTACAATTTTATGTATTTGATGTTTATGACATTGATAAAAAAAGATATTTATTTCCAAAAGAACGAAGAGATTTAATAAATATGTATTTTGATACATATTCTATAGGTATACCTGTAAAACATGTTCCTTGTGTTTCTCTGTACTCTTATGTATTTAAAGATGTATTTAAAACAATGGATGATGCACTAAAATTTGTTAATACAGAATTGAAACATTCTAAAATATCTCATTTGTGTAAAACAATTGAAGGTATGGTTTTTAAAAGTAATACTTTAAGCAAATATGGAGATAGAATTACTTTTAAAATTATAAACAATAATTACTTATTAAATGAGAAGGATTAAAAAAATAAAATAAATACCTACTTGACAAATCACTTTTTTTATGGTATACTATGTATGTGAAAGAAAGAAAAAAACAAAAAAAGGAGTGATTTGAATGAAAACAAACATCAAAAAAACATTTAAGGGTAAAGAGGTAAAAGACTTTTTATCAACTTTCAATGTTGTAGAAACAACACAAGAAAATGGCATGTATACTCTTAAATCTCCAATTGAACAAGTTACATTATCCCCTATTACTGGATTTACCACTGCTGATGGAAGTGTTATTAAATCAAAGCAAGATAAACATGTTCTACATACAAATTTTTTAAATGAAGATGAAAGAACTTGTATTATTACGAGCAAATATGAACCAGTTCTCTTATCCAGTCTTATTAAAGAACTTCAAGATGTTGTTGAAGAGAACAATATGCTTGATCTAATACATACATTAACAATAAAATCAAATGGTCAGATACTGTTTGATTTAGAAAATGAAGAATCAAAAATGACTCAGAAAAGTGTTAAAGATTTTGTAGTATATAAAAATGTAGAAGAAATTTATAAAGAATTAGTAGTAGATGGGTCAGATAAACTTATTCATGAAGTAGATTTTGGAAAATACAGACCATCTTTTATGCTTACAAATTCAGTAGACGCAACAAAGCCAGTTACATTAAAAATGGGTATATTTAGAATTGTATGCTCAAATGGATTGATTGCATATCCAGAAGGATATAGAGATATTCAGGACTCACTTACAAGAGTAAAACATATGAAAGCTAAAAAAATAATGGAATCGATTAGAGAAAAATTAGGACTTATTCCTGCTCTTTATAGTAATTTTGACAATTCAATAATCAATGGAGAAATTGAATTTAATGAAATAATTAAGAAAGACTTGCATTTCTGGTTGAATGGATATTATAGTGATATTGTTGATCCTATTCAGAATAAAAAAGATTACCTCTCTGAAAGAACAAAAGAAACTGCAAAGAAAGGAAAAGAATTGGTTAGTGTTATTATTGATTCATCAAGAAACATTATGGATTTTGAAAACTTAACCTCATATCTGTCTAAACCAGAAATAACTTCTAAATGGGCTTCTGGAAAAAAAGAAAATAAAAATGTAGATATTAAGGGATTGACTGATGTAGTAACAAAGTTTATTCCAGAATTTAGAGCAATTACGTTCAAAAAGTTAAATGCAATGACAAAATAATAATCCTGTTTAGACTAATCACAATTATTCAAAAAAAAAATACCCCATCAAATAAATAGATGGGGTTTTTTCTTAAAAAAATAAGGGGGATAAATTACCCCCTTGCTATGATTAAATTTAGTATTATTTTACGTATTTATCTATATCTAACTAAATATAACTTGTGCCATCAAACAAAATAGAAATAACGTCCAAATAAGTCTATGTAGTTGACAAAGTGAGTGTTCCACTTCCTCCTGCCTATTTTAACGATGTTCCCCAAGTAACTAAATTAGTTCCAGTTGCATCCTGCAAAAGATAAAGGTATAGAGGCTGGTACGCTGTCTATGTATTTTCAAAAAGTAATACTGTCGTTGTCTAAGAAGTCAAATTTACTTTTTGAACATTTGAAACATCCCAATTAATAGTTACAGTCTATTCACCAGTTGTTGGGGTGTTTACAAATGGCTACCCATATACAGGTACAACCTACATCGTTAGGGTAAAAAAGTTTAAATTCTTTTCTACATAATATTCCAAAACATTTTTTTCCTAAATTGTAAGCCAAGTTGGTGTTCCCATAAGTGTTGTAAAAGTATAATCAGTACCAGCAACCAATGGGAGAGTTCTTGAGCCACTCAGTTGTACATTTAGATTCGTAACTGGTTTAAAACTTACCAAATTTTCAATCTAACCAAACATACTAACCATCTAAATCAAAATCAACTATGACTACAAAATAAATTTCTTATTCAAGTTAATCGACCCCCTATTTTTTAAAAACATAACAATTAATTTAATCACATTTTTTTATAAAACCCCATTAGAATAAAAATAATGGGGTTAAGTTTTAATTACTAATCAATATCTCTATACAGATGATCTATATACACCTTTATTTGTGCCATAAACATAACTTCTTAGTATATTCGGATTTTCAAATGAATTTGTACTTGTATATTTAACAAGTTTTGCATATGTATATGGTGTTAATCTAAGACCACCAACCTATCCCAATTCTGATCCTACATCAAACATAATAACTCACCAACCTCAATTATTGCTATTGCTAAAGTTGCTATGCTGTTTTTTTGTCAGAATCTAAATATCTCTACCAATCTTTATCTTCAAAGTATCTATCACAATGGAATGTTACAGAGCAATCTTGCAAAGTACCATTATCTGAATAGTCATTTCCTGGATCATTAATTGTTGATGGCCAAATTCCATCTAAGACGATCTATCTGGTTACAATCTTTTCAAGATCACCATCAAATCCTTTTTGAGTTGACTTTTTTAATTTTGGCAATAACTATTCGATATTTAACATTTCTGTAGTATCATGAAAAACGTTTGGATCAATTTCTAATTTTACAATCATTCCTTTATATTTATTCTAATACCCTATATTATTTGTTACTGGATCATTTGCTAATCTTTGCCAATTTTTAAACAATCGTGTAATTGGAGAAGTTACATATTCTCTAAATGTAATATTTACAGTATCCACATATGTTCTTTTTCCAGCCCAATGAATTTTACTATTAAAAAAATGATTATCTGTTTGTGGTGTTACAACCCAAGATAAATCTGGGAAAGTCTTTGTAGAAATTGTTAATAAATCTGAAACATTTTTAGTATTCTAAGATGCAACAATTGATTCAGCAGGAAACTAATCTCTACCCAACTAACCTTGTATTGCCTAATTTTCAATGCCACCAGTTTCAACTTCGCTCATACCAGATGGTAACTAATATAATACAATAAAACTAAATCTTTGTTTTGGTTGTGCATATTGTGATATTGAATAATCTGGAAATCTAATTGGACCCCAATTTGCCATATTTAATACCTCCTAAATTAGTTTAATATTTAATTATTATAAATTATTATTCAACAGATTCGCCAGTATATTCTTCCCCAACACCCTATTGATAACTTCTAACATAGAAAAACAATTCTACAAATTCCAAAAATTTCATAGGTTTAAAATATACTGTTAATAAAACCATATTATTATCAAGTAAATTCAAAGACGTATCTAAATCTACTTTATATTCATAAATCTAATGCTGTGCAACATATTCTTCCATTAGTTTATTTGAAGTTGATATAATTGCATCAAATGTTTCTTGAACCAATGGTTCCATTAAAAAATATCTCATCTAACGTGAAATTCTAATTTCAATAGCAATCTATGTTCTTCTCTATGTTAATCTCTATAAAGTAGATAACTTATTATAATGTGTTTTTTCTTCAAAAATAATAGTACTTGGATTATAATAAGGAAAAGAACGAACCTAATTTATATTTCTATCAGATAAAAAATCTTGCTATGAATCAGTTATTCTTCTTGATTTTAGTACCTAATTATAAATCCCCCCATGTGTGACACCCTAAATAGGAACCCATGGTTTTTTTTGATACTATTTTTTTAAAACTTCTACTGACTATGGAATCTATAATTGTTTTTGATCATCAACATAGTCTAACCATGGATAATACACCTATGTATAACTACCTTTAATATCATTATATAAACGACTTACAGAATCCTACTAATTATTAAGATTTGGTGTATCATCACAATCAGTAAAAATAACAACAGTTTTATGTTGTTGTACAATTTTATCATTTAATGAATTAACAAATGTATCTAATCTCATTTATTTTCCACCTCATTCCATAAAATATGAATGCTTATTTAAACCCAATGTTGCAATATAAGATAATTCAAATTCTTCTGGGTTATCAATTTTATATTCACTTATTAAATAATCTAATACAGTCTAAAAATCTGTTGCCATTGAACGTGGTGGATTAAACCAAGCATTCTATGTTAATGCAGAATATGTAATAGATTGCTGAACAGAATCAAAATATTTATAATTATTATAAAATTGATATCTATTAAGTAAATCATCTTGTCCCTAACAAATTGGGCATTGCATAAATAATTCTTGAGTCTATCTTGCAATCTAACCTATTCTAAATAAAGACGAAATCGATTCTGTATCTTTTGTTATCATAGGTATTACAGGAATAGCAATTTGTTCTGTTACAGGATCAGTTTCACCATCTGGAATATAAGTAATTTTTAAATTTTCATAAATTGGAGTAAGAGAATCATTACTGATTATTAGATGAATTTCATTTTCAACTAAATCTACATAATAATCAACATCTTCAACAAATGTAATAGAATCATCAATAGTTTTTACAGTAATTGGGTCTGATCCCATTTGTTGTTCTGGCTCAATTACATAAGTATCTGGATTTTGAACATAATATTTAATACTTATATATTCAGAATATGTTGTAATAGATTCAAATAATTCTGTTAGTGTATCAGCAACAAATGATTCAAAATTTTTCATCTATCCATTTAATTGCTTATCCTACTAAACAATTTCATCTACCATTCCAATTTCCTAATTCCATGTTGTGTATACTGAATCATAATAAAGTCTAAATCCAAAATCCTATCCAAACAATCCTGCCTGTTTAGATTCAATAACAAGCAATTCATACTAATATGGTATTTTATATGTTTGTGTAACTTCTATATTTTTATCTATTCTGGTATATGTAATTTTTAAAATATCTCCTGCTTTCATTTCTTTAAGATTCAGAATAGTAATACCATTTGAAACAAGTGTATAATCAGTATTTTGTGTGTAAGTAATAGTTTCCTAATTATTTTTTACAGTTACTGATTTTGAAATATCTAATAGATGTGTAAAAAATATAGTAGGTTTAAATTCATACTAACATTTCTATTTATAATGATCTTCCTCATAATATCCTTCCTATGGTTGCTATGGATTTTTTAAATGTGGAGTCTATACTCTTACAACAACCAATGGAACTCTACCCTATAATTCAGACTATAAGTACTAAGGTAAATAATCTAACCCTTTCTATGAATTTATAAGGTCTGGAATATATCCAAAAGTTTCAACAAATTCTTTTTTACTATCTATTGGTATTGGTCTGTTTGTAGGACCCCATTCTGTATCAATAAAAACAAGTGTTCTTTTATATTCATCTGGTTTTTCATATGGTTGTATAATAGAATCATCTATTTCAATCCATTTTACATCTGGCATACCAAATCTAAAAATTGGTGTCTAAATATGCTTATACTACATTAAATTTTCACCACCTTATAATTGTTTGAGTACATCACAGAGTCTAAGAATAATTCTTAACGACAAATCTGATTTCAATAAACTCTAACTATTTAACAGGAATAAATCTGATTTTTATTGGCAAATAATTTCTTTCAATAAATTCAGGTCTAATATCCAATTCAAACTAATAATCTATAATACCATGCTGATTTCTTACTTCTTCCATAAACATTGTAATTGAGTTGGATATTGCTTGGAAAGTTGATTCAATCATAGGCTCAAACAAAAATCTTCTCATTCTATCCTAAATTGTCATTTCAATATGTATCTAAACCATTCTCTAATTAATTCTTGATAACTAACTATTTCTCATATAATGTGTTTTTTGACCCCAAATAAAAGTTCCTTGACCCTAAAATTTAACAATAGGATTTATACTGCTAAGATATAAATTGTCACCTTCAAATTTACTAAGGATTATCAATGGTTCTCTTGAAAGATCACCTCTATTTAATCCTGCCATCTATTCCCAAATCATACCTCCACGCTCAATAACTCTCAAAAATGTTTCTACTGCATGAACAGAAGGTGGATATGGAATCAAACTATCATAATTTGCAGTTGAATCTATAACCCATGGATGATATACCTATAAATAACTCTATTCTAATCCTGTTTTATATCTATAAGTATAGCCATAATCTTTTGTTCCAATATTATTATTTACTTGTCTACTCCATTTTTCCCAACCAAGAATTGGAGAACCATCCTATTGGACTACATCATCATTTCCAATACTGTCATCTTCTGGCATAAATTCAGATAAAATAATAAAGTCTTTTCTCATATACTATAAATCAATAAAATCATTAATTTCCTCAGAGGATAATTGACCCTATGTTACCAAGAAATGAAATTTATACTCATATGGATTCATTAGCAAATCTTCTGTAATTAAAGACGTTGGGTCTATTCTTGAACCATTTTTACCATTTTGCAATTGCAATAAATCTGTATTTGAACGAGTAACCAATTCTGCAAATACATCTGGTGTCAAATCCTATTCTGATAATCTAATATAATTAGAAGTCTAATTAGCAAACTCTATAAGCTAAGCAATTGATCTACCAGTAAATGTTTCCATTAATTTTGGTTCTGATAAATAATTTTCTTGTATATACACATCACACGCAAATATAATTCCTCTAACTAAATAAAATTTCAAAAGTAATTTATTACCAAATTCTCCACTATAAATCTATGAAATAGGTACGTAAGTATTCATATTTACATCCAATTCATAGTCCTAAATATCTGTAGGATTGTTTGAATAATTCAATCTAAAGCAAAGCAAATCACAAAATCGTGGAGAAAGCCTATACTACTAATCAAATGAAACGTCTTTAATTTCATTGATACCCTTTGGAATACCAAATGTTCTCTAAAATTCTTTTGTGCCCCACTTAATTACGTAATTCTAAGGACCCCAATCAGAAAGAAAAAAGATTAATACGGTATGTCTACCATTTAAATAAAGGTCTGGAACAATTGATTGGTCTATTTCATGTACTTTTACGCCTGGGCTTATAAATAAACCGTTTCTCTACATATCTTAGAAACCCCCTTTTAAGAATACAACTAAATTAGCTCATCTAATTTTATATTTTCTTATTGTTTCAACTAACTCAGAATCAAATCCATCACTTTCAGTAAAATCAACCCCCCTATTCATAACACCAAGGTCTATATCCATTTTCAATAAATTAGCACTTATATTAAATCTTGTAATAGGTAACAAATCAAATTTAAATTCATATTTTTGCTTCTATAAATTATATATATTTTTATCCATTGTAGTTATGTTAGAATATCCTACCCATTCAACAAAATAATTTATTATATAAAATAAAGGAAACTAAAATCTATCCTAAATATCTTTAAATTGAATGTTAGATTCTTTAATAAGAGTATCTAATTGTACAATATAATTAGATTTTATTTTTTTGTTTATAAATATTTTTGTATTAAACATCTAAAAAAGATGTTGTAATTCAACATTTGTTTCCTATATGATATCTAACGAAACTTTCTAAGAAGAAGATATAGCATCATAAAACAATGTTGGATATATTTTGTTTCTTAAATTTTCTCTTGTATATTTTGGGTCTTTCTAAAAATAAAGTTGTTTATACGCATCTATTAAAAACTGTTTTGTCTTTGTACGAGTATCCTACATAAAATATGGCGTTTCCATTCTATAAGGTATCTAAGAGTGTATGTTTTCTGTCTATGGTGTTTCATCCTATGTGATAATAAACAACGGTAATTTTCTATCTTTTGTATTTATTCTTGTAGAAAAGTTAATCTATTCGTGAGGACTCTAAAATATCACTTGCTATTTAGGATCAAAATTATAACCCTATAGAAATTTTTCTATAGTTTTTATTATAAAATTTTTTATGCACTAATAATCTTCTATAATATAGTTTACATATATTGGTTTTTCAAATAAAAAATAATCCTTTTTCTATAAAAAAGCAGTGTTAAATGAATTTAGTTTTGTGTCTTTAATTAGTTTATTTAAATATTCATCTAATGAGTATTCATATTCAAGACTCTAAAAATCCATCATTGCCATATAAAATCATTCTCCACAAAGTAATTCATTGTATGTTAAAAACTCAGACCATTCATAAACATTTTTAATGTCAATATTGTTAATATCGATCCATTTCAAAAATGATGGAAAAATGTAAAAAAATATACTACTTACATATTTACTGCACATGTGCATATTCTATGTTATTATATTTGCACCATTATTTTTATTTTTTTCAAATAATAAAATATTATCTTTGTTTTTATATTTTACAAGTAATACAAAATTTGTATTATTATATTTAGCTTTTTGTATTTCAAAATCAAAATTAGAATATTCAGTATATATAGTATTTACAAAATTAGAATTTTTAGAGTTAGAATTTAATGGAAGTTCAAAATAATTAATATAATCCTCTAATTTTTTAAAAATATACATAATGTAAAACTACTAAAATACATTTCTTAGTATTCTATTATCTTCTTTATCATCTAATATTTTAAAATCAAATTTTATGTTATCACAAACTTTTGGATAAAATCCAATAGATGTTATTTCACAATTTTGTTCATCTGTTTCTTTTATAAAATATTCAAGTTTTGTAATCTAATTATTAAATATTTTTTTCATTTCTTTCACCTTAGAATTAGTTTTTCAAAAGCCAATCTTTAACAATGTCAACTTCTTCTATTAAATTTTCATTTTCAACAGTTTTTTCTATATAATCAGAATCGGGTTCTTTTTCCTATGGTTGATCTATTGGAAGTTCCCCATTAGTAATTTCAAATCTTTTTTCTTGTTGGTTTTCTAAATCTTGAAAGTGAGTTTTATCTGGGAAATAGTACTCCCATATAGTTTTAGATATTGTTGTTAAATTTAATCTTGAAATATTTAATGTATACATTGTTATATTTTTTTTATTTATTTTATCATACATAATATGGTTTTCTGTAATTTGACTAACAATCCAAAAATCATCAGGGTCTATTGGGTCTTTAAATACATCTCCTGGTTTTATAAGATAATCATTTGGATATAAATCCTTAATATAAATTACTTGTAGGTTACTTTCATTTTGGATATCAGTTTGTGTTTTGGCTGATTCTTTCCATACAACTTTTAATTTTTTCAATTCAAAAATACTTGTAAAATGCTTATTTTCCTATGGTATATTATTATCTAATAAATACTATTTGTAACTATACATTTCTGCATTGTCTTTATTTGAAATGGTATATTCTTTATCTGATAATTTGTTTGTTGTCATAAATGTATCTTCTAATAAACACCAAACATCAGTTACAAGCTATTGTGTTTCATTAAACTATAAATAATTTAACACAGCATCATTTACATAACTTCTTTGTAATAAATCAGAAACGGTATGCAAATTTTCTGTTGTATATATTTGTATATTACTGTCATTAGTTTCATTAAATACATATGGAAAATCCTATCTTGTGTTTTTCTACATCGCAATACCCCCAAAAAACTACAATTATTTACAATGTATGCAATGTTTTAATAAATATACAATCTAATAATTATTAATATCAGTTTGTACAATTTTATAATTTAATTGCATTCTTATTATTCTATTAAATTTAAATTTAATATATATTTTTAAATTAAATTCTAATAAATTATTGCTTACATTTTTAACATAGTTTACAAAATTTAATAATATTTTACTTTTTATAAGTTTATATTCTGAATTATAAATAGTATTTTCTGTATTAGAAATCATTTTAACTATTTTATCAGAAGATACTATACTATATTCTAATGTATGTGAAGTAAGAAGTTTATACGGTGTTAAAAATCCTGTATATTTCCAACGTTTAGTAAACTATAAAACATTTATTTGCTTTATTTTTTGAAATTTAAAATTTGAATAATTTGTATTATATTCTAATATACCCATATCTTGATGTAAAATCTTATATGACTATATTGAATTAGTTAGAAGAATTTCTAAAATACAATTATAAGTTATATTTATATTCAAATCTGTATTTGCACTAATAAAATTAAATCTAATATAATAATTATTAGTATAATGTATACATAATTTTGAAAATACCTACATAAAGGGATATTCATGATGTTTTAATATTTTATATAAAAGTGTAGGTTCTATTGTCTTTTTAGTAATTAGTTGATAATTTATAGCTGTTTTTATTTTATATAATTCAAAATTTGATTGAAGTTCCAATCCCTTGTAAAAATAAATATTATAGTTGAATATTGGTGTTAACTCTTTTTTCATTAATAGATAATAAGATGATTCAAATTCCATAATCCTTTCTGGTAGTTTAATCATATAGATAAGCATTAAACTACCGTAGAAATCAGATAGCAGCCTGTTTTTACATAAGTTATAAATACTTGTATTCTCAACCAAATAATTTTTTATAGAAGAAAAATTTAATGTATATTCTTTTTCAAAATAGTAGCAATAATCATATTCTAAATAATAAGATACATTTATAATTTTATAAAGATTAATATCTATATAAAATAGTTTCTCTTTATATGTTATAAGATTATAAGATGAAGAAAACTACTAATGTACTGTATTAAAAAATACAGTAGAATATTCAAGGTAATTTTCTTTTATTGTTTCCAATACTAAATTATAAGTTGGGTAAAACAAGTTTATAATTTCATTTATAGAATAATAATTTAATGGATACATATCGAGATATGATTTTGTTGAAATATTATAATATAAATTACTTTCAATTATTTTATCTTCCAGCAATATATTGTAGTTTAAAGTGTAAGTATCAAATACTTTTTCTTTTATTAAATTATATATATTTAAAAAATCTTTCATATACTAATTATAAAATACTGTTGAAAACATCAACTAATAGTTATGCTATATTTCTTTTAATATATTATACTATGTCATATATATTAAACTATCATTTGTATACTTAATGTGGTAATTATTTAAATATTCAGAAATTTGTTCTTTTATGATATTATAATTTAGCTAATAATCAAGTACAGAATTTTTTAATGACAAACTGTATACTGTATTATAGTTCTTTTCTTTGCTATTAATAAGATAAAATATAGAACTAAACTAAAAATTGTTAATGGGTTTAATTATTGAAAAGATCAACTAATAATCATTGTTTCTAACAAATATTATGTCATATGGCAAATAATAATTTTTTTCTATATATTTGAAAACATAAAACATTAAAGATGTATCAGTTTTTTCAATTGGTAAATATAAATAATATTTTGATAGTATTTCAATTGGATTATATTTTAGTGCAAATGAACTATATTTATTCTAATATATCTAATCATATTCAAAAGAATCTATTTTAGCTGGTAATATTTTGCAATTTGTAAACCCAACTTGCCCATAATTATGATATTCACCATCATCATTTCCACACTATCCCCAACTGTAAATATTATTATTAATATCAATAGCTAAGGAATGAGCATAACCCTAAGCAACAGTTTTCCAAATTGAAGAACCAACTTGTGTTGGTGTGGTTCTATCAATTTTATCTGAAAATCCTAATTGATAATAACCATTGTAACCCCAACTATATAAAATACCCGATTCATCTATTGCTAATGTATGAGTGCTTTTAATCTATACTTGATTCCATTTCAAACTCCCAATTTGTGTTGGTATTAACTTGTTCTATGTATCAACTAATCCAAGTTGATTTTTGTTATTTCTTCCCCAACCATATAAATTATCATTTTCATCTATTGCTAATACACAACCTGATCCCTACTATATAGATTTCCATTTTAATACGCCTATTTGAATTGGATATAATTGATCGTCAAGATTCCCTATACCTAATTGACCAAAATTATTTCTTCCCCAACCATATAAATTATCATTTTCATCTATTGCCAATGTATAAGAATAATACATACCAGATGTAATCTATTTCCATTTTAAAATTCCAACTTGATTTGGATAAGGATATATCTATTTTTTATTATCCCCAAATCCAAGATTATCTTCTAAATTATATCCCCACGCATACAAATCATCATTTTCATCTATTGCAAATACACTGGTATTTCCTAACTATATTGTTTTCCATTTTTTATCTTGATATGTTATTTTTTTAGGTATATTATAAGATATTGTATTTCCAAGACCCAATTGCCCATAATAATTATTACCCCAACTGTATAAATCACTATTTGAAGCTAATCCAATAGTAAAGGAATAATCAAATCCATTTGAATCTATATATTTCCATTTTAATTTATCATAACTATTTAATATTGGAGTAAATCTATTATCTGTATCTCCTAATCCTAATTCACCATCTTTATTGTATCCCCATACATATAAATCATCTATTAATTTTGTATTATCTTTATTTGGAATATATTGTATTGTTTTTATTGTTGTATAAACAATTGAATATTCTTTCATTTTCCTTGCTAATTCATATGACTAATTAAATGGCAATGTAAATGTAACATTTAATGAATAATTTGTAAAAGGATTATCATAATATTCATTATATTTTTCTGTATTCTTAAGATTTTTATTCCCACCAAAGGACAATCCCTAATCCTGTGTACCACACCCTGCTAATTCTTGTCTTCCAGTAATAAGATTTCCAGTATTAGACCAAACAGTACCATCAAATTTTTCTGTATTATTTACATCTGTATTTCCAATATTTCCACCAAATGATAATCCCTAACTCTGTGTGCCACAACCTGCTAACTAACCTCTTCCAGTAATAAGAGGATTAGAATAAGACCAAACAGTTCCATCATATTCTTCTGTATTATTTACCTACTAAGAAGTCCAACCACCAAATGATAATCCCTAATTCTGTGTACCACAACCTGCTAACAGACGCCTTCCAGTAATAAGAGGATTAGAATTAGACCAAA
>ENA-UPTA01003988-UPTA01003988.1-activated-sludge-metagenome-genome-assembly--contig:-NODE-3988-length-14202-cov-10.412808_pt1 | contig 14202 bp, 10 predicted proteins | sample MGYA00238184_ERZ773361 | MGnify/ENA primary metagenome ERZ773361 (study PRJEB29100, sample SAMN05720205) | activated sludge metagenome | isolation source: anaerobic digester from wastewater...
TTTCAGGTATTGCCAGTTTTTCCCTTCGTTCTTTCCAATGGGATTGAACGTGAAACGGCAGGTAGTACCAACGGCCAGGAATTCGTTTTCATCCAGTTTGATGATCATCGCTTTGCCGTTACGGTTCTGGGGTTGCTGATCCTGAAGAAGGTCTAGTCTTTGTCCTTTGCCAAACCTGATTACGGCTTCCCAGTCGCCCAGGTTTATGCGTTGCGAAGGGTCGCCTTCTTCAGGTTCAACCACAGACTGAATGCGGCCTTCAAAGCTCCATTGTGCCAGCTTCCCGGCCATAGGAGCCAGCAACTTGTAATCTTCGGCCAAAGGATTGGGACGGTCACCGGCTGCTCCGCCCCAGCGGGTGTCTATCCCAAACGAGGCAAAGCCAATGCCTTTTTCAATAACCTTGTACAGGTACTTCGCATGATCCCCCACCTCCGGGACCATAAGCGCGTTATCCCCACGGGCATACAACTCTATCACCTTCAGGACGGTCTCGTCTCCGCGTAAATAAATATCAGGAGCCACAATGTCGATGGATGGGGCAGCTGCCTTCCATATGGGGATAACGTTATCCGTTGGACCACCGCTTTCATAGTGGGTAGCTGGCGGATTGGTGAGCGGGTCCCGTAAGGCCGCATTCACGAACATGGGCAGCGGGTTGACCGCTTTCCCGGCAGCAGCCACATACTCAATGTAACTGGCCACATGCCAGGCATGAAAATACTCATCGGCATCCTTGCCGAAAACTTCCTCCCACGTTCCCCGGGCACCGGCAGGAATATTCAGTTGTTCCAACACTTCGGCCTTAAGCAAAGCCTCGGGTACGGGTTGTTCAAAGAGCTGTTGCGCGGCGGGACAATAATCGCGCACGCTGTACCAGGATCCGGGCTCATTCTGCACCTGCACCATAATTACGGTGTGCCCGGGGTCGGCCTTTTTCAGGTACCTCATGAATTCGGTGAAGGCACCGGCATCGGCTTCCATGGCAGCGGTTGCATGCGGTGAGGGGGAATCCACATAACGGCCCTCCTTGTTCATGAGATTGGGATACTTCTTAGCGTCATTTTTCATCCACTGGGGCATGTAATGGTTGCTCCCGTTTTTCCAGGTGGCAAACCACAGCAATACCAGGCGGACATCCCTTTCCCTGGCCTGATCCAGCACCATTTGTATTATGGAATAATCATATTTTCCGGGCTCGGGTTCAAACTGTTCCCAGTATATGGGAATTTCCAGCGTGTTGGCATGCATGGACTCAATGGCGCTCCACACACGGGGAAGCATGTTAGGCCATGTGGAAGAATTGGCAGACTGACCGCCAAACACAAAGAAAGGTTCACCGTCAACCAAAAGGGCATAGCGGCCTTCATTTTCAACGAGTATAGGCATTTCTGCCTCAGGGGTGGAAGGAGTGCAGGAAACGGCTATGTTTACAAGGGCAAAAAAAGCCAGAATATACGCCATGCGTGGGGGATAGGATAAAATTTTCATGAAAAAAAAGTTTAAGGGTAATACGTTACTCTCTGCAGCCGGTTCCAGGCTCCGCGTGTAAAGTCAGGTATGGCCACCGGCCGGTAATCCATAATGAAATCCATGCCCCCGTCTCCGCCCACCTCCCGGGCCTTCTGTCCCACTTCCCTGACTATGGGATGCTCGTAGAGCCGGAGCAATGAATCCAGTTTGTCGGGTGCCAGAAAGCGATGGGCATCGGGTTCCAGGGCAATCCCTGCAACCGGGTATTTTTGCGCAAAACCTTTGGTGCCGCTGATCATGTGTATGCGGCTGTAGGGCCGGGGGCTGGTCACATCGTGCTGCAGCATAATGGTACGGCCTTTAGACGTTTTAATGACCGAGGTGTTCATGTCGCCGTTCAGGTACTCTCTTTGGGCATAATCAGAATCTTCCCCAAACTTTTCCTTCGCATAGGCACTCATTCCAAATTGTGCCGAAGAGACAGACACCAGGTATTCCATCCTGTCGCCCCGGTGGATATCCAGGATGTGGGCAATGGGCCCGAGGCCGTGCGTTGGGTATAGGTTTCCGTTCTCCCGCGCGTTGTGCTCCAGCCGCCACATGTTCCAGTACCCAGTAGTATCATTGAAATTCAAAAACATCAAATCATGAATATACGCTCCCTCTGCATGTACAATCTGGCCGAACAATCCCTGCCGGGCCATGTTCAGGGTGGCCATCTCGAAAAAATCATAATTGCAATTTTCCAACTGAATGCAATGGCGGCGGGTCTTCTCGGCGGTGTTGACCAACTGCCAGCACTCCCCGATAGTCAGCGCTGCGGGCACCTCCAGGGCCACATGCTTACCATGCTCCATGGCATACACGCCAATGGGGGCATGTAGGTCCCAGTGTGTACAGACATAGACAAGATCAACATCGGCCCGCTCACATACACGCTTCCAGTCTTCAGTGCCGGTATAAACCTCGGCCTTTGGAAATCCCCGCTCTTCCAGGGTCTTGTTCGCATTCTCAACATTTTCGGGGTCCACGTCACAAAGGGCCACCACCTTTACCCCTTCCAGGAAAGTGTAGCGGTATACAGCTCCGGATCCCCGCATTCCCAGTCCAATAAAGGCAATACGAACCGTATCCAGCGGTTCGCATCTGAGCTCCAGTACGTCGGTAGTTCCCTCAGCCCTTGGAGGTTCCGGGAAAGTGATGATTTGTTGGTTTTCGTTGCACGATAGCAGACACCCCGCCACCAGGAGTGCCGGAACGATATAAGAAATTTTATTCATTATCCAGGTATTTACCTTCAAATATCGGCAAAAAAGATGAGTGGCTAGCACTACAATCCGATATTGTTTAACACCACCACCCCCTGGGATGTGATATTAAAGATAAAGCTGAGTGAAATGATGTGCGCAAAGTCAAAACCCTTATTGGCGGTGGCATAGCGTTCCAGCGGGAAGTAGTAGTACTGGAGGATGGTTTCGGATTTGGCCTGCTTCTGTATGAAGGCCAGTTTGGTGAGTTGCCGCTTCAATACCGGCTGGACAGGGGAAAAGTCACAGAGCGGAAATTCCAGTATGGTGCCGTTGCGATCTGTCAGCCGTATGGTGAAGTCAATGAGTTCTTCTTCTGCTTCATCACCTTTGTCTTCCTTTTCTTTTTCCTTTTCTTTTTCCTTTTCCTCTTCCTTTTCCTCTTCTTTTTCCTCTTCTTTTTTGCCAGGGGGGTTGGCTTTTTCGTCAGCGGCGGCCAGGGAGAATGTCAAAACGGGGTATTGAGTGGCAACCTGCTTCTGTGAGTTCAGGGCGCCGTCGGGCCAGCTGATGTGCCATGCAGGGGGCAGCGTGTCGCATGCAGTGGTGTCGCATGCAGTGGAGTCACATGCACTTGCGCCGGATTCGGTGGTATTCCAGCCCAGGGTGATGGAGCGGGTGTAGGCGTCACCCCAGGCCAGGGGCAGCACCTGCTCCCTCCAGATGCTAAGATCGGTGGCGCTGATCTCGCTTCCGGGCAGGGTGCCTGTGGTAAGGTCCAGATCCTCGGCAAAGGTACCGATGTATGTGACTCCGGGCTCACGGTATTGGCTCAGGTAAACGGTTTTGGGTAGCCAGTGCCGTGCATGGCGGTGGTCCATGAACATGTTTTTCAGGTTTTCCAGGTTTGTCCTATCCGCCGGATCGGCATTGTTGCTCTGCTCCTCCAGGTCTGCCGGACCGGGCTGGCCTTTGAGCGTTATCTCCAGGAAAGCGCTGATATAGGTTTTAGCAATGGTCATCTGGTCTTCCGCACTCAACAGCTGGCCCAGATTATAAAAATTAATGCGTGGGGCGCGGTAATCGGTCTTGCCCCATTCGGTGTTGAACTGTCCGTGATTGGCTCCCCATATGTAAATCCCAGCAGCGAACCCGTCAAAACTTTCTGAAAAATATACCCGGTTGAACTGGCGCATGCCCTGGTAGGACGACACATCGGCATCGTGAGATCCCTGGATGACCAGGTAATTCACGTTGGTAAGCGGGGTGTGCATGCGCCCGGGCTGGTATTGACCGTCACAGGGAGCAATGGCAATAACCGAGCGGATGTTGAAGTTGAAATCAAACACCTGGTTGGCATTGTCGGGATAGTAAGGCAGCCTGTTGAACAGCGCCGCATGGGCAACGGCTTCCCCGCCCCGAGAATGGCCAATCAGGGCAAGGCGTTCCATGTCTACCTTGCCATAGAAAGGATTACCTTCTTCCTTGTTCCAGGCCTTCCAGACCTGTAAATGTTTGAGCAGCAGCCAACCCCGTGCGTTATTCTCTCCTTTGAGTCCTTTGAAAATATTGGTATGGGAACCATTCAGGAAATTTTCATCTACCGAGGCCAGGATATACCCTCTGGAAGCCAGCAGCCTGCCGAGGTATTCGTACCCCGGATCGGAAAATTCCTGGGCCAGGTGGTTCCCGTGCACAATGAGCACCAGCGGGAACGGTCCGTCTCCCTGCGGATACCACACCTGCGCGTTAAGGGGCAATTCCTTTTTGTCAAACCCAAAATACCAGGTGCGCATTTTTCCGCTGATTCCCTTCCACGAGTCCAGGAAAACGGACCCGTCCACCGGTTCCGTGATCAGGGTGGCACCAGCTCCGAAAACCTCCCGGTGCTTGTCTTTCCCGCTTCCATAGGACAACGAGCATACTTCCAGGGATCCCTGTTCGCCAGGATTTTCCATTTCAAGGAGAGGAGGCAGGTTTTCGGCCGAAATGGCCGGGTACCGAGGCATTTCTACTGGCTTTCCCGGATAAAGGATCCACACCAGGCCTGAGGCCAGGGCGCAAATGCCAACCACCAGGCTCACAACGGACAGGATCCGCTGCGGCCTTTTCACTTGGGCCCGTTCCCTTCTTAACAGCTGCACCCCTATCCCAATGAGGGCACAGGGTATGGCAATGGCTGCAAAAACCATCAGGGCAGCGGGCGCTCCGTTCATGAAAAATTGGAACGCAACAGCCAGTCCGAATCCCAGGGCAATCAAAAGCCAACGATCAATGCGGGCAATCAATTTTAAAAGGCCAGCCGCACCCGTGGCTGCAGAAAACAACAGCAGAAGCATGACCAGTGCAATGAGAAAGGCGGGAAGCCATCCCCAGGGAATTGTCCCGGCCATGCCAGAAACCAGCACGGTTATGGCAAAGCCAATAATAAGCGCCCATACCACACCTGTCAGGATTTTTTTATTCATCATATCAGTTTTAAAATCGGTAAGGAGATTCTTCATCTTAACAATTCTTTGATCCGGACATTATGCATCCTCAGAGTAGCCGAGGCAGCATACCAGTCACTGTATATGCCGGCAAAAGAATGGATGTGTTCTTTTTGATTCATTATTAATGCCTGGTCACCAGCTCTTTGCCCCGGTAGCATATATTCTGTAGCATATTCGTGATCTGGTAAGAGATGCTGGCAAGGCCGTCACTCACGTTCCATGCATTGGTATATACCACCAACGTGAAATCGGTTAGTGGATCATAAATCATAAAAGTAAGGTATCCTTGATGTGCACCGTTGTGACCATAGCCCAGGTTGTTGGCATACTCCAGGCCGCATCCGTAACCTCCGGCTGTAGTGATCCCGTTTGGCAGGCAATTCATCATCAGGCTGTTCACGGTATAATAATTCAGGACACCCTTACCTGACAAAAGCCTTTGAATGAACCGGGCCAGATCGTTGGGCGTGGTTACAATATTTCCCTCTGCAACATTGGCAGACATGTTGTCTTCTTTCAATTCTAAAGATTCACCTTTGAAGAAAAGATAGCCGTTTACACTGGGAGCTGTCATAAGCCTATCTGTACCAAGGACAGGCATATAGGAATGATACATTCCCATAGGTTTCAGTACATTTTCTTCCAGGAATTCCTTGTATGACATTCCCGAGACCCTTTCAATGATCCAGCCCAGGATAGAATAGCCTGTGTTGGAATAATGGTAGCCGCTTCCAGGAGCGAAATAACTCAGGCGGGTGCTGGCCAACACCCCAACCAGCTCGTCAAAATGAAAGGTATGGTCCGGATCCTTTTTTAGCATGTCATCGATATAGTTTTTCCCTTTGTAAGGCACATCAACACTAACCGTGTCGGGGATACCGTCATTCCCCAAATCAAAAATCCCTGCCCGGTGCCTGAGCAGGTCCAGGATGGTTATTTTGCTTTTATGGGGTATGGCACACCCGGGGATGTCTGGCAGGTACGTTTGATCGGTTCCGGGAATGGTGTCTGTAATGAAGTCGCTGATCCTTAGTTTCCCCTGCTGGTGGAGCAGCAAAATGGCCGTTGCCGTAAATGTTTTAGTGCAACTGGCAGCCCTGAAGCGTGTTTGTCCCGTGACGTCCTTCCCGTCCATGCCGGCTGTTAAAAAATACTCTTTCCCATCAGATATCACCTTCAGTGCCAAACCGCCGGGATAGCCGGGCTCTAGTTCCAGATAGTTTTCATACTCAGATTGCAGCATCTTTTCAAGTGCCTGTTTCTTAGCGTAATAAGTGTTGCCGAGCTGGTCAAATTTAACACACCCTGCAAATACGACCAGAGAAAGCAACATCAGAAAGAAATTTCTGGTTTTCATTTCATGAAGTTAAAAGAAAAATAGATCTATAAAAGTAGAAAAAAATTGGCAGAAGCACTAGTGCCTGGGGTAAGCTTTTTGTTCATGTACTTTTTACTACGTCACATTATGGCGTTATCACTCTCCTTATTTGTAATTTAAAAGAGGTTTATCAATGAATCTATAAACGAACACATTTTTAAAATCATTGGTTATGAAAAAAGTATCATTGTTATTATGTTTACTCTTTTTTGCAGGTAGTTGCGAAAAAGAACCCTATTTATCCATTAATCCTGGCAATCTGAATTGTGATCCCAATAAAGGCAGCAGTTATGTAGCTTTATCATGTAATACTACCTGGACCATAGCAGGAATTCCTGATTGGATTACCATGAAACCTGACTATGGAGAAGGTGATGCAACAATTATTGTGGAATATGAAGCCAACAAAGAAGAGACAGATCGTTTGGCAACACTAACCTTCATTGCCGGAATTGCTACTGCCAATTTAACAATTTCACAAAAAGGGGTTGAGCCTACCACGTATTCAATTTCAAATCAAACGGGTGAAACTATGTATAGCGTAGTTGTTTTTGAATTCGATGAATCAGGGAACATAATAAAGGATGTTTCCTTAGGGACAATGAACAACCTGAAAACTACTAGTAAAATCAAAGCTGCTAAGAATTCTAACAGAATTAAGGTCGGAGTAAAAATATCCGAAAACCTTAACTATGTCTATACGGCATCTTACACTTATCTGGAAAAGGAAAAACATACCTCACTTACAATTACAGGTAATACAATTATCTCGGGCTCGTTGCTATAAGCTCATGCACCAAAGAGGTGGAACCTTTTACAGCACATACGTGGCCACTTCGCCTGCCGCAAGTTCGGAGGTGAAGATTGTGCCGTTGATATTTATATTGAAGATCTGCTTTGTGTCTATGTTGTTCAGTACCAGTATTATTACCTTGTTATCGGGTGTGAGGAAGGCCACATTGGGCAGATCGTCCGGATTGCCTGAATAACCAGACTCTATGCGCACTGAGCCGGGGCGTATGTGTTTGGCGGCATGGGCAATAATATAATAGCCCGGGTTAAGGGTGACTTTATTTACATCTATTGTGATAGCTCCCAAACAATTGGAGCAGCCTCCGGGGGTATGGGGCTCTAGTTTGGGGCTAGAGGCAAGGTTCCATTCCAGGGCGATTTTGCTCCAGTTGCGCATGGATCCAATGATGACTTCGCGCATGTGCCACTTTATATCCCCGGCAAAATTGGCGGGAGCCCCTATCCATTGCTCGGTGAAATAAAGCGACTTGTCTGGATAGGCATTGTGAAGGGTTGACATAGCGCCTATGTTGCCTCCATAGAGGTGAAAAGCCGTGCCGTCAATGTAACCATTGGCTTGTACGTCTGCAAGTACGGCCAAAGGATAATCTGTGCGGTCGCAATTATGATCATATATCACAATTTTTGTTTCAATATGATTGGCCTTAAAAGCAGGCCCCAGGTAATCTTTTATAAAGGGAGCCTGCTCGGCAGGGCTCATTTCCATACTGGGGTTGTTCCCGCCGTGAAGCGGTTCGTTCTGCACTGTGACGGCATCTATCACAATGCCCTCGGCCTTCATTTGCTGAATGTACCTGACAAAATACAGTGCATAAGCCTGGTAGTACTCCGTTTTTAAACGGCCGCCAATTGTTGAATTGTTGGTTTTCATCCAGACCGGTGCAGACCATGGCGATGCCATCAGCCTGATACGGGGATTAATACCCAGGATGATCTTGAGCACCGGAATAAGGTACTTGCGATCGTAGCCCAAATCGAAATGCTTCATATCCACATCGCCAGGCTCAGGGTTGTACGAAAAAGTGTATTCATCCAGATCCGAAGATCCCAGACTCAGCCTCAGGTAACTTGTGCCAATAGCATCTCCGGCCAGGCCAAACAATTTTTCAAGTATCTGGGAACGAGCACTGCTGCTCATCGCCCACAGAAGTTTCGCACTCCCACCGGTCAGGGTAAACCCAAAGCCGTCAACCTGCTGGAATTTTTGGTCCTTATCCACCACAATTGCGGGTAAATAAGGATTTGACATCTTCTTAACAAGCCCCTCTTGTGTTTTAAATTTTGCCGAGGCATCTGGTTTGGTTAGATAAACAACAGATTCAATTTCGGATACGGGAGGGTTACCCTCCGGGGGCGGTTTGGTTCCGTTACCGGGAGAATCGCAACTTCCGGCAAAGGCTACGGCAAACATCCCGCTAAGGATACCTATCAAAAATTTTCTCATTATGTCATATATCAGCGTTGATCTTACGTATTCAAACACAGGTAAAGGTACAAAGGAAATTTTTGCGCGTTGTACTTTTTTCTTACGTTTGTCTGCTTTACTTATAACCTCTTCTCTGTTGCATGAAAAAGTTTAAAATGTTTCGTTATTACCTGATTAGTTCAGTCCTAATCATTTCCTGTTTTATATCACTTGCTTCCTGTGAATTGCCCGGTCATTCAGACGGGGAACCTGCCTCCGATTATTCGAAAACGGCAAACTGGCTGTCGCTGCCTTCAGGCAGTCTAAAAAATGTGGATATTTTTTATGTTTATCCTACTTCCTGGTACAAAAAGGATCCGGCCGAGCCCAATTTCTGTGCTATCCATCACCCCATCATGTTGCACGGCTCTCAAAGTGCTTTTGACAGGCAGGCAACGGCCTTTGAAACTGTGGGGAATATGTATGCTCCCTATTACAGACAGGCAGATGCTGTTTATACGCTAACCCTTCCTTCAGATAAGCGTTGGGCAGTGATTGACAGCATCCCGGCAAAAGATGTGATAGCTGCATTCGACTATTATATAAAGAATTACAATAAGGGGAAACCCTACATCCTGGTGGGACATTCTCAAGGTTCCAAGGTGTTATTGCTATTGCTGAAAAAATATATGCCTGAAAATCCCAGGACATACGCAAGTATGGTTTGTGCCTATGTTATCGGTTACCCGGTTACTGCTGAATTCATGAACGCAAATAAGCACCTGAAATTTGCCGAAAATTCAGAGGACACCGGGGTGATCGTTTCTTACAATACACAATCCCCTTCTGTGGCTCCGGGGGCAAACATAGTAATGGCCAACGAGGTTGGGCTGGCCATCAATCCAATAAACTGGAAAAGGGACGAAACACCGGCCACAGCAGAGGAAAGTCTCGGCTCGCATATGCCCGTTGATGCACAGGGCAATTTTGGATTGATACCCCGTTTTGCCGATGCCCGCATCAATAGGGCAAAAGGAGTCATTGAGTGCAGCAGTGTGAACGAAAAGGACATGTTCAATCTTTCCGGGAACATGGGCTCAGGGGTTTACCACAGTTTTGACATCCCGTTCTATTACTACAACCTGCGGGAAAATGCCCAGGTCAGGGTCAACCGGTTCCTGGCAAAATAATGGCGAAATCAGAATCAAAAAGCAATGTATAAGAGAATTATCAGCAATGTAATCATCATCCTTGTCACAGGCTGTTTATTACTTTCCTGCAACCAGGGCGGGTCAACCGACACACTCTGGCTGCGGGGTGCCAACTTTATTCCAAGTACGGCAATCAATCAATTGGAATTCTGGCAGGAAGAAACCTTTGACCCCGAAACCATAGACCGGGAATTGGGTTGGGCAGAAAAGACCGGATTCAATTGCATGAGGGTATACCTGCATCATGTTGCCTGGGAAGTGGACAAACCGGGATTCAAAAACCGGATTAATGAATACCTAACCATTGCGGAAAAACACAACATAGGGACCATTTTTGTGTTTTTTGACGATTGCTGGAATCCCACCTATAGTGCTGGTGAACAGCCGGATCCAAAGCCCGGGGTCCATAATTCGGGATGGGTCAGAGATCCCGGAGATTTGCTTTCCACCTGGCCGGATCTGATCCATGTACTCGAAGCCTATGTAAAAGATATCCTTGAAACATTCCGGAATGATAAACGAATCATCCTGTGGGATTTGTATAACGAGCCCGGCAATTCCGGTTACAGGAACAAATCATTACCCCTTTTACAAAGTGTGTTTCAGTGGGCCAGACAGGTAAATCCATCACAGCCTGTATCTTCCGGAGTCTGGAACAACGCATTGTCAGACCTCAACAAATTTCAGCTTGAAAATTCCGACATTATTACCTACCACAATTACAATAATGAAATTGATCATCAACAGGCTATTGACACCTTAAAGAAGTATAACAAACCCATGATTTGCACAGAATACATGGCCCGAAGGAATAATAGCCTGTTCAGCAACATCATGCCCATCTTGAAAGAACAAGGCATTGGTGCCATTAACTGGGGGCTCGTGGAAGGTAAATCCAACACCAAATATGCGTGGGATGAACCCATTCCTGATGGTTCGGAACCAGACCTTTGGTTTCATGAAGTTTTCCGTAAAGACGGCACTCCTTATAAACAGGAAGAAATTAACATCATCAAAGCCTTGACTAAGTAATATATCCCTGAAGGGTCAACTCCTTCTGCAGACGAAGAAAATCATCCTTGAATCGTGTGCTGCCGCACAGCGTTATTATGGGGTAATCACGTCCTTTCATTATCTACCGGGGCAGGAGTTCAAAGCACAATGCATCAATGATCCCGTTTATGCCAGCCACATTGGACAATATAATGACGCCAGTCTGTTCTTCAACATTCACCGCCATGGAAGATGAATACCCGCCTGTTCCCCCGTTATGCCAGTGAACATCCTTACCCGTTCCTGATTTTACAATAAACCAACCCAGGCCCATTTTCATGGTTTCATTTATTTCGAATGTAGGTTTTCTCATCAATGCCAGTTCTTTATTACCGGGATTGAACTGCGCATACACAAACTTTGACAAATCTTTGGCAGAAGACAAAATTCCGCCGGCAGCAAAAAAAACATCAAAATCCCAATTGCCCGTGATATCGCCATTTTCGTCCATTCCCCTGACGAGTTTGTCTCCCAGGTCCCGGGAAGTGGTGTATGAATTGGTCATGCCGTATTTATCAAAAATCCTCTTTTGCAATAATTGCTGAAAACTCGTTTTTTGCGACAAGCCCAGTGTGTACCCCAAAAGTCCTACACCCAGATTGGAATAGGAACTTACTTTAGCAGGTTCATTTTCCAGCTTCAGCCATTGTTCCAGGTACTGGTCAATTTCCTTCTTGCCGTAGTCTTTGTATGGATCTATCTGGTTGGATAAATCCAGATTTTGGGGCAACCGGGGCAAACCCGATGTATGGTTGGCCAGACTCTGAAAACTTATTTCTGTGTTGTCTTTAAAAGGGAACGGATAAAAATCGTTGATCAGGCCGGTCAGTTTGATTTCTCCATCCTCAACCAGTGAGGCCAGCACAGCCGATGTGAATACTTTGGAAATGGAGCCGATTTCAAAAATCCTGTTTTGGTTTTCGGCCGTTTTTATAGTGTCGTTTTCCCTGATGATTCCGTAATACGCTGTTTCCCCGTCACGGATAATGGCTATGGGAAGCTGTGTTTTTTCGGGTAAATCCCTGGTTTTAGCGAAAATGATCCCCGCAAGTTCTTCCGGATAGCTGCTTAATTCGTGCACAAAAGCCGGCACTGTTTCTTTTGGTTCGTCATAGGGTTTGAAGAAAAGGCCGTTTATCAGGTTTTCTTTGTCCAGCGATATGTTTACCTCTAAAACTGCTTTTTCAAATTTACTTTTGTAGGTCGCATACGTTTGCATTTGATGCCTGAAAAATTCCTTGCTTTCCATGTTCCCTACCTGACTCTTCAGGGCTGTCAAAAATTGTATGGTGTTTTCAAGTGGCAATGCCTCTTTCATTACAGACGCAAAACTGTTGAAAATATCCTCGTATTTCCCGGCGTTATAGTCCGTCTGGAATTTGTCAATCACCACTTTATAATTATCTGTCTGAGCAAATAAACCATTAGCAATCAGCAGGGTGATAAGGGTAAAAAATAGTTTTTTCATCATGCAATTAATCTAAAATCCGTATAAAGTTAGCAACTTCGTTCGATCCTGTTCAATATTTTTTTTACCTTTGTACTGAATAAAACAACTGGATGTTTATTTTAAATTTGGACATTGCTCTGTAAATAATCTGTACTATGAGTATGGATTGTATTTTTGTTTGTTCTCTAAAATTCTTTTAGAGGGCAACTCCCCGCTTTATTAATTTAGGTTTTAATGTGCATACAAAGATGAAAGCATGATGATGCTTTTGGTGTATGCTAAAAAATATAAGACAATGAACAACGAAAAAAGCACCATACACGAATTTGACCTGAGTATTATTTATGACTTTTTTTCTAACACAAAGCGTCAGGGCCCCGGAAGTCCTGAAGAAACGCTAAAAGCCTTGAGTTTTATAGATGGTCTGACCGATAAGTCCAAAATAGCCGATATTGGTTGTGGAACAGGCGGTCAAACAATGGTACTGGGACAAAACACATCCTGCCAGATCATTGGAATTGATTCCTGGTCCGGCTTCATAAACCAATTCAACCTGGATGCCCGGCACAACAACCTTCAGGACAGGGTGAAAGGCATTGTTGGCGATATGAACAACCTTCCCTTCCAGGAAGGAGAATTGGACTTGATCTGGTCGGAAGGAGCCATTTATAACATTGGATTCGAGCGCGGTTTGAACGAGTGGCGGAAATTCCTGAAACAGGGTGGTTACATTGCTGTTACAGAAAACACCTGGTTTAGCGATGAGCGTCCTGCCCAAATCCAGGAATTTTGGGATGAAGCCTATCCCCAGATAGATACCATTCCCAATAAGGTTGCCCAGATGCACAAGGCAGGCTATCTTCCTGTGGCCACCTACATCCTGCCCCAAACCATCTGGACAGATTATTATGCCTGGCAGGCTTTAAGATTAGAACACTTTCTAATAAAACATAGCGGCAATAAAATGGCAGAAGAGTTTGCAGCCTTGGAGCGCTACGAAGCAGCGTTATATTACAAGTACAAAGCCTACTACGGCTATATGTTTTATATCGGAAAGAAAATGTAGGGAATCACGTCAAAGTTGGTTCTTGCCTGTTCCTGGAATTACTTTAGGAATTATATGGCATTCTTGATTGTTGTTAAGCAAATATATAAAATAAGTTACCGGTCATATAACATAATGCAAAAAGTGATAACTTTACACACTTCTGTTCCAGAAATATTTACATTGTTCTTATGACTGAACAAAACGTCAGTTTTTTAGACAGTAGTGAATTTCAGGATATTCGATCAATATTTCCCTTAATTATCTACGTCTGTACCCCCAATTTTGAGGGTTAAGAAACACCTTGTTTGTCAATTTAATGTTATAAAACTTAAGAACAATGAAATTTAAAGATATATTTCAGCCTAAATGGAAACATCGTGATTGGAACGTTCGTGTTATAGCAGCAAAAGAAATAACAGACCAGAAAATTTTAGCTGATATTGCTAAAAAAGCTAAAGATGAAAAGGTTCGTTTAGAAGCAACAAAAAGATTAATTATTTGGGAACAATTACATGAAGAGGAACTCATTAACCAGTGTAAAAAACGGACTATATCCACCCACCCAAAACGGTGATATTGAGGTGGTCTAATCCTTTAGGACAGTTTTTTTAGTTTTCTTAATTTATTTTTCT
>ENA-UPTA01003990-UPTA01003990.1-activated-sludge-metagenome-genome-assembly--contig:-NODE-3990-length-14200-cov-5.550371_pt1 | contig 14200 bp, 9 predicted proteins | sample MGYA00238184_ERZ773361 | MGnify/ENA primary metagenome ERZ773361 (study PRJEB29100, sample SAMN05720205) | activated sludge metagenome | isolation source: anaerobic digester from wastewater...
TCGAGGCCGCAAGCTCGGGACCATCGGCGACGTGGGCTGCTTCAGTTTCCAGTCATCGAAGACGCTTGCCTGCGGAGAAGGCGGCGGGATTATCGGCAACCACGAAGCCCTCATGGAGGAGTGCTACACCGTGCACAATCACGGCACGTCCCGCAAGGGCCGGACCGAGGTGATCGGGCCCAAGTATCGGATGAACGAGTTCGAAGCCGCCGTGTTGCTCGGCCAGCTTCCCACCGTGATCGAGCGATGGCGACGCCGCAACGAGAACGCCGCCTATCTGACCGGCAGACTGAAGGATATCCCCGGCCTGACCCCGCAGAAGCTGTATCCAGGCACGGAGAGCGGCTCCTTCTACCTCTACACGATGTCCTACCACAAGGAGCACTTCGACGGCGTGGACCGCGCCACGTTCCTCAAGGCCGTCAGTGCCGAGGGAGTTGGTCTGAGCCCGTACATCACGCAGGGACTGCATCGCGAGCCGTGGATCGATCACATCCTGAATTCCAAGGGCTACAAGAAGATGTACTCGCCCGAGCGGCTGCGTCAATTCAGCGAAGAACGGCGTTGCCCCAGGTGCGACCAGGTGTGCGACGAGATGGTGATGCTCTGGGCGTCCGGGCCCCTGCTGGCGCCCCAGGAAGAAGTGGCCGATATCGCCGACGCCATCGAGAAGGTCTACGAGAACCGGGCCAAGTTGAAACAGGTCTGACATCCCGGCGGGGAAAGGCTCTCAGGGGCTGTACCCCCCAGGCTTTCACGACCGACCGAGCGTCCGTGAAGCGTGCGATTTCATCAAAGCACCGTAGCCACGGCCCCTCGATTGTGGTATGACCGCTATCGATGCTGATTTCAATGAAGAACCAGTGGGGTACTCTGTAATGTCGAATGCCATTGACATAGGACACCTGTCGCGAGAAGAGAAGCTCAGGATCATGGAGGCTATCTGGGAGGATCTGTCCAGAGACGACGAGCAAGTCGAATCACCCGAATGGCATCGTGAGGCCCTCGAAGAGACCGAGCGCCGACGCGAGTCAGGAAAGGAAGCTGTGGTGGACTGGCAGGAAGCGAAGAAGCAACTGAGGAGACGCTTTGAATGAGAATCCGGCTCCTCGCTTCGGCGATAGAAGACCTGCGTGAGAGCCGCCTCTATTATGAGAGGCAAGGGGCAGGACGGGGCGAGTATTTCTTCAATTCGCTCTTTTCCGACATCGATTCTCTGATGTTGTATGACGGAATCCACCCGAAGGTGTTCGGTTATCACCGTTTGCTTTCCAAGAGGTTTCCCTACGCCATTTACTACAGGATCGAAGAAGAGGCTTTGGTTGTGGTCTGCCGAGTTCTGGATTTTGCGCCGGAATCCAAGCAAGATCCGGCGGTCTTTGGAACGGGAGTAACCCTTGGGACTCCCGGGGAAACCTGATTCATTTCGCGCGTAATCCGATTGTGTTGTCCCCAAGATACGCGGCACGGGAATCAGGTTTCAGGGGGCAGGCTCGGGTTTGCGCGCGATTCCCAGTTCCAGGACCGCGTAGCCGTCGATCTCGAAGTGCTCGGCGACGATTTCGACCGTCTTGTCCTCGCTCAGCTCCAATGTCCCGGTGTCGCGCGTGGGTCCGTGCCAGGCCCAGTTCTCGATGATCTGTCTGCCGTCCACGGTGACGCGGATTCCGTCGTCGCTGAGAGTCGTGAACTCCCATGTGCCCGCCGAGAGCGGCAGCCGGGTGCTGGCGACCATGCCGAAATAATCACCTCCGAGTTTCGCCGCCGTAATGGGCTCCGAGATGTTCTGATCACTCGGCCCGCTCCATCCGTACTTGAACGACAACTGCTTTGCGTGTCCCGAGACGGCGTTTCTGCCTTGGGCGAGTCTCCGCCACGTGTCAAGGTCCTCTCGTGGGTCGGTCGTCTTGTCCCATCGGAAGAACGTGACCTCCCATATCCCAGAAATGAGCGTGCCGCGAATCTCTTGTTTCCAGTTGGCCGCTTTCAGTCGTACAGTGTAGGGATGCACGCCGGGCCGGTCCGCCGTCACCGTGTATACCCTGGCGCGTAGAGGGTCCTCCGGTTCGCTCAGGCGGCCGGTGACGTGGCGGCCCTCGACCGTGACCTCGGTACCCGCCGGGAGCCGATACACGTCGTAGCGTACGAGGGCACCGTCATCCTGAGCCAGGCGGACCAGAGGCGTTTCATGATCCCAGGGCCCCCACTCCGTCATGATGATGTTCCACCGGCCAGGCATCCGGTTGGCCTCCACTGGCCGGCTGGTGCCGTAGGCCGTGTACACCGGCGGCTCTACCGCATCATTCGACTCGGCGCTCTCTCGAATGACAGTCTCCTCGTCTTTCAGCATCTCCTTCTCGACGCGCTCCAGTGTGTTCGCACCAAGGACAAGCTCGTTGCGTCCGCGGAGATGAAAGGCGAGTTCATCGTGGGCGAACCGGTTACCCGCGACCACGTTGTCTTTGGATTCGGTGCCGTTGGCTTTGGCCCAGGGCTTCTGTGCGAAATCGCCGGTCGGGCCGCCCCAGAGATGGATGCCACACTTGTTTGCCCAGAAGACATTGTCGAGGATGCGGTTGTTCCGGCCGTGCTCGATGTTGATGCCGCCCCGTTCCAGGCCGTAGGCCATCTCGCCGTTGCCTTCGATGTGGTTCCGTGCGATCAGCGTGTCCTGCGAGTAGCCGCCCCAGACGCCGCAAATGGCGTTCTCGCGGAGGCGGTTGTCGTAGAAGACGCTCCCGAAGGAGAAGGTCATCTCGATCCCGTGGGCCGGAGCGTACGAGAAGTCGTTGCCGATCAGCAGGTTGTTGTTGTTCCCCCGCCGTCTGTACCAGTCGGCCGGGTGCTCGCCGGTATCGCCCAGGGCCTCTTTGCCTGCGAATCCGAAGAAGCCGTCGCCGCCGTGCGTCGCGGAGTTCTCCGCGATGACATTGTCGCAATTCTGCTCGAACATCAGGATGCCTGCGGAATCCTGCCCGCGGTTGTAGACGCGGTGGCTGTAGCCGCGGACGCAGAAATCGCACGCGTTCCGCGAGATCGTGTTCCGGCTGGATCGCCACATCGCGATGCCCCAGCCGGAATTGAAGGAGAAATCGTTGTCGTAGATCTTCGAATCGTTCACGCGGTCGATGCACAGGGCGTTCTGGCCGTGCCGGACCTTGCAGTCGTGCACTGTGATCTGATTCGCGTCCTCGATGTAGATCGCGGCCCCGTAGCTCTCCAGCCACTGGTTCTGGTCGTTGTCGTGTGGGAAGAGCCAATCGCTGCTGTCCTCGGCTGCGGGCGTGGACTTGAGTCGGGCCCGGCGGTTGTCGGAGGCATCGACCCCGTCGATCGCCAGGCCGTCGGCCTTCGTCGCCCAGATCCCGCACCAGAAGCCGCTGACGCGAGCCCCGCGAATCGTGACATCGGATTGCCCGTCCACCCGGATGCCGCAGCCTTTGTACTCATCCGGCGGCAAATCACGGGGCGAGCCCCGCAGGCACGAGCCCTCTGCGAACTCGACCACGATGCCCGAGGCGACGATCTGAATCACGCCGTTGTCGTCGGTGTCTTCGATGACCGCATCCGACGGAATGACGACCACGCACGACTCATCGATTCTGACGTTGTCCGATGTAACACGTACGGTTGGCAGTCTTTGGGCACTTGCGATCCAGGCTGCCGATGCAATGAACAAGGCTGCAACCAAGGCACGGTCCTCCGTAGGGTTTCGTCATTCCGGGATTCGCGGAAATTCCGTCACGCGGATGTTCGTGCATCCGTAGGGAATGAGCGTCAATTCCTCAATCGGTTGTTTCGAGCTCTGGGGCTCGGGGGGCAGTTCCGCCGCCCAGCCGTGCTCCAGCTTCCAGTTGGGCAGTCGGCGGCCCTTGGCCTTGGCGACCACGCCCGCACCTTCCGGCGAGAACGGCCTCTCACCCACCGGCTGCTCCTCGAAAGTTACGCTCGTTTCGGGCTTCGCCTCGTCTACGAGCAGGCCGTAGTTCCAGGGCGTCGTGGGTCGGACCTCGAAATCGCCGTGCGGCAGCTCACGGTGTGGTTTGTCTGCGTTTACGCGGGTCCATTCCTCGCCCAGTCTGAGCGAGTAGACGAGCGGACCTCGCTCGATGGCGACGGCCCCGTTATACCGCCGCGACGTCTTGACCTGCATCGGGAAGCGCAGATCGACTTGGACTGTGCCTTTCCATTCTCGCTCGACCTTGTGGAACGAGCCGGGCTTGAGCCGTTTCGCGGACCCACCCCCCACGCGGATCGTCGCGCCTTCGGCCCAGGCGGGGACTCGCAGGATCAGCGGGAAGCGCGCGGCTCTGTCTGTCGTCACCGTGAGCTTAAGGGTGTCGCGGAAGGGGTAATCGGTATCGAGGGCCACACGGACCTGCGCGCCGCGCGTCTCGAGGTGGGCCGAACTCGGTGCGTAGGCCATTGCGGCGATCCCATCGCCGGCGCGCATCCACAGATGGGCGACGAACTTGGGCCAGCCCTGGTGCATATTCGCCGTGCAACACCCGTAGTTCGGCTCCAGTCCGTAGAGATTGGACTCGGGACCATTCGAGGACCACATCTGGTCCGGGTTGATCGTGCACTGGACCTGGTTGACCTGCTGGTCGTACTGGTGCGACCACATATCGGGGGCGAAGGTCGCCGGTAGGGCGTTGAAGGCGATTCGCTCCAGGCGGTCGCCGAAGGCCGGGTCGCCTGTGACCGCGAGCAGATGCTCCAGCGAATACATCGACTCGACGACCGCGCACAGTTCAGTCCCCTGGACGGGGTTCTTGCCCGAGAGGCACTCGTCGCCCGTGAACATGCCGGTCACCTGGCCATGATAGCGGTCGAGGACCTCGAACATCCGAGTGGGAAAGGCTCGCTCCATGTCACGGCTGACGGAAAAAGGCAGATCGGACCTACCTTGAGAGGGAAAAACCTCTTTCTTCGGTTTTTCCCTCTCAAATCCTGGTTGCGCGTCGAGAAATTCGGCCTTGTCATTCTTCAACGAAATCGAACCAAGAGATTTCGTTGAAGAATACAGGCCCGATCTGCCTTTTTCCGTCAATCGCCAGGACAGAGCATAGGCTTTCACGGCCATCCCCGTATTGACTACGTGCTTGTCGAACCGCCACAGGCCGCGGCGTGGCGTGGGTTGTGTGATGTCCTCGCCGCCGTAGAAGGCCATGTAGTCGAAGCCCTGCTCGTACAGCTTGCGGGCCAGGTCGAGCAGCCAGGCCTCGCCGGTCCGCTCGTAGACGTAATAGACCGGGATGAGCCCCTCGAACCAGCGGAACTTGCCCCAGGCGAACAGGGGTGTCCGGTCGAGGGCGTCGAGCGTCGCCTTGAGATTTCGCGTCACCGCCCGCAGGACGGCGTTGTCGCCCGTCGCTTCGTGGTACTGGACGAGCACCTTGTTCGCCAGCAGGATAGCCCAGAGGTCGTACGGCTTGGCGCTCGCGTCGATCGGATAGGGGGCGTACCAGCCGTCGGCCCGCTGGCTGGCGACGATGTGATCGACGTAACGCTTTACCTTTGCCTGGAGGGCCTCGTCGCCGAGGACCCAGGCCAGCGGGATGACCCCATCGAGCCAGTAGGGCGCCCGTTCCCAGCCCTCGGCCTTGCCGCCGAACCACTGGCTCTCGCCGACATCGGGCCAGAACTCGTCGAGATGCCCGCTCAGGCCGTCGGCCTGAATGCGAAGCTGTCGCGCAAGCCAGCCCGCGGGCCGGATCGAGCCCAACGGCAGGGGCCGGAACTCCGGCTCGGCGAGGGCGGACTTGAACCGAGCATGTCGTGATGAGTCTGTCTTCGCTCCGGCCGGAAGCGACAAGGCCATCGCGGCCACTCCGCCCGCGAGGCCGGCCAGGAATTGACGACGTTGCATGTGTGGCGTGTTCATAGGCTCCTCAAAGCAAATGAAACATCAAAGACCAAATGTCAAAGCAGTAGAGCCCCGGAGAGCCGGGGAGACTTCCTCAGTTCTGCATCTTGATTTTTGCATTTTGATCTTGGTGTCGCCATGCTACCGGCTGTGCCGTCGGCGTTCAAGGCATATTGTCTGGGCGACCTGTCGCCAGGATGGTACGATGGGGCCGTATCAGCAAAGGAGAAACACCGTGAACGGCATTCGATTACTTGTCTGTCTCTTGTTGTCTGCGGCTGTTGCCGCCTTTGGCGACGAGAGTCCCACTGTCACGCTTGAACCCAAACCGCAAGAGGGCGTGCTCCTGAATCCTGGGAAAGGCTGGTCCGGGTGCGGTCTTCCGACCTGGCATCACGAGGAGGTGCTCGAACTGCTGGGCATGGGCGTGATGCGGTTCGACTGGGCCAGTGTGGAGCCGCAGGAGGGGCAGTTTGACTGGGCTGCGCTGGACCGTTTCCTCGACAGTTGGGGCCGACTGGGCAAGGTCTGCAACATCGGGATCATGTGTGCGAACACCCATAGCCGCCAGCCGGAAGGATACGTCACGCCCAGGTGGGTCTTCGACGCCGGGGCCCGGAAGACCGAGATCATGCTGAACCCGGACCAATCCACGACCGGCACGCCCGGCAGGAAGATCGCGCCTGTGTTCGACGATCCCGTTTTCCTCGACAAGCTCGCCGGCTTTCTCCGGGTCTTCGCAAGTCGCTACGACGGCGACCCACGCATCGCCGTGCTGGATGTCCGCTCGTACGGCAATTGGGGCGAGGCGCATATGTACCCATTTGGTGTGCCGGATATCGCACCGGAGAAGTTCCGGCAGCATGTCCAGATGCACCTGGATGTGTTCAAACAGACTCAGCTCTGCCTGTCCCGCAATGCCCACCTGGGCAGGTTCGGCTCGTTGAAGCCTGTCTTCGACTGGGCCGTGCTGGAAAAGCACATTGCGCCTCGCCGGGACGGCATCTGCGGCAACAGCAACGGGAGCGAGACGGCAATCGCCTTTGGCATCGCACCCGGTGTGTTCGAGCTGTTCGACGACTACGACGGGGTAAAGAGACGCGGCTGGTGGGACGGGCGAAGAGACAAGAATGGCTGCGGATTCACCTTGGCTGAATGCATTGAAAACGGAAAACCCACCTGGGTGGATCTCGGTCGCGGCGGCGAGTCGGGATTGCGAATGCTCCGCGAGAACCGGGAACTCATCGAGCGCCTCACCAATCGCATCGGCTATCACTTCCATCTGCAACGTGCCTCCTATCCCCGCCGGGCCGAACGAACCAGCCTTGATCTGGAACTGACGTGGATCAACCAGGGCGTCGCACCGGTCTATATTCCGTGCGTGGTTGCCGTGACGCTGTTGGATGGCAGCGGCAAGCGAGTGGGGACGGTATGGCCGACGGAATGCCGTCCGCGCAAGTGGATGCCGGGTGAACCTGTCGCGGAAAAGGCTCGCGTCGCGTTCCCGGGTGTGCCGCCCGGCAAGTACCGTCTCGCCGTTGGATTGACTCACAAGAGCAACGATCCCGCCCCCTGCATTCGACTGGGCACGGACCTGCCGATGGTTGACGGCTGGTACGTTCTTGGCGGAGTTTCTTTGGGTGGACACGGGGACGGTCCGCCGGTAAGCTTGTGAACAGATCGAAGATCAAGATGCAGAAACCAGAATTGGCTATCCAAGGCGTCCCGGCTCGCCGGGATCCCGCTGTTTTGATCTTTGATATTCGATGTTTGATTTTGTTAGGAGACCAGCATGCGTAAGAGACAGACACAACTGAGCCGGCGTGGCTTCTTGAGGACGACGGCCCAGGCCGGCGCCCTGTTCGTCATGCCATACGTGGTTCCCATCACGGCCCTGGGCGGCAGCGGCAGCATGCCGCCGAGCGAACGAATCCGGCTGGGCGGCATTGGGATCGGAGGGCGAGGCGGATACGTGCTGGGCTGCTTCCTGCACGAGCCGGACGTGCAGTGCGTCGCCATCTGCGACGTCAAGGCCGGTCGCCGCAAGGCAGTCAAGGACATGGTGGACGCCCGGTACGGCAACACGGATTGCGTCACGTACACCGACATGCGGGAACTGCTGGCCCGCGACGATATCGACGCGGTGCTGATCGCCACGGGGCCGAACTGGCACGCGACGGCCTCGATCCTGGCGGCCAACGCGGGCAAGGACGTGTACTGCGAGAAGCCCAGCACGAAGAACATCATGCAGAGCCTGGCGCTGGCGGAGACGTTCCGCCGGACCGGACGGGTGTTCCAGGCGGGCACGCAGCGCCGCAGTCTGCCCAACTTCATGTTCGCGATCGAACTGGCCCGCACCGGCAAGCTCGGCAAACTTCAGACGCTCCATGCCCATCCGATGGGGCTCAAGACCTTGATGAGTGGCTGGTTGCCTGCAGAGCCCGAGCCTCCCAAAGACGAGGTGGACTGGGACATGTACCTCGGGCCCGCCGCCTGGCGGCCCTTCAACCGCAGGCTCCTCGACGGTTTCAACTTCGAGAAAGGTGGCGGGATGTTCGGCGCATTCGGCGGCGGCGGATGCCTCGAATGGGGCTCGCACTGCGTGGATCTGTGCCAGTGGGCGAACGATGCCGACGATACGTCTCCTGTGGAATATGAGCCGGTGGGCAACCAGTTGCACGCGCGGTACGCCAACGGCGTCAAGCTGGTCATGCGAAACGATGGCTGGCTGCCGCTGGGCTCGTGCCCGGTGCGGTTCGAAGGCGACACTGGCTGGGTCGAGACCGGCGACGACGCCGAGATCGTGGCCAGCTCCGAGTCGCTGCTGGTCGGCAAAGGCAAGAAGATCGCCGGCTACCCGGCGGACTTCCACGTCCGCGACTTCCTCGATTGCGTGAAGACACGGGCGCTGACCCGGGCGAACGCCGACGTGGCCTGCAACTCGCACATCACCTGCCACGCGGCCAACATCTCGCTGTTCTTGGATCGTAAGGTCCACTACGATCCCGCGAAGCACGAATTCATCGGAGACGAGCAAGCCAACCGGCTTCGCTCCGAGGCGTCGCGCGAACCCTGGCGAAGCTGAGAGAAACGTGGAGCTTACTATGAGGATGACTATGATACCTGAGAATCGATGTTTCACCTGGCGCGTCGCTCTCTTCGCTGGGGCGATTTCCTTGATGGCAGCCGGCTTGAACAACGCGAGGGCCGCCGACAGCCAGGCCTCCGTGAAGGAGATGGAACAGAAGTTGATCGCCGTGCTGCAATCGGATGCCCCTGCAGCGGAGAAGGCGATAACGTGCAAGAAGCTGGCTGTTTACGGCTCGCAGGATGCCGTCCCGGCACTGGCACCTCTGCTGGCGAATCCCGAACTGACGTCGTGGGCGAGAATTGCCCTGGAGGCGATTCCCGTCCCGGCGGCCGACGCGGCCCTTCGCGACGCGATGGGCAAGGTGCAGGGCCGAGTGCTGATCGGCGTCATCAATTCGATCGGCGTTCGCCGGGACGCGCAGGCAGTGGATGAGTTGGCCGAGAAGCTCAAGGACGCCGATGCGGATGTGGCGTGTGCGGCGGCCGTAGCCTTGGGCTGCATCGGCGGCGACCAGGCGGCCAAGATCCTGGGGCAGGCCCTGGCGGACGGCTCGCCCGCGGTTCGTCCCGGAGTCGCCGAGGGGTGCACCCGCTGTGCCGAAAAGTACCTGGCGGAGGGGAAGAATGCTCAGGCGAAGAACCTGTACGACGCAGTTTGCGTTGCCGACGTGCCCAAGCAGAGGGTGCTCGACGCGACGCGAGGCGCGATTCTGGCCCGTGGTTCGGCCGGCGTTTCGTTCCTGATGGAGCAACTGCGATCGGCCGACAAGGGCCGGCTGGGCATCGGATTGCGAACGGCCCGCGAACTCCCCGGCCAGGACGTGACCGAGGCGCTGGCCGCCGAGATGGATGAGCTGGGCCCGGATCGACAGCCTCTGCTGCTCCTGGCGCTGGCGGATCGAACTGATGCCGCCGTGCTGCCCGCGGTTGTCAAAGCGGCCGAGAGCGGCAAGAAGGACCTGCGGATCGCTGCGGTCGGCGTGTTGCCTCGGATCGGCAACGTTGGGTGCGTGCCGGTGTTGCTGGACGCTGCGACCGAGAGCGATGCGGCGCTGTCGCAGGCTGCCAGAACGACGCTGACGAAGCTCCCCGGCAGGGATGTGGACGCCGACCTGCTTGGCCGCTTGCCGCAGGCGACCGGTCCGGCCCGCCAGGTTCTCATCGAAGTCGCCGGCTTGCGTCAGATCGAGGGGGCCGTCCCTGAAATCGTATCGAGCATCAGGGATACCGACGCGGGTGTTCGCGGCGCGGCTGTGCAGGCGCTCGGCATCCTCGGCCGGGGCCCGCAGGTTCCCGAACTCGTAGCGATGGCGCAGAGGACCCGAGACGCCAAAGAACGAGGGGATATCGAGAAATCGCTCCTGGCGGTCAGCGGTCGCTCGGGCACAGCCTGTGTGCAGGATCTGCTGCCGCTGATGAGGAGTGAGGACGGCAGTCTCCGGATGGTCGGGCTCCATGCGCTGGCTATCGTCGGTGGGCCGGATGCCCTGACGGCCTTGAAGGCTTCGATCACCGATAAGGATGAGGCAGTCCAGGATGAGGCGGTTCGGACGCTATCGACCTGGCCGAACAACTGGCCGAATGATGACGCCGCAGCGGAGGTCCTTCTGACCTTGGCCAAGTCCGGCAAGAAGGTGTCGCACCAGGTCCTGGGATTGCGTGGCTACCTCCAGTACATCCGAGGGGTCGAGTCTCTCTCCGCTGATCAGAAGCTGGCCCGAGTCAACGATCTGCTCGGGCTGATCCAGCGACCGGAGGAGAAGCGACTGGCCGTTTCTGTAGTTGGCGGCCTTCCTGTGGCTGGCGCGTTTGACCTGTTGACGACACTGGCGGCGGATTCGGCCGTTGCCGAAGAGGCCTGTTCCGCCATGTTCAACCTCGTTGGCAGAGATATCCCGGGCGTCGGCAAAGAACAGCGCCAGAAAGTGCTTCAGACGGTCGTCGAAAAGACCAAGAACGCCAGGACCAGGAGGAAGGCCGAGGATATGCTCCGGAGCTTGTAGGTTCGCGAGAGTCATCGGGTGGACCTGTGAAGCGTGAAGCGTCGTCTGTGAAGCGTCGGAGCTACTCGGGTGTCGCTTCACGAGATCTGCTTCACGCTTCACGCACTCAGGAAGGAGGCCGAAACATGGCCACACGTGGAGTCTGTTCGAACGGGAGTTCTCGATGCATCAGTCGCCGGGACCTCCTGACCGCCGGCTGTCTGGCGGCTTCCGCCGTGGGAGTCGCGTCACGGCCGCGACAATTGCGGGCCGGGCAAGCCGTGGCATCCGGGGACATTCCCGACATCGACCCCGGATACGTAGGGCCGCAGTTCTTCGACAAGCAGGAAGAACAGGCGCTGCTCGATGTCCTGGAATCCGGGTCGCCATTCCGCTATTGGGGGCCGGGCAGGCCGGACAAAGTGTTCCGCCTCGAGGAGGCGTTCGCGCGGTACATGGGCACGCGATTTGCGCTCGGCGTGACCTCGGGGACTGCGGCCCTGGACTGCGCGGTCGCCGGTCTGGGCATCGGCCCAGGCGATGAGGTGATCGTCCCTGCGTACACGTGGTGGTCCGACTACACGTGCGTCGTGCATGCGGGGGCGCTGCCCGTCTTCGCGGACATCGATCGCACATTCAATCTCGACCCGAAGGACTTCGAACGCAAGATCACGCCGCGGACGAAGGCAGTCATTGCGGTCCACCTGCTCGGCGGGCCGTGCGACGTAGACCCCATCCTCGAAATCGCTCACAGACGCGGCGTCGCGGTTCTCGAAGACGCCGCCCAGTGCGTCGGCGGTTCATACCGTGGAAAGAAACTGGGCTCACTCGGCGACGTGGGCATCTACAGCTTCCAGATCAACAAGATGATCACCTCGGGCGAAGGCGGTGCGCTGGTGACGAGCAACCCTGTGATCTACGAGCGGGCGGTTCGTTTCCATGATATGGGCGCCATGCGAGGCGTATTCGTCGACCGCACGGGGGGCGCTCAGGTTCCGACCTTCGCAGGCGAGAACTTCCGGATGAATGAGTTCACCGGCGCTGTCCTGGGAGCCCAACTGTCCAAGCTCGATTCCATGGTCGCTCGAATGCGCAGCAGTGCGGAGGCCGTCTATGACGGGATCGAGGATCTGCCCGGCATCCGCCTGCGGCATCGTCCCGACCCACAAGGCGATATCGGCTACTGCGTCGGTTGGGAGATGAAGGATAAAGCAGCCCGCGACCGTTGCATCCGGGAGCTGAGGGAACGGAAGGTCCCGGCCTCGACGCTGACCGGCTCGGTCCTGCTGCCCGTCGAGGAGTCCGTGGTGAACAAGCGGACCCGGCACCCCGATTGGCCTTCGTTCAACAGCCCGGAGGGCAAAGCGATCCGGTACGGCCCGGACTGCTGCCGGCAGACGCTCGATAACTTCGACCGATTTGTGCAGGTGCGAATCGGGGCCCGCTACACCCAGCGAATCAACGAGTACCTTATTGATACGATTCGCCGGGTCTATCGCGACATCGCGTGATCCGCGTCAATTGCGCAGCACGTGCGGATTCTCATACCAGATGACGCCGAGGTTCTGGGCTTCTTCACAGGCCAGGACATCCGGATCACCGTCGCCATCGAGGTCGAGGAGTTCGAGCAGGTCGAATTTGATCCCTGCCGGCCCGCTGATTTCGTGGCCCCGCCAGTTCGCTTCGAGCGGGGAGTCTTCATAGGATAGCCACTTGATCCCGGACTTTGGAGGGTCTGCGTTCTCGCAACTGAGCACGATATCCAAGTGCCCGTCTGAATCGAGATCTGCGACGGCGATTCCCTTGGCGCTGCCCATGCCCTCCGGGAAGGGGATCCTCAGTTCGACCCACCTTGTGCCGCTCTTGTCGAGCCGTCGCAGGTACAAGACCTGGGCCTCCTTGGCCGCAACGAGCACGTCCTGCAGGCCGTCCTGATCCAGATCGCTTATCGTCATGAACATCACCTCGACATCCTGCCCTCCGATGAAATGGCTTGGCCACCGCTTGCGCTGCGCGGTGCCGACCCCCGGGTTTTCCAGCCATCGGCAGCCTCGCCGTTCACGTCGCCGGTCCGTCAGCACGATGTCCACGTCCCCGTCTGCGTCCATATCCGAAGGAATGATGGACATCACCCAGCCGGCTCTCGACATCGGGCGCCATTTCCACGCCGACAGATCGCGTGGATCTGCCGGGGATTGCAGCCATCCGATCCAGGCGTTCTGGCCCTTGCCCCCGACCACGAGATCGACGCCATTGTCGCCGTCGATCTGCATTGGGCAGGCGAACATCCATTGCATGAAGCCCTGTGTCGGCGGAATCGCTTCCCGCCGCCAGGCGTCCGGGGATGTCCTTCGGCTCTGGTCCGCGGGTCCCCAGTGGACGTACATGGTCTGTGTACTCCCCTCACAACAACAGACCATATCCATGGCGCCGTCACGATCCAGATCGACAAAGACGGCGTCCTCCACCGATCTGGTGGCACCGACGGTGACGGCCGGCCATTTGCCCTTGGCTCGGTCCGGCCCCGGGTTGATGTACGCCCGGCTGATGCCGCCTTCTTCCCAACCGGTCGCGATATCCGGCAAGCCGTCGCCGTTGATGTCCGCAAGGCGGACGCCGTCGGCGCCGCGTGAGGAATCGTCGATGATGTGGCAGACCCAGGGACGCTCCACGCACCAGGCAGCTCGTGTCGCGGCAAGCAGCGACATCGCAAGTAATAGCGGATGGGTCATGCGTGATCCCTTTCCAACGCTGTGGAATGTTGGCACACATCCAAGTATAACAGAAAGGTCGGCCAGGGTGCAGCAGGGCGTGCAGGAGGGCACAGATGTTCCGCCGGCAAAAGCCGGTGTTGTTGAAGGAGTGCGAATGATGAAACGACGCGAGTTCATTCAAATGGCGGCAAGCGGCGCCTTGACCCCCGGCCTGGACCCCATAGCCGATGCGTCGGCGCCGAACGCGAAGGGGCAGGAGTCGAGATCGCCCCGTCCCCGGCGATTCGGTCGTACCTCGGGCGTAACGTAGATCGGCATTTGAAGCACCATGAGGGGAAACATGAGGCAGGAATTGCGATGCAGTTGAGTATCACCTGGCGTAGAGTTGGACTATCCGTTGTGCTGCTGACTTTCCCGGCGGCTGCGACTCTGGCCGCGAGCGATTCGGCTGGCGACTGGAGCTGCCCGGACAACCTTCTGCCGCGGCCGCAGGATGCTGCAGGGTTCCAGTCTCGAAGCACCGAACCGGATGTGATGCCGGGTTT
>ENA-UPTA01003992-UPTA01003992.1-activated-sludge-metagenome-genome-assembly--contig:-NODE-3992-length-14196-cov-5.633619_pt1 | contig 14196 bp, 9 predicted proteins | sample MGYA00238184_ERZ773361 | MGnify/ENA primary metagenome ERZ773361 (study PRJEB29100, sample SAMN05720205) | activated sludge metagenome | isolation source: anaerobic digester from wastewater...
TGGTGTTGTTGAGTACCCAGTTTCACCACAGTTCAGTAAAAATTCCCGCCGGATTTGAGAGCATTTTCTGGCTTTTGTTCGTGCCGCCTTCCATGCACCGCATTCATCATTCGGTGATCATCAAAGAGCGAAATACGAATTATGGGGCAATCTTTTCCCTCTGGGACCGGCTGTGCGGAACTCTGTTGACCGGCGTGGACCAAACCCGGATAAAAATCGGCATCGGGGCGTACCCAAAACAGGCGGAGCTGAGTTTATTCCGTCTGATCATCATGCCCTTCACGCACGCCGTGAAATAAGAATTGCGCTCTTGACTCCGTGCGAACGCTGTTTAAAGGTGAACTATCGTGCGCCGCTTTCCATAATTATCGGGAAGGAAAGAGCTTCAGATACCGACCGTACCCCTCCTTCACCAGGTCTTCTCTGGGGATGAAACGCAGGGCCGCCGAGTTGATGCAATACCGGAGTCCGGTCGGTGGCGGACCATCAGGAAAAACATGACCAAGGTGTGAGTCCCCCTGACTGCTTCGAACTTCCGTTCTTTCCACGAAAAGACTGTTGTCCTCTTTTTCAACGATGTTCCCCGGTTCAAGGGGGCGCGTGAAACTCGGCCAGCCGGTTCCCGAGTCGTATTTATCGGTGGAACTGAACAGGGGTTCACCGGAGACGATATCGACATAAATGCCTTCCCGCTTGTTGTTCCAGTACTCATTACGGAAAGCCGGCTCCGTACCGTTTTCCTGTGTGACTTTGTACTGCAGCGGCGTCAACCTGGTCTTGAGTGTCTTGTCATCGGGTTTCTGCCAGGGTTTTGGGGAAGCAGAGGCAGTGTTGTGCTTTTCAACGCTCCATGTCTTCTCCAGGAACCGGTCGCGGCCGGAGTTGCTGCGGTAAAATTTGTAGCGCAGAGGGTTTTTCCGGTAATAATCCTGGTGGTAATCTTCGGCAGGAAAGAAACGCTTGAGTTTGAGAATATCCGTGACGATCGGTTGATCGAAACGTTTTGATTCCGCCAGGGCCGTCTTTGATTTCTCAGCGATGCGCCGTTCTTCACTGTTATTATAGAAGATTGCGCTGCGATATTGCGGTCCGCGGTCCACAAACTGTCCGTTCGGGTCTGTGGGATTGATTTGCCGCCAGAGGACATCGAGAAGTTGTTCATAACTGATCCGGACGGGATCATAATGTACCTGGACGGCTTCGATATGCCCGGACTGGGCGTAATTTCCATAGGTTGGGTTCGTTGTCGAACCACCGGTATATCCGGAAACAACCTTGATTACGCCGGGCGTCTTTTCGAAATCCGCTTCCACACACCAGAAACACCCACCGGCAAAGGTGGCGATTTTCATATTCCCGCTGCCTGCTGATGTGTTTTTTACGCCTTGCTGGTCACAGCCGACATTTTGCCAGGCGAACAAAGAAAGAAACAATAAGAGACAGATGATGGAGCCTCTTTTCATAGCGTATCTCCTTTTGGGTGATTGGTATAAGGTTAATATTTTATGAACGAACTGACAATTGTCAAAGAAAATACGCAGTGACGACAAGATCGTAAAGGTATGCTGTTTAACGTGTACAATGTTACCTGCCGGAGGGAAGAGAAAAAACGTCTGTTTCAATCAGACAGCCGCTCAGCAAACGGATTTAATGGTTCTACGGAAGAGGTAACAACCGTTGCCGGGAAGTGCGCGGCATCCTATTTGTCACCGATGATGCGTTTGAGTAAATCCTGCAGCTCCTGGAACTTGAACGGTTTGGCAATAAAATGCCGTTCGCCCAGTAAATTATCCGGCGGCACTTCTTTTTTGGTCAAAAGGGATGTGATAAGAATGATGGGTATTTTCGTGGTTTGCGGATCTTCACCGATGTGCTCCGCAACGCGATTGCCTTGCATGCCGGGCATGAAGATATCCAGAATTACGGCGTCCGGTTTGCAAAATTTGCATTTTTCTAAACCGTCGTTTCCGTTATGGGCGGTGAACACTGTATATCCGACTTCCGTGAGTTGGGTCGCCAAGATTTCCAGTAGGCTAAATTCGTCATCCACGATGAGAATCGTTGCTGACATGCTTTCACCTTTTTAGTGATGATCGATCCGTCAACTCTAAAGTGGCGAAAATATAGCATTAAATTGTGCAACACAAAAATAAATTTATCGAGGCGGAGAACCGTATCAGCCCGGAAGGTCAAGGCTTCAAGAGAAACATCGACGTGAATTTTATAACCAATTGATATCAATGACAATTTATTTGTGTTGGCAGATTGCGTGATGAATCTTTTAATTCTCATTGACACACCTGAGGACCTTGCCTATACTACGCGCCCGCACGGGTTGAGCAGGGGAATATTGCGATAAACCGGTCTTTTCAAAAAGGACAACCGTGGATGTAACATGCCGATTATAAAAGATAATAAACGGATTTCTTGTTGCTGTCACCGGATTTCTGAAGCAGAGAGGCGGGTTGAAGAGGTCGCGGCTTGATAATATGTGTGGCGTAACATACCAAGTGAATAATAGATAAGGATGAAGAATGATTAAGAAGGGACTGGTTTTCCTGCTGCTCGGATTGATCCTCCTTTTGCCTCTTTCCGCCGGAGCGGACGGTAGAAATATCATCAAGGTTGGCGGTGATATCACCATTGAGGAGGGGAAGCGGGTGAACCATGTCATCGCTATCGGCGGTCAGGTTACGCTCTACGGTGCGGCGGACGGAAACGTCGTTTCCATCGGTGATTCGGTCGTGCTGGCTTCCTCGTCTATTGTCGGAGGTAACGTAATCTCTTGCGGCGGGGTCATTGCCCGGGGCAATGGTTCTGAAGTCTACGGTTCCCTGACGGAAATCAACACTTCAAATTTTTCCGAAATAGTGGCGACTGTTCTGAACAGCGACTGGAAGGGATGGTCTTGGCTGTTCGCCATTTTTTCCATTATCCTTTATCTGGGGCTTCTGGTTCTCTCTATCCTACTGGTGCTGTTGATTCCCAAACCCATCCGGATCATCTCCGATGCCGCCGAACGGAGACCCTACAGAAGCGGTTTCTGGGGACTGATCGGTTTGATTCTGGTTGTGCCTCTGGCGTTCCTGCTGACGATTTCCGTCATTGGCGTCGTGCTGGTTCCGCTGGAAATAAGTATTGCCATTGCCGGGGGGTTGATCGGGTTCGTAGCTGTGGCCCGTCTTGTCGGCCACCGAATATTTGTTGTTCTGAAAAAACCGGATCAGACATATCTGCGTGAAACGATATGGGGCGTTACATTTTTGTGGTTCGTCGGCTGGATTCCCTATGTAGGCTGGATGTTGAAGGTGCTGGTTCTCGTGCTGGGTCTGGGGGCGGTTCTGGTGACCCGCTTCGGGACGTACCGGAAACCGATCAAGGTGAAGGAGATCGAATAAGGTATGGGCAAACTTTTCGGGACGGACGGTGTCCGGGGGCGGGTCAATCAACATCCGATGACGGCCGAGACGGCCCTGGCTATCGGCCGGGCGACAGCCTGCCTGTTCCGTCGGGACGGGCATGTCGGTCACATTGTGGTCGGCAAGGATACCCGTCTTTCCGGGGATATCGTGGAAAGCGCGCTGGTCGCGGGCATCTGCTCCATGGGGGCGCAGGTCATTTTAGCAGGGGTAATCCCGACTCCGGCCATCTCTTTTTTAACAGCAAATTCCCGGGCCGATGCAGGCATCATGATCTCCGCCTCCCATAATCCCTATTATGATAACGGCATTAAAATATTTTCCGGAAACGGCCGCAAGCTGCCCGATGACATGGAGGCGGCGGTGGAACGGATGGTTTTGCGCAATGAATTTGACAGCCATTTCCCGGAATCCCACGCCCTCGGAAAGGCCATGCGGATGGACGATGCCCGGGGCCGCTATATCGCCTTTCTGAAGCGGACTTTCCCTCCCGGGATGAACCTGGAAGGGATGAAGTTGATCCTCGACTGCGCGAACGGCGCCACCTACCAGGTCGGCCCTGACACCTTCAACGAACTGGAGGCGTCCGTGAAAACGTTGTTTCATGAGCCGGACGGCAAGAACATCAACCTCGAATGCGGTTCCCAGCATCCGGAACGCCTGGCGGAGGAGGTCGTGTGCACCGGCGCCGACTGCGGTTTTGCCTTTGACGGGGACGGCGACCGGATGATCGCCGTGGACGAGAAGGGCGCCATTCTGACAGGGGACCAGATTCTTACCCTCTGCGCAGCCGCCATGAAGGAAGAAGGCACCCTGACCAACAATCTGGTCGTACGGACCGTCATGAGCAATATCGGCATGACCCTGGCCTTGAGAACGATGGGGATCGATTATACGATTACCGACGTCGGCGACCGTTATGTATTCGAGGAAATGGTTGCCAAGGGAGCGTCACTGGGCGGTGAGGATTCGGGGCATCTGATCTTTCTGCAGCATCATACGACGGGCGACGGGATTCTTTCGGCCCTGCAGGTCCTGGCGGCGATGCGCAAGGCGAAAAAGCCGCTTTCGGAACTGGCGTCGGCGATGACCGTTTATCCCCAGGTGCTGATGAACGTGGAGACGAAAAGCCGGCCTGATCTGGCGACGGTTCCGGCGGTCAGCCGGGCGATTGAAGAAGCGGAAAAGTTCCTGGGGGATAAGGGGCGTGTGCTGGTCCGCTATTCCGGGACCCAGAATCTCTGCCGGGTCATGGTGGAGGGTCCCACGCGGGAGGAAACGGAAAGACACTGCAAAAACATTACGGACATCGTCCGGGCAGAGCTCGGCTGACAGGAATTGCAATATGGCGGAAAGAATAGAAATCGGGTTTAAAAACGGGGTGCGGGACGCCCTGGGCGAAAAAATACGGCGGCGCATCCGGGAGCATCTGCTGCTTGATGTGGCGGAGGTGAAAACCGCCGAGGTATATACCATTGACGGAACCCTGTCGCCGGATGAACTGCTGGCGGCGGCCCAGGGTCCCCTGTCGGACCCGGTCATCCAGAACTACACCATCAACCGGGGTATTCTGACCGGCTTCGACTGGATGATCGAGGTGGGTTACCGGCCCGGCGTGACCGACAATGTCGGCAAGACCGCCCGGGAGGCCCTGGCGCTTTTGTTTGGAAAAAGTCCGAAGGCGTTTTACCCGGTCCATACATCCCGGCAGTACGCCATCAGGGGCAACCTCCGGCGGGAGGAAGCGGAAAAGATCGCTACGGACCTTCTCGCCAACGAACTCATTGAGCGCTTCGTCATCGTAGACGGCAGAGACTGGCAACCCGATCAGGATGTCCCCGCTTACGTGCCCCGTGTCGAAGGTGTGGACCATCCCCGGACGACCCGGATCGACCTGAACGTCTCCGACGAGTGCTTGTTGGCCATCAGCTCTGAAGGCGTGTTGGCCCTGAACCTGGAGGAAATGAAGACCATCCGGGACTACCTGAAACGTGACGATGTGCTGGAGGCCCGTAAAAAATGGGGGCTCGGCGAAGAAATTACGGACGCCGAACTCGAATGCCTGGCCCAGACCTGGTCGGAACACTGCAAACACAAGATTTTCAACGCCCTGATCGACTATGAGGACGATCGGGGCAACCGTCAGGTGATCGACTCCCTGTTCGATTCATTCATCCGGCGCTCCACCGGAGACATCCGGAAACAGATGGGTGCAAACGACTGGTGCCTCTCCGTTTTCGTCGACAATGCCGGCATCATCCGCTTCAACGACGACTACAACATGGTCTTCAAGGTCGAAACCCACAACTCGCCGTCAGCCCTCGACCCTTACGGCGGCGCCCTGACGGGGATCGTCGGCGTCAACCGGGATCCCTTCGGGACGGGTCTGGGAGCGAAGCTCATCTTCAACACCGACGTCTTCTGTTTTGCCCCGCCGCACTATGAAAAACCCTTGCCTAAACGGATTCTGCATCCCCGACGCATCTACGAAGGGGTACGCGAAGGGGTGGAGCATGGGGGCAACAAAAGCGGCATCCCGACGGTCAACGGCTGCATTGTCTTCGACGAGCGTTACCTGGGGAAACCCCTGGTCTATTGCGGCACGGGCGGTTTCATGCCTGCGAAGATCGGCGGTCGGGAGAGCCACAAACGGGAAATTCTACCAGGCGACCTGATCATTATGGCGGGCGGCCGGGTCGGCAAAGACGGCATCCACGGGGCGACCTTCTCGTCGGAAGAGCTTCATGAAGGCTCGCCGGTGACGGCCGTGCAAATCGGCGATCCCATCACCCAGAAAAAGATGACGGATTTCCTGCTGCTGGCCCGGAACCGTGGCCTATACCGCTGCCTGACCGACGACGGCGCCGGCGGTTTGTCGTCTTCCGTGGGCGAAACGGCGCGCCTGTCCGGCGGCTGCGAGATGGACCTGAAGCAGGTGCCCCTGAAGTACACGGGCCTCAATCCCTGGGAGATTCTCATATCGGAGTCGCAGGAACGAATGACGATCGCCGTCGACCCGGCTAAGATCGACGAATTCCTGGCCCTGGCGGCGAAGATGGACTGCGAAGCCACCGTGGTCGGCCGCTATACCGATTCCGGCTGGTTCCATATCCGCTACGGCGAAGAAACCATTGCTTATCTGGACATGGAATTTCTCCACGACGGCCTGCCCCGGATGGAACTCAAGGCCAAGTGGATTCCCCCTGTTTACGAGGAACCGGTATTTGCCGAGCCTGAAAACCTGGGCGACGCCCTGAAGAAGATGCTCGGCCGTCTGAACATCTGCAGCAAGGAGTCCGTCATCCGCCAGTACGATCATGAGGTGCAGGGTGGGAGCGTCGTAAAACCCCTGGTGGGCGCAATGAACGACGGTCCCGGGGACGCTTCCATCGTCCGACCAATTCTCGAGAGTTTCGAGGGCATCGTGGTCGCAAACGGTATCTGCCCCCGTTACGGTGACATCGACACCTACCATATGACGGCCTGCGCCATCGACGAGGCGGTGAGAAACACCATCGCCGTCGGAGGCACCCTGGAAATTCTGGCCGGACTCGACAACTTCTGCTGGTGCGATCCCGTAACCTCCGAAAAAACCCCCGACGGGGCCTACAAACTGGCGCAGCTCGTGCGGGCCAACCAGGCCCTTTACGATGTGACGACGGTCTACGGCGTGCCCTGTATCTCCGGCAAGGACAGCATGAAAAACGACTACCAGATCGGGGACACCAAGATCTCCATCCCGCCGACGCTCCTCTTCTCGACGATCGGGAAGATCGAAGACGTCCGGAGGGCCGTCACCATGGATGCGAAGCGTCCCGGCGATGTCGTCTATGTCCTCGGCGAAACCCGGAAGGAACTGGGCGGCTCCGAATGGTATGCCCTGAACGGTTATGTGGGCAACAGGGTGCCGCAGGTGGACACGGCCAAAGCGAAGGCGCTTTATATTGCCTTTTCCGGAGCGATAGCGGTGGGTTTGGTTGCTTCCTGTCACGACTGCTCCGACGGCGGTCTGGGTGTGGCCCTGGCGGAGACGGCCTTTGCCGGAGGGCTCGGGCTGAAGATCGACCTTGCTGCCGTTCCCGCTGAAGCAGGCATGCGAGCCGATGAAATTCTCTTTTCCGAATCCCAGAGCCGTTTTGTCGTGACGGTTGCGCCGGATAAGGCGGCGGCGTTCGAAGAAGCCATGGCGAGAAACGTGTGTCGTAAAATCGGCGAAGTGACTGGCGATAGTATGTTACTCGTTGAGCAGAACGGGCGGCAACTGATCAAAGAGGCCCTGGTGGAGTTGAAACAGGCATGGCAGGCTCCGCTGGATTTTTAACAATTTGCGTGTCACCCCGGGCTTGACCCGGGGTCCATTTCCAGGATGCTACACCCTGCCAATGGATGCCGGATCGGAGTCCGGCATGACAGAGGAAAGTCATTTCGAGGAGCGAAGCGACGAGAAATCTTAAGGAACAACAAAGATTTCTTACATTCGTTCGAAATGAAATCTGAAGAAATATTTTAGGACGAGGGAAAATGAGCAAGGTTGTCCGATCGATCGTGATCACGGGAAACGGAACGAACTGTGAAATGGAGATGGCCCATGCCTGCCGGCTGGCCGGTTCGGAGGTGGTGGACATCGTCCATATCAGCGAACTCCTCTACGGCGAAAAGCGTCTGGACGACTACGATTTTCTCAACCTTCCCGGCGGGTTTCTCGACGGCGACGACCTGGGTTCCGCCAAGGCCGGGGCCAACCGTATCCTCCACGCCGCCGTCAAAAGTAACACCGAAAAACTCCGGGAGCAGTTCGCGCGCTTTATTAAAAACGGCAAGCTCATCCTGGGTGTCTGCAACGGCTTCCAGCTCATGGTCAAGCTCGGAATGCTGCCCACCTTTGACGGCAAGCCCTTCGTCCAGTCCGTGACGCTTACCCACAACGATTCGGGCCGCTTCGAGGACCGCTGGGCCTGGCTCAAGGTCAACCCCGCATCCCCCTGCGTTTTCACGAAGAACCTGGCCGGCTTGTACTACCCCGTCCGCCACGGCGAGGGGAAACTCGTGGTGGACAGCGATGCAACCCTGGAGCGCCTGCATCGGGAAAACCTAATCGCCCTCCAGTACAGCGACGCTCAGTACAAAGAGCCCATCATGACTTATCCGGAGAACCCGAACGGTTCCATCGACGCCATCGCGGGCCTCTGCGATCCGACGGGCCGCCTGTTCGGCCTCATGCCCCACCCGGAGGCCTTCCTTCACCGGACCAACCATCCCCGGTGGACCCGGGAGGAATTGCCCGAGGAAGGGCAGGGGGTGGCCCTTTTCCGAAACGCCGTCGACTTTATCCGGAGCGGCGCATTCTAGAGTGAATCAATGACGGCGGTGCTAAAAAAGTTCCATTACTTTTAAAAATGTTTAGAATGATGGGAGTGTGTCATTCCGGGCAAGCGCAGCGCGAACGGTCATCCATTTCCAGTATGTGACGCCCTGCGAATGGGCCCAGGATCAAGTCCGGGACGACACAAAGGTGTCATTTCGAGGAGCAAAGCGACGAGAAATCTTCTTACCGATTATCGAATGGACAAAGATTTCTCACTGCGTTCGAAATGACTTTTGTGCTGCTCAATGAATGGTTAAAATCAAGGTTCCCTCACCCTCGGCGGGGGATGGGGTGTAAAAAGGGCAAAAGCCCCGGACTTCCAAATTTCCGAAAGTGACGAATCCATGGCAAAGCTGACCCTGAAAGAATGGCTGGACCGGCTGGAAAAGAACCGGCAATTCATGGGAAATGTCCGGTCCTGGAAGGACTTTGCCGCCTCCGACGGCACCTTCGCACCCTTTCCCGACTGGGTCCATCCCGACATCCGCCGCTGCTTCGAGAAGCGGGGCATCCGGGAACTCTACAGTCACCAGGGCGAAGCCCTCTCCGAAATTCGCCAGGGCCATGATATCTGCCTCGTCACGCCGACGGCGAGCGGCAAGACCCTCTGCTACAACATCCCGGTCCTCAACGCGATCCTCGACCATCCCGAGACGCGGGCCCTCTACATGTTTCCCACCAAAGCCCTCGCCCAGGACCAGATGGAGGAGATCCACGGTCTGATCGGCGACCTGAAGGCCGACATCCGGACCTTCACCTACGACGGCGACACCCCCGACGACGCCCGGCAGGCCATTCGCAAACAGGGCCACGTCGTCGTGACGAACCCGGACATGCTCCATACGGGGATTTTGCCCCACCACACAAAATGGCAGAAGCTCTTCACCAACCTTGAGTACGTGGTCCTGGATGAACTCCATGTTTACCGGGGCATCTTCGGCTCCCATGTGACGAACGTCATCCGGCGGCTCCGCCGAATCTGCCGCTTCTACGGCAGGGACCCAATCTTCATCTGCTGCTCCGCGACGATCGCCAACCCCAGAGAGCACGCCGAACGGCTCCTGGAAAAGCCCGTGACGCTCATCGCTGAAAGCGGCGCCCCCCGGGCGAAGCGGACCTTTGTCCTGTACAATCCCCCCATCATCAACCGGGAACTGGGCATCCGCCAGTCGGCCATGACGCCCGCCCGCCAGTTGGCAGGGGAACTGGTCATGAACGGCATCCAGACGATTATCTTCGCCACGAGCCGCCTGAACGTGGAAGTCCTCACCAAGTACCTGAAGGATCGCTTCGATAAGAGCGAACCTGTCAAGAAACCCGTCGTGTCCGGTTATCGCGGGGGATATTTGCCCCAGCTTCGGCGGAGCATCGAGGAGGGGCTCCGCCAGGGCGAACTAAAGGGTGTCGTGACGACCAATGCTCTGGAGTTGGGCATCGACATCGGCGACCTCGAAGCCTGCATCATGGTCGGCTATCCGGGCTCCATCGCCAGCACCTGGCAGCAGGCGGGCCGGGCGGGCCGCAAGCGAGGCCAGAGTCTGTCTCTTTTGATCGCCCGCAGTTCCCCCATGGATCAGTTCATCGCCGAGCATCCCGATTATTTCTTCGGCCAGTCGCCGGAGCACTGCCGGGTCAATCCCGATAACCTCCTGATTCTCCTGCATCATCTGAAAAGCGCCGCCTTTGAACTCCCCTTCGAACAGGGGGAGCGTTTCGGCGGGGAGAACCTGGAAGAACTGCTCGATTATCTGGAGGAAAAGGGCGTCCTGCACCGGGTTGAGGACCGCTGGCACTGGTCTGCCGAGAGTTACCCCGCCGACGAGATCAGCCTCCGGAGCATCAATCCCGAAAACGTCGTTGTCATCGACGAAACGGAGAAGGGTAACACCCGGGTCATCGCCGAGGTGGACTGGGACAGCGCCTTCACGACCGTCCACGAGGGGGCGATCTACATGGTCGAGAGCCGCCAGTACCACGTGGACCGCCTGGACCTGGATCGGCAGAAGGCCTACGTCCGCCAGGTGGACACGGATTACTACACCGACGCCATGACCTACACCCACGTCCGGGTGATCGACCGCTTCGCCGAAAAGATGCGCCATGGCATCAAGGTCGAGCACGGGGAAGTCCAGGTGGTGCGCAAGGTCGTGGGCTACAAGAAGATCAAGTTCTACACGTCGGAAAACCTGGGCTATGGCGACGTCAACCTGCCGGAGAAGGACATGCACACGACGAGCTACTGGTTCACACTGAACCGGGACGTGATCAGTGCGCTGCCCTACAACCGGGCGGAGATCATCGACGGCCTGGCGGGTTTGGCCTACACCCTCCACAACCTGGGGGCCATGTTCCTCATGTCGGAGACACGGGACCTCGACCGCTCCATCGGCGACGAAAAAGGCGACTGGGTTCTCCACCGGGCGGAGGCCTACCGGCCGAGCGGCGCCGGGGCCAAGGAAAAGGAAAACGCCGACGTTTTAGCCCTGGAGATCTTCGAACCGACGATCTTCCTCTTCGACGCCTACCCCGGCGGGATCGGCTTTTCGGAGCTCCTCTACGACAGCCATGACGGCCTCCTGAAAGCGGCGGAAGACCTCATCCGGGCCTGTCCCTGCCGGTTTGGCTGCCCCAGTTGCGTGGGGCCCACCCTGGAAGTCGGGCCGACGGCGAAGGAAGTCGCCCTCATGATCCTGGCTCTTTTGCGCGGACAGCGGGCTTAACTCATTGTATCCGTTATCCTTATTATTCTGTTGACATCTCCCCTCATTTTGTTGTCATCTCAACCAGCCTTGTTTAATTTTGTTTGTCATCCTGAGCGAATGCGAAGGATCTAATAAACAAGGGACTTATTTACAGACATTTCGATTTTTTTATTGTCATTTAGACTTTTATTGTCATTTCGACCGCAGGGAGAAATCTTACAACAGAGCGCCCTTTCAAAAGCTTCAGATTTCTCGCAAACGCCCGAAATGACATTTACGGTTGTTTGGTGCCAATTTAATAAAAGGAACGAACCATGGCCCTCAAAGATCGCCTCCAGCGCCTGACGGGTGAAAAGCCGGAAGCGACGCAAGACCCCCGCGAAAAGACCCTCACCGATCTCCGGCAGCGCATCGAAGCCGTCACGACCGGCCGGGAAAGAAGACTCCAGGCCGGGTCAGCGCCTGACCCCAAAAAAGCGCGCCTCCTTGAGGAGCTCCTCCCCGGCGAGGAACGGGAGAACGAGCACGGCCGGTTCTACTCGGTCGAAGCCGCTTTGAAACCCTCCCACTGGCATGGAAACCAATGCGTGGCCGATTTCCTCTCCGTCGATATGGACGCCCTGTCGGTCCTCGCGGGAAACCCCGACCTGGCCGCCATGGACGTCCGGGACGGCCTCTACCTGGACACAGAAACGACGGGTCTCTCGGTCGGGACGGGGACCGTCGCCTTTCTCATCGGCCTCGGCTGGTTCGAGGGATCGACCTTCGTCACCCGGCAACTTTTCGTCCGGGACTACCCGGAAGAGCGGGCCTGCCTGGCCTATCTACGCGAACTGGCTAAGGAAAAAGGCTATTTCGTCACCTTCAACGGCAAAGCCTTTGACGTCAACCTGCTTTCCACCCGGTTCATCATGAACCGTCTCCATGACCCCCTGGCGGAACTGCCACACCTCGATCTGCTCCATCCGACGCGGCGCCTGCTGGGACACAGGCTGGAGAACAGCCGCCTGGGCACGGTTGAGCAGCACGTGCTCGGCCTCGAACGGGGGGACGACATCCCCGGTTGGGAAATTCCGGAACGCTATTTCCGGTGGCTCCGGCACCACCACCCCCGGTTCATGGTGGATGTCTTCCGGCACAATCACCTGGACGTGGTGTCCCTTTCGGCCCTGGCACGACACCTCTCGGAAATCGTGACCGGGGAAGGGGAAAAGTCTAGGGAGAGGGAAGGGGACCATCTGGCGGCGGCGCGCCTCCTCATCGACCGAACACGCCACGAGCAGGGGCGAAGCAAACTCCACGAATTATGTGCGTCCTGCCATCCGCAGGTTTCCCGGGAGGCGCGGAGGCAGTTGTCCCTTCACCTGAAACGCGACAAGGACTGGAAAGGCGCCGTAGCCCTCTGGGAGGAAATGCTCCTCGCGGATCACGCCGACTGCTTCGCCTGCGAGGAACTGGCCAAGTGGTACGAGCACCGGGAGAAGAGCCCGGACAAGGCCCTTTGTCTTGTCTGCTCCACCTTGGAGTTGCTTTCCAATCGCGAGACCGACGAACGGGACCGCCTCACTTACCGCCGCACCCGCCTGGAAAAGAAGTGCGGTAAGCCCTAAGAAATCCTCAGAAATTCGTTGACAACTTTCATTCAGGGTTTTACTCTGCGTCTGCCTGCACTGGGGGAAACTATAATAATTGGCACAGGCAATTCTCACTTAAAACTGGAAAGTATCGCCATATTAACCCCTGTGGAGAGTAATTTCTTGTTCAATGGAGGTATTTCCGTGAACTAAATAGGGGAGTGTTCCGATTTCTTCAAAGGAAGCATAAGGATGGGTTTATGGCTGAAAATGACAATCCCAATGAGGGTTTATTTATTATAGAAGGTGGGGAACTAAGTATATCAGAAATCACTTTTTCAATTAATGAAAGGGGGTGAAATTAATTTAGAACCGGCTGCGATTAGACTTCGACATGATGTTTGTCCAGAATGGCTTGAAATTGCTGTAGACCATTTAGAAACTAATGCCTTATCTGCAGAAGATATCCAAAATGCTCTCAAAATTAAGGACGATAAAATTATAGGTGAGGCTCTCAAGAAAGAATTCCGATACGGTATGCAATCAATAGTAGCGAGCTGCACAGCTATTGAAGCATTTTTTGAAATTATTAGTGAACTTGCAAAGATTCCTGATGATTTAAAAGATTCTTGGAAAAAGAATCGCACTTCTAAATATGCGAGAATTGCAGAAGCAATGAAGATTGCTTTCAATATTAATAATGAAACAGTAGAAAAAATACGTGAATTATTGAAGGAAATTTTCAGTTATAGAGATAAGGCTATACATCCAAACCAAGATTTTATGCCCCCAGCCCTGCATCCGGAGCTCAATAGAGTAGTTGATATAAAGTTTGTCTTATTCCGGCATTATAATGCCAGAACAATTCTACGAATGACACTTTCATTGATTTATCAACTATGTAAATACGATAAGATAAAGAAAAAGGAAATAAAGACATACTCCAAACAGTTATTGGTTATATTAAAACCAATAGTAGAAATGTGGGAATCGAAATACGGAGCTTTGTAAAAGCGGACAGGGAAATTCAGATCACTGCGGGAAACCATACTTTTTTTGAGATAAACCATTAGAACCTATGTAACTTATTATGAATGCCCTGAATTGCCCAAATTGTAATAAGACAGGGTCGATAT